>Ga0068855_100011847_pt1 | contig 10543 bp, 12 predicted proteins | sample KBSCornC52_FD_66592 | JGI IMG/M metagenome (GOLD analysis project Ga0068855, IMG submission 66592) | Corn rhizosphere microbial communities from Kellogg Biological Station, Michigan, USA - KBS Corn C5-2 | ecosystem: Host-associated > Plants > Roots > Rhizosphere > Soil ... | reverse complement strand
CCGTGCGTCTCCGCGACCCAGGCCAGCGTGAGCTGAAGATCCTCGACCTTCTGGTGTCTCACGCACAGGTGGCCCCAGGCCGCTCGGTCCCCCTTCAACACGGCCTGGATCGCCTTGGCGCGCGCAGGCGACAGCGAAGCGTCGCCGTGCGCCACCAGCAACAGCTGCTTCCCAGGGTTTTCCTTGGCGTACCGGAGCGCGGCCGCCACGACGGACAGCGCCGAGAGGCGGCCTTGATGTTCGCCGAGCCCCGGGACCTCACCCCAGCGCCAGGGGAGCACCACGGCGCTGCCGGGATGGAAGTGGACACCGTCCATCTGGAAGGTCTCGACCTCCAACTTGGGGATGATGATCTTGTGCCGCCGGCCCGTGGCCAGGGAGATTCCCTTCATCAATTCCGGCAAGCTCGGGCGCATCATTGCGACAAAGCAGGCTTCGGCAGCGCGCGAGAATTGTTGCGAGCCGGGATAAACTGGTAGGCCGCATGCGGTCGGGAACGGCGCTGGGGCTTGCGTTCGGCTGCGTCGCCTTCGGCGCCACGGCGACCGCCGGGGCGGCCACGCTGGCGTGGAAAGGCCACACCTGGCAGGTCACGTCGGGGGCGATGGCGGGCGTCTGCCAGGGCGATCCGCGCAACGTGACGGTGGACGGCAACGGATACCTGCATCTGCGCATCGCGAACAGCGGGGGGACCTGGACCTCGTCCGAGCTGTTCACGGCCGATCGGCTGGGGTTCGGGACCTATCAGTGGCAAGTCGACGGCCCCATCGACACGGTCGACAAGAACGTCGTGCTGGGGCTGTTCCCGTACGGGCCGGCGGCCGGCATCGGCGTGGATGGAACCAACGAGATCGACATCGAGTACGCGCGCTGGGGGCAGGCGGCCGGTCCCAACGGCGACTGGACCGACTACCCCGCCTCTGGCACCACCATCGGCGAGCTGAGCTACACGTTCTCGCTGGGTGGGACGACGCTGTCCACGTCGCGCCTGGTCTGGTCCAGCACCAGCATCGCCGACGCCCTGCTGAGCGGGCTGCAGCCGGTCGACGGAATGACCGGCCTCATCAAGAGCTGGACGTACGCGCCGCCCAAGCCCAGCGCCGACATTCCCCAGCAGCCGCTGCCGCTGGGCATGAACCTGTGGTGCTTCGACGCGCCCCCGTCCGACGGCCTGCCGGTCGAGATCGTCATCCGCGACTTCGCCTTCGTCGCGGCCGGAGGCGTGGGAGGGGCCGGCGGCACGGCCGGCAGCGCGGGAACCGCCGGCACGCCGGGAACCGGCGGCACGGCGGGAGCGACCGGCGGCGCGGCGGGACGCGCGGGCACCGCGGGAACCGGCGGCAGCGCAGCGACCGGCGGCGCGGCGGGACGCGCGGGCACCGCGGGAACCGGCGGCGCTCCCGGCAGCGCAGGAGGGACCGGCACGACGGGGACGGCCGGCACCACGGCGACCGGCGGCACGACGGGCGCCGCCGGCACCACGGCGACCGGTGGCACGACGGGCGCGGCCGGCACGGCGGCGACGGGCGGCACGGCGGGAGCCGCCGGCGCGCCCGCCCCGGCCGGCGCCAGCGGCGGCTGTTCATGCCGCGCCGGCGCGCCGTCCGCGTCGCCTGGGTGGCTCGACGTCCTCTGCCTGGCGCTGCTCTTCGTGACGCGCCGGCGTCACTCACGCCGCGTCTGACCCGCCGCCCAGGGGGCCGATCGGCCTATTGCCACGGCTTCCGCGCGTTGCATGATGGCCCGAACGCGTCGGCGTCGGATCACCGAACCACGCCAGGAGGCCCCCATGAAGCGGTTCGTTCAGACGGCTCGTTGGCTGGCCATTCTCGGGACGAGCGCGATCCTGACGGGGGGCTGTAGCTCCAGCTTGCCGGGGACCTCGGGGACCGGCGGCGCGGTGGCGACCGGCGGAACGGTGGCGACCGGCGGCACCTCTGGCGGCGGCGGCTCGATCGCCGCCGGCGGCAGCACCGGCACCGGCGGCCTGGTGGCCACCGGCGGAACGCCGGGCGGCGGACGCGGTGGAGCGGCGGGCGCCGGCAACGGAGCGCGCGGCGGCGGGACCGGCCGCGGCGCGACGGGCGGGGCCACGGCAGGCAGCAGCGGTCACACGGGCGGCAGCGCCGGCGGCGGAACCTCCGGCGGCGGTGGCGCGTCGCCCAGCGCCGGGTGCGGCATGGCCGCGCCGGCCAGCATGCGCTACAGCATCGACGTGTCGGGCATGACCCGCGAATACATCCTGTCGGTCCCGAGCAATTACGATCCCAGCCACCCATACATCCTGATCTTCGCCTGGCACCCCTGGGGCGGCTCGGCCCAGCAAACGGCCGGCACCGGCAACAGCGGCTACTACGGGCTCAAAGGCTCGTCGAACAACCAGGCGATCCTGGTCGCGCCGGAGGGACTGGACTTCGGCGGCAACGGCCTGGGCTGGGGGAACACCAACGGGGAGGACATCGCGTTCCTGCAGGCGATGCTGGCCCTCTTCAAGTCGGAGATGTGCGTCGACCAGAACCGGATCTTCAGCGCCGGGTTCAGCTTCGGGGGGATGATGTCGAACGCGGTCGGGTGCGCCGGCCTGGCGCGCGCCATCGCGCCGATGGCGGGCAACTCGACGGTGAGCGGGTGCGTCAGCGGCACCACGCCGGTCGCGTACATGGGCTTCCATGGCACGCATGACTCCGTGGTCGACATCTCGGGCGGCCGCACGGCGCGCGACGTCTTCGTCAAACGGAACGGCTGCAGCTCGACGACCGTGCCGTCGTCACCCAGCTGGTGCGACGGGATCGCGTCCAGCTACCAGCCGTGCACCTGCGTCGACTACCAGGGCTGCATGCCCGGATACCCGGTCACCTGGTGCGAGTACAACGCCGACCACCAGGCGGCGCCCAACTCGGGCCCCACGCTCTGGAGCTTCTTCACCCAGTTCTGAGCGACTCTCGCCGAACCTGCCGGACCTCGGGCTGGCAGGTCGCGCCGGCCGGGCGCGTCGCGTAAGCTCCCGCGCGCGTCCGATGACTTCCGCGATCGAAACCGCCGGCCTGGTGAAGACGTTCGGGGACACCCGGGCGCTGGACGGCGTCGATCTGGCGATCCGCAGCCGGTCGATCTATGGCCTGCTGGGGCCGAACGGCGCGGGGAAGACCACCACCATCCGCGTGCTGGCGACGCTGCTCCGGCCAACCCGCGGGCGGGCGCTGGTGCTGGGGCACGACGTGGTGACCGACGCCGCGCTGGTTCGCCGCCAGGTCAGCTTGACCGGCCAGTACGCGTCGGTCGACGAGGACCTGACCGGCCACGAGAACCTGGTGCTGGTCAGCCGGCTGCTGGGCCTGTCGTGGGGCGACGCCCGGGCGCGGGCGGCCGAGCTGCTGGGCGCCTTCGGCCTGTCCGATGCCGCCGGCAAGCAGGTGCGGACCTACTCGGGCGGCATGCGACGCCGCATCGACATCGCCGCCAGCCTGGTGACCCGGCCCGAGATCCTGTTTCTGGACGAGCCGACGACCGGGCTCGACCCGCGCAGCCGCAACCAGGTCTGGGAGCTCGTCCGCCGGATCGCCTCCGACGGGACCACCGTGGTGCTGACGACGCAGTACCTGGAAGAAGCCGATCGCCTGGCCGAGCGGATGGCGGTCATCGACCACGGACGCGTCATCGCCGAGGGGACCAGCCGCGACCTCAAATCGTCGGTGGGGACCAACACGCTTCATTTCCGTCTGGCGAACCCCGGCCAGCACGCGGAGGCGCGCGCCATCGTCGGCGAGCTGATGGGCGACGGCACCCTGCCCGCCGGCGAGGCGGGCTTCGCGATCAAGGTGACCGACGCCGCCCTCGCCGCCGAGCTGCTGGGCCGCCTGGCGCGCGCGCAGGTCGGGGTGGTGGACTTCTCGCTGGGCGCGCCCAGCCTGGACGACGTGTTCTTCGCGCTGACCGGACGACCGGCGGAAAAAGAGAGCGCGGCATGAGCGCCGGCGAGATGCCCGGTGAAACCGACGCGCTGGTCATGCGCGCGCGCCCGCGGCCCGTGTCGGCGCTGGCGGCCACCGCCACGCTGGCCTGGCGCGCGATGCTCAAGATCAAGCACGTGCCGTTCCAGCTGTTCGACGTGACCATCACGCCGATCATGTTCACGCTGCTCTTCACCTACATCTTCGGCGGCGCGCTGGGCGGCTCGCCCCGGACGTACATCCAGTTCCTGCTGCCCGGGATCCTGGTGCAGACGATCCTGTTCATCACCGTCTACACGGGGGTGGGCATCAACACCGACATTCAAAAAGGCCTCTATGACCGCTTTCGGTCGCTGCCGATGTGGCAGCCGGCCCCGGTCCTGGGCGCGCTGGCGGGCGATCTGTTCCGCTATTCCGTCGCGGCCGCGCTGATCATCGGGCTGGGGCTGATGCTGGGCTTTCGCCCGGCGGGCGGCGCCGTGGGCGTGCTGCTGGCGTTCGGGCTGGTGCTGGTGTTCGCGTTCGCGCTGTCGTGGATCTGGATCATCATCGGCATGAAGGTGAAGACGCCCGAGTCGGTCATGACGGCCAGCTTTGCGTTCATGATGCCGCTGACCTTCGCCAGCAACGTCTTCGTGGGGCTCGACACGATGCCCGGCTGGCTGCGGGCCGTCGTGCGCCACAACCCGGTCACGCACCTCACCACCGCGTCGCGCGGCCTCATGCACGGTCACCCGGTCGCGGCCGACGTCGCGTGGGTGTTCGCGGCCTCGGCGGCCATCGTGGCGGTGGCGGCGCCCATCGCGCTGCGCCTCTACCACCAAGAGCGCTGAGCCCGCGGGCCGATCCGGTCAGGCGCGGCGCAGCCCTTTGACGGCGTGGCCGCGCGCGCCCAGCGTGAAGGGGCCGGCGCCGCCGCCCGGAAGCTGCGCGCGCAGGTGCTGCTGAAGCGTCGCGATGGCCGCCGCGTCCAGGGCCGCCAGCGTCCGGCCCATGCTGGGCGCCCCCAGGATCGTCTGCCAGTAATCGTCGAAGTCCGAAAACGCGCGCTGGACCTCCAGGACGCGGGTCTCGATCGCGTCTAGCCCGGCCTGCGCCCACAGCGCTTTCAACGACGCGAGCTCGGCGGCCTCGGGGTGTGGCTCGGTCGCGACGGCCTGGCCCATGGCCTTCAGCTGCTTCTTGACCAGCGCATAGGGGAAGCCGCCGCCCCGCATGTCCCAGGCATAGGCGCAGACGATGCCGCCCGGCGCGACCACGCGGGCCATCTCCGCGACGCCTTGCGCGGGCACCGGAACGAAGAAGATCACCAGCGGCATCACGGCGGCGTCGAACGCGCCGGCCTGGAACGGCAAGGCCATCGCGTCGCCGGGTCGGAGATCGGCCGACCGCAACGCGGGCCGCGTCCGCGCGAACGCCAGCTGCGCCTCCGACGGATCGATGCCGTGGATGGACGCGGGCGCGCAACGTTCGGCGATCATCTCCGTGAACGCGCCGTTGCCACACCCGACGTCCAGCCATCGCCCTCCAGGCGGGGGCGCCAACCAATCCAGGAACGCGTCGCCCGCCAGGCGGCTCCAGCGGCCCATGTACCGCTCGTACGCGGCCCCGTCGTTGAAGGTGATGGTCGGCTGGCCTGCGCTCATGCGTTCGACGCTAGCACGGCGTCGAGGATGGCGTCCCAGAACCGGGGCGGGATGTCATGGCCGCTGCGGGCGCCGGCGCCCGACAGGCGGGCGTGTCCGAGGCGGCGCCCTACGACCACTTCGCGGACAAGAACGCCCTCCTCGCCGCGGTGGCGATGTCGAGCACGCCGCCCGCGTCGCGCGCGACGTGACGGCGGTGCTCGGTCTTGGCGTCCTGCCCCGCAGCGGCGCTTGATCGCTGCGTCCGGCGCAGCCGCCGTTCAATGCGCGCGACGGCTCCGTTTGACCTTGTTCGCCTGCTTGCCCAGCGCCGAGCGCGTCGACTTGGGCAGCTTGGAGATGGTCTTCTTCCGTCGCGCCGCGGAGGCCGCCTTCTTGATGTTCTTGCGGGCGGCGCGACGCTGTCGTTCCGAGGCGGCCATCACCGCCGTCCTTTCCGGCGCGGAACCTTGGCGCCCTTCTTCCGGGCTTCCGACAGGCCGATCGCGATCGCCTGCTTGCGGCTCTTGGCGCGCGGATGCCGTCCCTTGCCGGCCTTGAGCGTGCCGTTCTTCTTGCGGCGCACGGCGCTGGCGACCGCCCGTTTGGCGCCGTTGCCGTACCGCCGACCGCGTGAGGATGTGCGTTTTCTCATGTGAGCCTCCTCTTGCCCACAATCTAAGGCGTTGATCCGAGCTTCAAACCCCCGGGACTGACCCGCTGCTCCCGTCGAGCTCGGCCACGACGGCGATTCCGGTTTCCGCTCCCAGGATCGCCGCCGCCGCCCGCCGCCCGGCCTCGCCAATCTCGATCGCCGGCGACGCCGCGCGGGTGGCGTTCCAGGTGCCGGGCCCCCAGAACCGGCCAAACCGCAGGATCAGCGCCTCCAGGCCGGAGCTCTGCGCGTCCCGCTCCTCGGCGGCCACCGCGGCGTCCGACTCCGGCGTGGTCGCAAAGGCGATGCTCTCCACCACCAGGCGGCGGGCGCCGGCGGCGCGGGCGGCGGCGGTGACATGGGGGCCGGCCTCCCGCCGGATGCGGCTGTTGGCGGGCCCGGGTCCGGCCGCGAGATCGGTCAGGAAGTTCACCACCACATCCGGACGGAACGCCCGCGCGACGTCGATGACCGATTCGCGGTCGTAGGCGTCGCACACGAATCCCTCGACCCGGCTGGCGGCCAGCGCGGCGAGCTTGTGTGCCGACCGCGTCGTGCCGCCAACGGAATGCCCGTTCAGGTGGGGGATCGTCGCTCGTCCGAGCACGCCGGTCGCGCCGAAGATCAGGATCCGCATGCGCCAAGGCTACCTGAATCGTGCGATGATCCGAACGGATGACTGGCTTCAAACGAGCCCTTCCATGGCTGGTGGCGTGCATTCCGGTGATCGGCTGCGGCTCCGGAACGATGCCGATGGGTACCGTCGGGTCGGGCGGAGGCGGCGGCAGCGGCGCGGGTGGAACCGCCGGGAACAAGGTCCAGGTCACGATCGACGCCAGGACCAACAACGATCTGGACCTGCTGTTCATGATCGACAACTCGTCGGGGATGACGGCGATGCAGCAGAAGCTGGCCGTACAAATCCCGGCCTTCCTTCAGGTGTTGCAACAGTTGCCGAACGGGCTGCCCAACCTGCACATCGCGGTCGTGTCGTCGGACATGGGCGCTCCTGGTGACCAGACCCGGTCCCTCGGCTGCACGGACATGGGCGACCAGGGCCAGTTCAAGTCCCAGGTCGGCGCGGCGGCGACCATGTGTACCGCCACCACCCTCGCCCAGGGGGCGACCTTCATCTCCGACGTGAACGGCCAGACGAACTTCACCGACCCGCTGGCCGACGTGCTCGCGTGCATCGCCCAGCCCGGCGCGGCCGGCTGCGGCTTCGAGCAGCCGCTCGCCTCGACGATCCGTGCGCTGGGCGCCGAGGGCAACCCGCCCCCGGCCAGCAACACCGGCTTCCTGCGCACCGGCGCCTACCTGGGGATCGTCCTTCTGACCAACGAGGACGACTGTTCGGCGCCCGCCAACACCCCGCTTTTCTCGTTGAACGGCGGCCCGCAAAGCCTCAGCAATCCGCTGGGGCCAATCGCCAACTACCGGTGCAACCAGTTCGGGCACCTCTGCATGGATTCCAGCGGCAACGCGATCCAGCCGCCGCTGAACCCGCCCGCGGCTGCCAGCGGGAGCCCACCGATGCTGACCCTCACCGGCTGCATGTCGAACGACACGGGGGGCGCCGACAATCTGACGCCGGTCAGCGAGTTCGTCGCGGACATCAAGCGCCTCAAGGCGGACCCGGACAACCAGATCCTGGTTGCCGCCATCACGACGCCGGCGCAGCCCTACACCGTGACGTGGGTGCCCCCGGTCACCCCCTCCTCCGGCACGTCGGGCGAGCTCTGGCCCCAGATCATGCACGCCTGCGGCGCCCAGGGCGGCGACGACGTCAATCCAAACGCCAGCCAGTACACGACCGACGGCAGCTTCGGCGATCCCGCCGTCCGCGTGACCCAGTTCGTCGACGCGTTCCCCAACTCGGTGCTCGCCTCGATCTGCGATGTCAGCTATCGGAGCGCGATGCAGGTCATCGCAACCAAGCTCGGCATGATGATGAGCCGGCAGTCATGCCTCTCTCTCGGCACCGTCCAGCAGGACGTTCAGGCCCAACCGGCCTGCACGGTCACCGCCCACCTGCGCGACGCCAGCGGCACACTGACGGACGTCGCGGTCGCGAATTGTAACGAGAACGGCAACACCCCGCCCTGCTGGACGCTGAGCGCCGGCACCGCCTGTCCAGCCGGCCAGGTCACGTTCAAGCTCCTCCCCGACCAGACAGCCCGGGACGCCGCCAGCCTGCTGAGCACCCTGACCTGCTCGCTCTGCGCGCCCGGCTCGACGATCCCCGGTTGTTGACGCCACCGTAACCGCCGCGCGCCCGCGGCGTAGAGACCGCGGGCGCCGGGAATGCCTCCCGGCGCGGGTTTCTCGGAACTGGAGGACATCATGGGATTCGTGCGTTCATTCGCGTCGGTCGTGGTCGGAACGGGACTGCTGGTGGGGGCTCTGGCTGGGACGTCGCAGGCGCAGCGCCGGGCGGACGCTCAGGTCTGCTCCCTGGGGTTCGCGGCGGTGGGGCAGCCGGGGACGTTGATCTGCAAGGACCTGCAGTCGGGGGCCACGACGCAGTCCATTCCGCTGGGACCGACGGTCGCCGCGGCGGGCGGGATCGCCGCCAGCCTGGCCAGCCGCGACGACCGCGTGCTGGTGACCAACCAGGCCGGCGGCGCGGTGCTGTTTCGGGTCGGCCACGGGTTCCTGGTGAACCCGCTGGCGCTTGTCACCGACGGTGAGGGCTCGCTGTCCGGCGCGCTGGGCGACCGCGGCGCGTACGTGCTGACCGGGACCACCCTGCGGTACTTCCCGACCGGCCAGACGACCGCCACCAGCGCCCGCCCCTTGCTGGTCGGCGACGGCTCGGCGGCCGCCGTGACGCTGACGCGCCGGTTCGCGTACGTCTCGGAGAAGAGCGGCTCGCTGGAGGCGTTCGCGCTGGCGGACGACGGCACCCTGGGGCCGGCCACGCCGGTGTCGGGCATCTCGCCCGGCGTGATCGTCGGCATCACGGGGCTCGACCGGCTGGTGGTGGCCCCCATCGCCCACTTGGCCAGCAACGCCGGGCAGGCCGAGATCTCGGTGGCCGACGGGCTGGCGCAGGTGCAGCGCGTCCCCACCAAGGAAGTGGCCGCCTGCTGGGCCGCCAACGACGACGGCGAGGTCTGCGTCGCCAACCCCGGCAGCATGACGGTGTCTTGCGGGCGCGCGGGCGCCGAAGGCTTCCTCAGCTACACCAGCGCCGCCGCCAGCCTGCCCGGCGAGTCGGTGTTCGATCTGGACCTGCGTCAGGGTCTGGTGGCGTTGCAGGGCGTGAAGAGCGGCGCGCCCGTCCTGCTGGTCTTCCACCGGACGGCGGGCGACTTCCTGACGCCCGTCGCCGAGCTTCCGGTCGGAACGACGCTGGCCGCCGGGGCGCTGCTGCTGCCCGCCCTCGCGCGCTGACGGCGGCCCGCGATAGGGTTCGCGGGTGTTGACGCTGTTCGGGGACCTCGAGTCGGGCAACGTGCACAAGGTCCAGCTGCTGCTGCACCGCCTGGAGGTCCCCTACCGGCGCGTCGACGTGTCGCAGAGCCGCGGCGACACCCGCCGACCGGAGTTCCTGTCCCTGAACCCGATCGGCAAGGTGCCGGCGCTGATGCTGGATGACGGCGACGTCATCTCCGAGTCGGGCGCCATCCTGTACCTCTTCGGCGCGCCGACGGCGCTGTGGCCGGCCGGCGACCGGGCGCGGGCCGAGGTGCTGCGCTGGATGTTCTTCGAGCAGTACTCGCACGAGCCGGCGCTGGCCGTCCTGCGGTATCTCCGCCGGTTCGCGGGCCGTCCGGCGGCGCCCGATCGGTTGCAGGAGCTCGCCGCCGCCGCCGCGCGCGCCCTGCGCGCGATGGAGACGCAGCTTCGCGCGCAGCCATGGATCGCCCGGGACTGTCCGACCCTGGCGGACTACGCGCTTTACCCATACACCCGCTGGGCCGACGAGGCCGAGGTCGACCTGGCCCCCTACCCGGCCGTCACGCGCTGGCTGGAGGCGTTCGAATCGCTTCCGCGGTTTCTGCCGTTGCGCACCGACGGCGCCGTCCGCGCGATCAGCCTCGCTGCGTACGCGGCCGAGCGCGCCTGAGACCGGCCGGCGCGCGCGCAGGCGGTCCAGCGGCTTCCCGCCGGGCGGGCTTCGGTCAGCGGTGGAGCAGGCCGAAGCGGCGCAGCAAGAACCACACCGCCGCCGCCAGGAGGAGCAGCGTGACGACGTTGCCGGCCAGGCGCCGGCCGCGGGAGGTGGGGCGGGCGGGCTTCTGACCGGTGACGCTGTGGGCGACGGACCGGAACCCGCCCCGCAGCGAGCTGAGCGCGCCCCCGCTGGG
>Ga0068855_100011846_pt1 | contig 10544 bp, 7 predicted proteins | sample KBSCornC52_FD_66592 | JGI IMG/M metagenome (GOLD analysis project Ga0068855, IMG submission 66592) | Corn rhizosphere microbial communities from Kellogg Biological Station, Michigan, USA - KBS Corn C5-2 | ecosystem: Host-associated > Plants > Roots > Rhizosphere > Soil ... | reverse complement strand
GAGCGTTCGCTGACGATGGCCGAAACATCCAGGCCCAGCGCGCGCGACGGATCGAAGGAAATGCCGCCCAGCAGCGATTTGCTCTCGCTGGCGTCATAGGTCAGCGCCAGGGGACCGGTCGGTGCGCCGGCGTCGAATTTGAAGCGATCCAGGCGCTCGCTGGAGATCGCAACGCCGGCCCTGAGGCGCAGATCCATATTCGGCGTGAAGGTGACGCCGGTGTAGCGGCCGCCATTGGCCAGGCTCAGATAGGGCGCGGTGACCGCCGACAGAAAAGGCTGATCATGTCCGGTGAAGCGGCCGGCAAGATCCAGGCCCTGGCCGCTGTCCAGCGCCAGGTTCGGACCGAGCAGCGCGCTGGAGGCGAAGGACGGTGGGGTCAGTCCGAGCGGACTGCCGGTCAGCGTGGTGGCGACGCCGCTTTGCACATCGCCGCCGGCCATACCGGGCGCCGAAAGCTCATAGGCGGAGATCGCCTTGGCAGTGCCAAAAGACTGAAGGCTGGGGTTAAGATCGGCGGCGCGCGCAGGCATGGCCGCTGCCGACAAGGCAGCCAACCCCGCGGCAATGACCGCAGCGTGCGCGAACTTTCCCATGACCGAACCCCGTCTTCGGGGGCCCCTCTCCGATTGAGAAGAAAATATCAGGCCAGAGGGTTCCGGTCCAAGGAAAACAAGGGTTTTTGTGCGGCTTTCGGGCCACAGCCGGGACTTACAATCCGGCAAGGTTGCAACTTTATTACACGGCCTCAGGCCGCCTGGGCAGGCCGGATCTGCTCCAGAACCCGGCGCAGATCCTCGGGCTGGAAGGGCTTTTGCAGTACCGGCCGGCCCCGGTGCCGGTCCGGAATGCCCCGCTCGCCATAGCCGGTGGCGAAGGCGAAGGGGATGCCACGGACCGCCAGGGCATCGGCGAAATCGAACACGCTGTGGCCGTTGAGATGCACGTCCAGCACGGCCATGTCGTAGTCCGGCTCGCGGGCCGCCGCCTCGTCCAGGTGGCCGATCACGCCGGCGACCTCGTAGCCGAAATCGGTCAGAACGTCCTCCATGAACAGCGCCACGATGATCTCGTCCTCCACGATCAGCACGCGCGGTTTAGTGCTCATGGCGGCGGTCCTTTGCGAGGGTGGCGGTCACAGCTTCATGTCCCAGCTGCAGATCAGCCCTTCGGGCCGGAAATCCAGATGCACCTGGCCGGAAATCTCCCGCGCCAGGCCGAATTCGATCAGCCTGAGGCCGAAGCCGCGGCGCTCGGGCTGGGCGACCTGCGGACCGTCGCGCTCTTCCCAGCGCAGCTTGAGCCCCTGGTCGTCGGGCGAGATGGTCCAGCTCACATGCACCGTGCCGGTGGCGTTGGAGAAGGCGCCGTATTTTGCGGCATTGCTGGCAAGCTCGTGGAAGGCCATGCCCAGCGCCAGTGCCTTCTTGGGGTCAAGATGCACGGCGGGACCGGCCACATGGAAGCGGGCACGGTCATCCTCGCGCCACGGCCGCAAGGCCCGGCGCACCACCCCTTCGAAGGACGCGCCTTCCCAATTGTCGAGGGTCAGAAGATCGTGCTGACCTGAAAGGGCAAAGAGCCGCGCCAGGAACGCATCGCGGGTCGGCAAGTCCACGTCCTTCAGGGTCTGCATCGCCATGGCCTGCACCGTGGCCAGCGTGTTCTTGACCCGGTGATTCAGCTCGTCCAGCAGCAGATTCTGGTGCCGTTCGATCCGGCGGCGATGCTCCATTTCCAGCACCAGACTGTCCGCCGATTTGGCGCGTTCGCGCTCGGCCTCGAACGCCTCGATATTGACGATGGCCGATGCGATCTGCCGCGCCACCAGGGCGGCGAAATTCTCGAAACTTTCGTCGCCGGGCCGGCGATAGGGGTTGGCGGCCAGGATCAGGACCCCGCGCGGCGCGGCCTCGGCGCTGGTGGAGAGCGGCAGCAGCAGCGCCTCCTGCGGCGGATCGGTCCATGGCCCCCTGGGAAGGCCAGAGAATTTTTCCGCAAGGCGGCCGACCGTGCGCCGCGGGCCGCCGCGGATCACCTCGCTGATCGGCCAGGGCGATGAGCCGTCGAGAGCAACCAGTTCGGGCGCCGCGGCGTGCCCGGCGCTGATGCCGGTCGTGCCGCGCAGCGCTGCTTTCGCGCCATCGGCTTGGAGGCGATAGATCAGGGCGAACGGCATGTCGCGGGGATCCGCCGCCAGCGCCCTGGCCGCCAGGGCGTAGACATCATCCACCGTATCGGCATCCCAGGTACGCGAGGCCAGCTCGCGCAGCAGCGCCAGCCGGCGCGCACCGATCACCCGGTCGGTATCGTCGGTATTGGCGCAGACGATGCCACCCACCGTGCCGCCTTCCTCGGGTACCGGCGAGAAGGAGAAGGTGTAATAGGTTTCTTCCGGATAGCCGTTGCGGTGCATGATCAGCATTTCGGCTTCGGAATAAGTGGCTTCGCCCGCCATGGCGCCGGCGATGCGCCCGGAAATCTGGTCCCAGATTTCGTGCCAGACCTCCCGGGCCGGCTGGCCCAGGGCGCCGGGATGCTTGCCGCCAATGATGGGCAGATAGGCGTCGTTGTAGAAATTGATCAGCTCGGGGCCCCACCACACCCACATGGGCTGGCGGGAGGCCAGCATGATGCGCAGGCAGGTCTTCAGGGCCTGCGGCCAGGCCTCAGGCGGTCCCAGCGGGGTCGCGGCCCAGTTGAAAGCCCGGAGGGCGGCACCCATTTCTCCACCACCAGCGAGAAATTCGGGGGGCTCCAATGTCATGCGCCGGTTGAGATAAAGGTTCATTCTGGCGCCGCCCGGCCTTTCGATCCAACGCTCAACGCAAGACGAGCAAAGGGGGTTCCGCCGGGGCCCTGGCTGAAGGAAGATGGATCCATTTCGGGAACCCGGAACATTGACCGGGGTTTCCCTCTTATTGGGATGAGCGGGGTATCAGCCCTGTCGAACGGGTTTTCATGCATGTAGCCGTCCAGTCTCTGGCCGACCTGGCGCAAAGCTATCGAGAGATTCGCGCGCATACCGAACATCTGGCCGCGCCCCTGTCGGCAGAGGACGCCCAGATCCAATCCATGCCCGACGCCAGCCCCGTAAAGTGGCATCTGGCGCATACCAGCTGGTTCTTTGAGACCGTGATCCTCGCGCCGCGTCCCGGCTACAGGCCATTCGATCCGAGCTATACTTATCTTTTCAATTCCTATTACGAGGCCGTCGGCCCGCGCCATCCCCGTCCCCGCCGCGGCCTGCTCACCCGTCCCAGCCTTGACGACGTGATGGCGTATCGGGCCCATGTAGACGCCGCCATGGCGGAAGTCTGTACCGATCCCGCGCTGGCCGACCTGATCGTCCTGGGCCTTCATCACGAACAGCAGCATCAGGAGCTGATCCTCACCGACATCAAGCACGCCTTCTTTTCCAATCCGCTGCTGCCAGCTTACAGCGGCACGAAGCCTGCGCCGCGCCAGGAACAGAAGCTGGACCGTTTCTCAATTCCGGGCGGCATTTCCTTCATCGGCCATGACGCTTCCGGCTTCTGTTTCGACAATGAATTGCCGCGTCATCAAGTGCTGCTGCGGCCCTTCCGCATCGCCTCGCGGCCGGTGACCAATGGCGAATATCGCGCCTTCATCGCCGATGGCGGCTACCGGCGCGCGGAGTTCTGGCTGTCGGATGGCTGGGCAAGAGTGCAGGAGGAAGGCTGGGATGCACCGCTCTACTGGCTGGAGGATGACGACGGCAGCGCCGGCGATACGGTCTTCACGCTGTCCGGCGTCACGCCGCTCGACCCGAACGCGCCCGTCGAGCATGTGAGCTTCTATGAAGCCGCCGCCTACGCCGCCTGGGCAGGCGCGCGGCTGCCAACCGAATTCGAATGGGAGGTCGCTGCGCCCCTGTTCGGTCACGGTGACGTTTGGGAATGGACGCGCTCGTCTTATGACCCTTATCCCGGCTTCAGGCCGCTGGGAGGCAAGGTCGCCGAATACAACGGCAAGTTCATGGTGGGCCAGATGGTGCTGCGCGGCGGCTCGTCCGCGACGCCGCCCGGCCATATCCGCGCCAGCTACCGCAACTTCTTCCCGCCGCAGGCGCGCTGGCAGTTTTCAGGCATTCGTCTCGCAGAGGATCTATGAGCGCGCCTGCTTTTTTTGTTTGCCCTATCGCTTCGCTACATGAGGGCGGGGCGCGCTGGCAATTTTCCGGAATTCGTTTGGCAGAGGATCTGTGATGGATATGTCGCTTGCCCGCGCCCAACAGGCCGCACCGCCCGAAGAAAGCTTCGCCGATTCCGTCTTCGCCGGACTTGGCAAAACACCGAAGGAAATCGCCTGCAAATATTTCTATGACCAGGAAGGCTCGCAGCTCTTCGAGCGCATCTGCACCCTGCCTGAATATTACCAGACCCGCACCGAGACCCTGCTGCTGGCGAGCCACGCCGGAGAGATCGCCCAGCTGATGGGCGAGGATGTCGAAATCGTTGAGTTCGGCGCCGGCGCTTCGCAAAAAGTGCGCATCCTGCTCGATACCGGCCATGTGCGTGCCTATTCGCCGCTGGATATTTCCGGCGACTATCTGCGCGAGGTGGTGACCAATCTCGCCGCCGATTATCCCGCTCTGACTTTAAGGCCGCTGATCGGCGACTTCACCCGTCCACTGGAAATCCCGGTGCTGACGGGTCCATCGCGTCGCGCCGGTTTCTTCCCCGGCTCCACCATCGGCAATTTCCGTCCTGATGCCGCCATGTGCCTCCTGCGGCGGATGCGCGGCATGCTGGAAGGGGGCGGGCTCCTGATCGGCGTGGATCTGGTGAAAGACCCGGCCCGGCTGCATGCCGCTTATAATGACCGGGCCGGCGTGACCGCCCTGTTCAACAAGAACCTGCTGGCGCGGGCCAATCGCGAACTGGGCGCCGATTTCGATCTGGACGCCTTCGCCCATTATGCGCCCTACAGTCCCGCAGCCCACCGCATCGAAATGTATTTGGTCAGTCTTCGGCGTCAGAGCGTGTCCCTGATGGGCCAGCGCTTCGATTTCGCCGCCGGTGAAGCCATCCATACCGAGGACAGCCACAAATACACCATCGAGTCCTTCCGCGAGATGGCGGCGCGCGCCGGCTTCAGGCCGCGGGCGGTTTGGACCGATCCCGAGCGGCTCTTTTCGCTGCACTGGCTGGAGAGCTGAAGCCGTCAGAGACGCAGTCTGAGCAAGCCCGCCACTTTCACCAAAACCGGATGGGCGGGCTTTGCCGCGGCGGCCCTATGCAGGCGTGGCGCGTCCTGCACCGGCCCCTCAGACCTGAACAGGCCAGGCGAAAGTCCGGCGACGAAAATGACCGTGGCGATGACCGCGAGCCGCATGCCTGTTGAACGCAAAGCGGCGGCCGCGGTTTCGAGGGTTCACGAGGCCAGCAGCAGGATCGGCCGTTTCCAGCCCTTCAACACTTGTGTCGCCGTGTTACCGAAGAAGAGTTCTTCGCCCGGCCTGGCGCTGACACCCATCACGATCATGGCGAAGTTGCGCCGGCCTTCCTTCAGGATGGCTTCGGGCGCGGCCGAGCGTGCCGAAATGCGGGTGGTGACGTCCACGTCATAGCGTTCGCCCAGTTCGGCCATGTCCTTGAGCACGCGTTCTTCCCTGAGGCGTGTGCGGCGGCTGCCATCGGTCTGCGACACGAACAGGACATGGACATGAGCGCCCGTGGCGCGCGCCATGGCAAAGGCGATCTCCGCCCCGCGGCGCGACTGGGGCGAGCCGCTCACCGGCACCAGCAGGCGGCTGCGGCCATTGAGCGGACCATCGGCTTCATTGGCGAACACCGCCAGAGGGCCCTCGAACCCCGCGGCCAGTTCGGTCACTGCCGGTATGAAGCCGCCATCTTCCTCCACGCTGTTCTCAAGACCGATGAACATCAGGTCATAGCCCTTGCGGGCTTCGTCCTTGACCACATCGGCGGGGGCATCCAGCGGCACCCGCGCCGTGAGATGCACCTTCTCCGGATCGGGCTCGGCCTCATCGGCGATCACCCTGGCCGCGCTTCTTTTCGCGCCAGCCTTCACCTCCCGCGCCAGGGGATCGGTCTTCAGCTCCTCGCTGCTCTGCACGCGTGACTGGGCGCCAGCCATGTCTTTCTGGGCCATATCCTTGGCCTCTCCCTGCTCGACATGTTCGGGCCCGCCAGCCTCGTCCTTGGCCGCTTCCTGCTGCCTGGGTTCGGCCAGCGCGCTGGCCAGCTTCAGAATGGTGACCGGCATTCCTTGGGCGCCGGCGATCAGGCCGGCAAGCCGCGCCGCCGTCCGGCCCGCCGCGCTTTGATCCACCGCCAGCAGCAGCCGCTCCAGACCGGGCAGGAAGCCTTTCTGATCCATGGCCTCGCGGGCGATGCGCGTCTCTTCTTCCTTGCTCATGGGCAGGTTTTTGAGGGCTGCGCGCAGCATGGGCGGCATGGCCATGGTGGTGATCACCGCCATGGTGACGATCATGGTGTAGAGATTCTGACTCAGCGCCCCCATGGAAAGGCCGATCGAGGCGACAATCACTTCGGTGGAGCCCCGCGCATTCATGGCGCAGCCCAGCGCGATGCCTTCGCGCCAAGAGAGCCGGCCAAGCATCGCGCCGGCAAAGGCGCCGGAAAATTTTCCGATCGACGCGATGGCCACCAGAGCGGCGGTCAGCGCCGCCAGATGCCAGTCCTTGAGGATGGTGAGATCGGCGGCCAGGCCCGACATGCCGAAAAAGATGGGCATGAAGAAGGCGGTGATCATGCCGCGCAATTGGGTCTGGATATGGCCGGTGAGGATGGGCGATTCCCCGATCAGCACGCCCGCCATGAAAGCGCCCAGCACGGTGCGCACGCCCAGAAGCTGGGTGATGCCGGCAAGCACGCCCATGATCACCAGAATGGCGGTAATCACGGGAAAATCGCTGCGGAAATTGTCGTTGACCCAGCGGATGGTGGAAAAGACCAGCCAGCGCCCCGCGGTGAAGCAGAAGAGCAGAAACAGCGCCACGCCGCCCACCGTCTCGGCGAGACCGAGCCAGCTTGCGCTTTGCGTACCACCTCCCGAGCCGGCCCCTGCGATGCCGAAGGTGATGGCAATGATCACCCAACCGCAGGTGTCCTCCATGATCGCGGTGGCGACGATCACCTGGCCCAGATTGCGCCGCATGAAATTCATTTCCCGGACCACCATGGCGACGATCTTGATGGAGGAAATGGAAAGGGCAGTCCCCAGAAACAGCGACGGGACCAGCCGGCCGCTGGCGCCGCCGAACAGAATCGCCGGGCCAAACTGGCCCAGCAGGAAACCGCAGGCGAAAGGAAAGGCGATGCCGCAAAGGGCGATGACGATGGCGGCCGCGCCGGATTTCTTCACCAGCTTGAGGTCCGTCTCCATCCCCGTCAGCAGCAGCAGCATCAGGATGCCGATCTGCGACAGCCCGTCGATCATGCCTTTCTGGGTCTCATCCCGGGGAAAGACGAAGTGCTGGGCGGACGGCCACAGCCAGCCGAACAGCGACGGGCCCAGGATGATTCCCGCCAGCAAAGTGCCCATCAGCGCGGGCTGGCCGATGCGCTGCATGCCCTCGCCCAGCACCCGGCCCACGATCAGCAGCAACAGGACCTCGGCCACCAGAATGCCTTCGGTCCGGCCGCTGCCGCTGGCACCGTTGCCGGCGGCGCTGCTCTTCTTCTCGCCGACTTCCGGGGAAGCCGGGCTTTTGTCCTGGACCTGTCCGCTATCGCTCGTCTGGCTCTGGGCATGCTGGGCCGGCGCGGCCAGGGTCGGAGACCAGGCTCGGGCGAACTGGGCTGCGCCGAACAGAAGGATCATCCCCAGAATGAAGACCCAGGGGGCCGGAAGCGTACGAATAAGGCGCATCGAAATCTGCTTGAGAACAATTCTTGTCTCAATCAACGCGCAAGGAGGCCGCCGCGTGCCCGCTTGCCAGCTGCCCCCCAAAAAGCCAAGCTGCGCCGCGATTTTGGGGAGAAAATTCCATGAAGAAGACTTTGATCGGCGCGGCCGTGCTGCTGGCCTCCACCGCCGCTTTCGCCCAGTCGGGCGGGCAGATGGCGGTACAGCAGGGTACCAACACCCAGACCTATAACGTCCCCCACGGCAGCAAGGACCAGACGGTCATCATCACCACGCGAGACCTCAAGGATGGGGAGAGTACGGCCCCGCACATGCATTTTGGGGTGGAAATGACCCAGGTCGTGACCGGGACGTTTGAATGTTATGTGAAGGGCCAGCCCATGATGCTGATCCATACCGGTGGAAGCTTCGTGATCCCGCGCGAGGCGCCGCATGATTGCCGCCCGCAGCCCGGCAGCCCGCCGGTGCATCTGGCGGTGACCCTGGTGATCGACACCGGTACACCGCCGCGCACGCCCGTCCCCGACGTCCTGATTCCGAAAAAGTAAAAACAAACTCCGGCCCACCCTCCCCTTTGGCGCGCAGGCGCATAAAAGGGGAGGTGGCCGAAGCAACGCGCAGGCGTCTTTGCATCGCAAAGACGCCAAGCAAAGTTGCGAAGGGTGAGGTTGGCGGCCAAGCCAACCGAACGCCGAGCGCCCCTCGGCGCGAAGGCCGGAGCAGAGGGGTCAAAAAATATGTGGCTGCTCTTCGCCTTTTCCGGCCCGATCCTCTGGGCCATTTCCACCCACATCGACAAATATCTGGTCGACAAATATTTCCAGCACAGCGACACCGCCGTGCTGATGGTTTTCACCGCCCTGCTTGGTGTCATCGCCCTGCCTGTCATCTGGGCTTTCGAACCCAAGGTGCTGCAGCTTTCCGCTCTGGCCACCGTGGTGATGACCGTTTCCGGCGTCCTTTATATGGGCGCGATGCTGTTTTACCTGCGCGCCATCCAGACCGAAGAGGCCAGTGTGGTGGCGCCGCTGTTCCAGGCCAACACGCTTTTCACCTTCCTGCTGGGCCTGATCCTCCTGCATGAACTGCCCCATTGGCCTCAGCTGGTCGGTGTCGTGCTGATCATAGGCGGAGCCATCGGCCTGTCGCTGGACAGGCGGTTGCATCTTTCCAGCTTCAAGCCGCGGCTGGTGCTGCTGATGCTGGCCGCCACATTCGCCGTGGCCCTTTCCGGGGTAGTGTTCAAATTCTTCGCCGTGCACGACGAATTCTGGAGCACCACCTTCTGGACCTTCGTCGGCGAGGGCCTGTTTGGCACCGCCATCCTGATGATACCGAAATACCGCAGCCAATTCCTGACGCTCTTCCGGCGCAATCCGGGCGCGGTGATCGGTGTCAACGCCGCCAATGAACTGATCAATCTGGGCGGCGGGCTGGGGGTGCGCTACGCCTCGCTGCTGGCGCCGGTGGCGCTGGTTTCGGCGGTCTCGGCCACCACCACTTTTTTCGTCTTCCTGTTCGCCGTTCTGTTGACGGTATTTTTCCCCAGGTTCGGACGGGAGGAATTATCGGCGCGAAACGTCACTCAGAAAGCGGTGGGCGGTGTTCTGATCATGGCGGGTGTCGCCCTGATCGAAGCTTTTGGCCCAAAAGGTTGAATGGACCGGCGTTGATTTTGCGGCGCTTTCATGCGCCACTTCGGGCCAATAAAACCAAGAACCGCGGGGAAAAGGGATGCGCAAAAGCTTCATTTTGCTGAGTCTTTCGGGCCTGTTGCTGGCGGGCGCCGCGCTGGCGCAAGCGCCTCTGCCCTATTGGGCTTACCCGGTCCCCAAGCCTGCGCCAGGCCCCGCCCCCAAGCCGGACAACACCGTCCTCAAGAGCCTGCCGGGCGCCAAGAAGCGCTTCACCGAGGCAGGCGTGAACGACCGCTTCAATGTCCCGGACTGGTACCCCGCCGATCATCCGGCCGCGCCGCAGATCGTGCTGCATGGCCGCAAGCCCAACGTCTTTGCCTGCGGCTATTGCCATCTGCCCAATGGCCAGGGCCGGCCCGAGAACGCCTCGCTGGCCGGACAGCCCGCCGACTATATCGTGAGCCAAGTGGCGGACATGCGCGAGGGCAAGCGCAAATCCTCCACCGACAAGATGGGTTCCATCAACGCCATGATGGGCATCGCCAAGGCCTCCAATGACGCCGAAGTGCGCACCGCCGCGAATTATTTCTCCAAATTAAAATTCCACAAATGGATCAGGGTGGTGGAAACCGATACGGTCCCCAAGACCGAGATCTCCAGCCACAATATGCTGGTGGCGGCCAAAGGCGGCCGCGAACCGATCGGCAAACGCATCATCGAGATGCCGGAAAATCTGGACCGCATCGAGCTGCGCGATCCACGCACCGGTTTTGTCGCCTATGTGCCCAAGGGCGCGGTCGCGCGCGGCAAGAAGCTGGTGGAATCCGGGGCAGGCGCCTTCCCCTGCGCCGCCTGCCACGGCCCCAAGTACGAAGGCAATGGCGCGGTGCCGGCGCTGGCCGGACGCTCGCCTTCGGAGCTGGTGCGCCAGCTTTATGACTTCAAGTCCGGCACCCGTGACGGTGCCGGCGCGGCCATGATGAAGCCGGAAGTGGCGAACATGACCGACGACATGCGGCTGGATATCGC
>Ga0068855_100011844_pt1 | contig 10545 bp, 10 predicted proteins | sample KBSCornC52_FD_66592 | JGI IMG/M metagenome (GOLD analysis project Ga0068855, IMG submission 66592) | Corn rhizosphere microbial communities from Kellogg Biological Station, Michigan, USA - KBS Corn C5-2 | ecosystem: Host-associated > Plants > Roots > Rhizosphere > Soil ... | reverse complement strand
CAGATGCACAAATTTTTTGAAAGTGACGCATGGAAAAAGCAACAACAAGCTATTAAAAAAAGCACCGAACAGATGCAGAAATACTTTGAAAGCGACGCATGGAAAAAGCAACAGGATTTGCTCCGCGAAAATGCTGTTGCCATGCAAAAATATTTTGATAGTCCGGAATGGAAAAAGCAACAGGAACTTATCAGGGAAAATGCAGACAACTTAAAAAAATATTTTAATAGCCCACAATGGAAAAAACAACAGGAGCTTCTTAAAATGAACAGTGAAAAAATAAAGAAATATTTCGACAGTCCGGAATGGAAAAAGCAACAGGAACTTCTAAAGAAAAATGCGGAAAAAACACAAAAATATTTCAATAGCCCCGAATGGAAAGAGCAGCAGAAACAATGGCAACATTTTAACGATTCGCTTTTTAGTAATCCGCAGAATAAACCAGCGCAAAATAGCCTCCAAAATTTACAACATTCAATAGAAAAAATACAGCAGAATTTGTCAATTCGCCTTGGATAGTCTTTTGATATTACATCTGGCATGATACAATTTCTCTAAACACTTTATCTCATTTGAAACAAATTGCAATAAAAGCTGAGACAAATCGTTAATACATCACTGCAATTTTTAAAGCAAATGAATAACCCGTTATGAGAATAACTTTGAAATCCATAGTGGTTGTGTTAGGCATTATCACAATTTTATCATCCTGCGCCGGCTCTAAAAATCCATCAAGCGCTCAGCACCATCGGGGAGTAAATAACCGGCACTTTAGCGGATATCAATAATTACCCTACAATAAAAATCTTCAATATTTGTGTATTTACTAATAGCATACTACCGGAAAGTTTTATACCAATTTAATTATCTTGCCGAGAAAAATTGTCTGCTCCCTTCCGGTTCCTATTTCATCAACAAACACTGTGGCTTTCCCCCGCAAAATGTATTTTTTGGGAAGAACAGAAAATTTTAATCCTTTCGGATTTGCACTTGGGTAAATCAGGGCATTTCAGAAAATCAGGCGTTGCTATTCCGCAAAATATTTTTAAAAAAGACCTTCAAACCTTATTTGCACAGGTACAATTTTTTAATCCGAAAACCGTGCTTATTACAGGCGATTTATTTCATAGCGTTGCCAATAAAGAAATTGATTTTTTTTTGAAATGGAGACATGATATGCCTTCTTTACAATTTATTTTGGTAAAAGGCAATCATGATATTTTGGCAAAGAAAAAATATGAGGAGGCGGGGATAGCGGTTTTTGAAGACCATTTGTTTTTGCAGCCCTTTTGTTTTGTGCACGATATTTTGAATCATTGCGCTGAGCCCGGAAAGTCCCAGTTTATTTTTTCGGGTCATATTCATCCCGGCATAAAACTGAAGGGGCCAAGCCATCAATCACTGATGTTCCCTTGTTTTTATTTCGGTGAAAAGTTCGCTGTATTGCCTTCGTTTAGCGCCTTTACGGGGCTTGCAAAAATAAATCCTTCCATTACCGATTATATTTTTGCAATAGTGGAAAAATCGATTATCCGGATACAATAGGAAACCCGGGAGAAATTATCAATTTTATAAAATATTCAGAAAAATAAAAGGCATACAACCTTTTTGAATGATGCACCGACTTATTATCAGAACTCTGATTTAAGATTAAATGGTTAAGGTTTTAATTGTCCGGGCTTTTTTTAAAGCCCGGTTTTTTTATGCTACCGTTTTTTGCAGGTACCCAGCCTCAGACATATCCGGAATTTCTTCCGCCTGATAATCGCCGTTGTCCAGCTTCTTTTTGGTTTCCTCAAATGCCTTCAATGTCAGATTTACATCTTCATCAGTGTGGGCAGCGGTCGGAATGATTCTAAAAATAATTTCACCTTTAGGAATTACAGGGTATACTACCACAGAGCAGAATATATTGTAATTTTCGCGTATATCCATCACCATATTTGTAGCTTCGGGAAGCCCACCCTTCATATAAATGGGTGTTACAGGACTGTTGGTGGCGCCAATGTCAAATCCTTTTTCTCTTAAACCATTTTGCAGCCTGTTTACGATGTGCCATAATTTTTTGCGCAATTCAGGCATGTTTTTCAACATTTCCATCCGCGTTAGCATGCCATCCACGATGGCGATAGGCAAGCTTTTAGCATAAATCTGCGAGCGCACGTTATATCTTAAATAATTAATCACGTCTTTTGGCCCGGCGATAAAAGCACCGATACTTCCCATGCTTTTTACGAAAGTGCTGAAATACAGGTCTACGCCTTCCTGGCATCCCTGGGCTTCATCAGTGCCTGCGCCGTTGGGACCCATTGAACCAAATCCGTGTGCGTCGTCGATGAGCAATCTAAAGTGATACTTATTTTTAAGCGCAACAATTTCCTTAATTTTTCCCTGTGTTCCGCTCATTCCATATACACCTTCAGTGATAAGCAAAATACCCCCACCGGTTTTTTGAGCCATTGCTTTGGCGCGTTTTAACTGTTTTTCGCAATCTTGGATGTCGTTATGCTTGTAGGTATAGCTGTAGCCAATGTGAAGTCTTACGCCGTCCACAAGGCAGGCATGCGCCTGGGCATCGTACACAATTACATCATGCCGGCTAACAAGTGCATCAATACAACTCATCACGCCCTGGTAGCCAAAATTGAGCACCATTGCATCCTCACGGCTTACAAAATCAGCAAGCACTCTTTCCAGCTTTTCATGCAATGCGGTGTTACCACTCATCATTCTTGATCCCATGGGATTGCCTAAGCCGTATTTTTGCGCCGATTCACCATCAATCTTTCTTGTGAGGGGGTGGTTTACCATTCCGAGGTAGTTATTAAGGCTCCAAACAATTTTTTCCTTTCCACGGAAAAACATCCGGTTTCCAAGTTCTCCTTCCAATTTTGGAAAAGCGAAATAACCATGAGCCCTCTTAAGATGCGAACCTATTGGGCCTGCATCTTTTTTCATCTTTTCAAAAAGGTCATTCATCTAATTTATTTTATGTTATTTTAATTGAGCGCAAAAAAATCATTCAGGCCAGTTACTGTAGAAGGAATGGCGTTTCCATAGCAGCTATTTTGTAATGAGTTCCAAAATAAAATTGACAAGGATTTTAAAAATTTGTTGCAAAAGTAATAAATATTAAAATATGATTTGCTTAGGCAAACCAGTAAAACAACAAATAACAGGAGTTTTCATTTTATAATCCGTTAAAAATTTTTAGAATAGCTTACTTCGAATGATAAAAAGTCATACGGTTTCAGGACAGATAATCGGATCGCCCAAATAAAAATGGCCGGATAATTTTATTTTCCGGCCATTTAGAGCATTGATTCGCCCAACCTATTTGGTTTTAGAAAATTCGCGGTAGATACTCGTGTTATTTTCATTAATCATTACCTGTTTTACAAATTTTGCATTCTCCAATGTGACTAAATAAGTTGGGGCGTCAACGTTTTGTATACTTTCCAATTCTTTTACTATATAAATATTGTAATCCAAATATTCGCGCCGTAGCTGATCTCTCAAATCCTTAGGCAAATTATCTTCCCCATAGCTTTTCACGCTTCCAACCCAGTTGCCTTTTTTATCGTAGTAAACTGTATAATTTATGCCATCCCGCTGAAAGGCAGCAACGAAGCAATCGCTCTCCTCTGTCCATTTTGCATTATTTTCTTTGTATTGTTTTGTCAATCTTTTAACTGCTCTAAGGGCATAAGGATTTACATTATCGAAATTCGATTCATGAAAAGCTACAGGCGACTTCAGCTTGTTTGGCCAGGCTGTATTATCAAACGCACCTGTATTCTTTACCTGTGCAATGCTATCGTTTGAGAGCGCCATGGCCGAAATCCATCCGGCAGCTATGGCTACAAATAATGTTTTCATGTTAATTGTTTTATGTGTAAGACGCTAAAAAATTCTTTTGAGAACTAAACCTGTTAGTGGGTTTACATGGCAGACCTTTTATATTTATTTTTAACACTTGAGGTTCCATCATTGTTCACATGCAGTACCCACATGGCTTTTTCATTCTGAACAATAACTTCATAATAATGATCAAATTCGTCAGTCACATCCGTAACAGAGTAAATATTTTTTCCCTGGTATTTTGCTTCAATTTTCTGACGGATGTAGGGATTGAGATCTTCTGCAGTGTAATTCCTGATAGTTTTGATCACATTTCCATTCACATCATAATAGATGCGGCATGCAGAATTTTCTCCTTCATTAAAATAGACCATATAGAAATCTCCGACTTTACTTAAGGAAGGGTTGGTAATTTCGGGAAAATGGCTATGGAAGATTTCCATGATTTTTTCCGGGCCGTCAATGGAATTTGAATCTTTTTTAGCGGCTAGAATACCTGTACTAATCGCGGTGGTAAGGCATAAAATAATAAGCTTTTTCATAATCGAAATTTTTAAAAGTGAAAAGAATGAGCCATAAAATTATATGCTTTCAAAGCCGGTGAAAAGTCATTTTGTATTGGCGGTAACCCGCGCCAGTACTGGGTTATGTTAAGACTGCGTTAAGGAAGAGTATGAACCATTTATTATTTATCCTGAAATGATATTTTTTTCGGTTGAACTGTGAAATGGCCATTTAAGAAATAAAAAATATTTTACTGAGAATTGTAGATGAGCGGAAAATAAAAAACAAGTGTTACGGGCGCATCAAAGAAAAACACGCATATTTCAGAAGAAAAACTTTGAATTTTTTAAGCAGATTTAAAATGAAATGTTTATACACTTTTGCCGGGGAATCAGCCAAATAAATTGCTGCTCAGATACCTGTCGCCACGGTCGCAAACAATAAATACAATCACTCCCTTTTTTAATTCTTTGGCAAGCCGGAGGGCTGCAGCCGCAGCGCCGCCGCTGCTGGCTCCGGCAAAAATGCCTTCGTGGCGTGCCAGTTGCCTGCACGTTTCATCGGCATCCTGCTGTGAAATGTCCATTATTCTATCCACCCTTTTTGCGTCAAATATTTTAGGGATATATTCAACAGGCCACCTTCTTATTCCGGGAATGGAAGCATCTTCAGTAGGTTGGCATCCTACAATTTGAACAGCTTTGTTTTGTTCCTTCAGATATTGTGAGCAGCCCATGATGGTGCCCGTCGTTCCCATAGCGCTCACAAAATGGGTGATTTCGCCATTCGTATTTTTCCAGATTTCCGGGCCTGTGGATTTGTAGTGCGCTTGAGGATTATCCGGATTGGCAAACTGGTTTATAACATGATAATCTTTATGTGACCCTTTTTCTTCTGCATAGTCACGACATTCTTCTATAGATGGCAACAAAGTCACTTTTGCGCCATAAGCCTGCATAGTGAGCACCCTTTCGCGGGTTGAATTTTCAGGCATTACCAGTTCTATGGAAAGACGATAAATACTTGCCATAAGCGCCAGGGCTATTCCCGTGTTGCCACTTGTTGCCTCAATAATTTTTGTTTGCGGTTGAATATCGCCACGCTCAAGAGCGTTTTTTATCATATTTAAAGCAGGCCGGTCTTTTACGCTTCCACCGGGATTGTTGCCTTCCAGCTTGGCAAATATGGTAACATCAGGATTGGTATTAAGTCTTTGAAGTTGTACTAAGGGCGTATTTCCTACGGCATCTAAAATAGTGGGCATTGATTACACGTTGTTATTTACAAATTTATTTTCAACTATAGTTATCTGAGGATTCGTGACGACAAGGGAACCGGGAGGCACGGATTGTGTAAGCCATACGTTACCCCCAATAACAGAGCCTTCGCCCACCAGCGTATCACCGCCAAGAATGGTGGCATTTGAATAAATAATTACATTGTCTTCTATATTGGGATGACGTTTTTGGCGGCTCATCGCTTTTTTAATACTCAATCCTCCGAGGGTAACCCCCTGGTACATCTTCACATTTTTCCCGATAACAGATGTTTCGCCGATCACGATGCCGGTACCATGATCCATCATAAAATATTCGCCTATTTTGGCCGCAGGATGAATATCAATACCGGTTTTACTGTGAGCATATTCAGTAAGAATTCTGGGTATCAGCGGCACATCAAGCAAATGAAGTGCATGCGCTATTCTATAAAAGCAAAGCGCATAAAAACCAGGGTAGGCCCTGATAACCTCAAATTTAGTTTTTGCTGCCGGGTCGCCCTGGTGAATGGCATCTACATCTGTATTCAGTACCCGGTAGATTTCTGGTAATTGTTCAAAAAAATCAGCGCTCACTTTTTCATGATCGCAATTGGTGCATGCTCTTGTGGCATCAAGAATCTTTTTTAATTCATGCTGCAGATCAGACAGCTTATGCTGAATAGCCGCCATGTCGGGATAGCTGCATTTAGACATCTCAGGGTATAGCAGACAGATAAGTCCCAAAGCCCAATTTGCAATTACTTTATTAGAAGGCACTTGTTCCTTTTGCTGCTGTTTTAAATAGATATTTCTTAAAAAGTCTTCTGTCATGTTAGGCCTTGCGTTTAAAGATCCGTAAAATTAGTTTTTTCATTCCAAGTTTTGTTTTGTTCACAAATTTTTAAGTTGCAACAATCAACAGTAAAGCGGCAAATAACCTGGTTTTCTATTTTTAGTGACCAGGGTTTACAACAAAAATGTAAGACAATTTGGCGGATATCAATCGACTTGGGGTTCATTAAGTGGTATGATCTTTCATTTGGGGATCATAAGCAGACTTTCATGAAATTCAATACCAGCAATCGTTTTCACAATCTTTTCACACCATTACCATGCGTATTTTATCAGTAAAATGATTGCCGGCAGGCCCTTACTGGTTCTAATTTTGCTAAATCATCCATAATAATTGCATCCACTAAAATGCAGATGGATGAAAACAAAAATGAAATTTATGAATTTAGAAAATATAAATTTGGTAAAAAGAGGCGCATTCTGGACAAGCCTCCTTAAAACCGATCAATTGAACACTATCTATTTCAATGGCGAAAGGCGAATGCGACAATACAGAATTGCCACCAGCGTCTTTTTCTTTATTGCCGGCTTAACATTTGCGACCTGGGCCAGCCGCATTCCCGCCATCCAGGCAAAATTGCAATTAAGTGACGCGGGACTTGGAGGAGTTCTTTTTTCGCTTCCTGCAGGGTTGATGTTTAGCCTTCCCTTATCCGGGTGGCTGGTTTCAAAATATGGAAGCCGCCCGATGATGATAGCCGGTGCGCTGATGTATCCTGCCATTTTATTATTGCTGGCTTCAGCCGGTTCGGTATTTATTTTATCATTCTCGCTTTTCCTTTTTGGGGTGTTAGGCAACTTATTAAATATTGCCATGAATACCCAGGCAGTTGGAGTAGAAAAGCTATATGGAAGGTCGGTAATGGCTTCGTTTCACGGCCTTTGGAGCATCGCCGGTTTTAGCGGTGCACTCATCGGGACTTTATTTGTTTCGCAGGGCATTCCTCCATTTTTTCACTTTACTATTGTGGCCGCACTTACCGGTCTGCTCTTACTGTTATTTTACAGAAACACCTTACCCAAAGATGCAGGAAATAATGAAGCGCAGAAGCTTTTTGTAAAACCCGACAAAGCCATACTTCTGTTAGGGATGATAGCATTTTGTACACTGCTTTGCGAAGGTGCAATGGCAGACTGGAGCGGAGTTTATTTTAAAAATATTGTTGAAGCTCCGGCCTCTATGATTACCTTAGGATATGTAGCATTTACCGCAATGATGGCCCTCGGACGCTTTTTGGGCGACGGACTGGTAACGAAACTGGGAGTTAAAAGCATATTGCAAATAAGCGGTTCACTTATTACTGCTGGTTTGTTACTATCTGTATTTTTTCCAAATATTGTTACTGCCACCGCGGGATTTTTATTGGTAGGTTTCGGAGTTTCTTCTGTGGTGCCAATCGTGTATGGTCTTGCGGGAAAATCTAAAACCATGTCGCCGGGAACGGCTCTGGCTTCTGTATCCACAATTGGCTTCCTGGGATTTCTGATAGGTCCTCCCGTGATAGGTTTTATTGCACAGGCAATCAGCCTTCGATGGTCTTTCACGCTAATAGCAATATTAGGTTTCGGAACAGCTTTATTGGCACGTAAATTAAAATTACCCCAGGCAAATGATAATCCTCATGATATGAACCCGATTAAAAAAAATGAAATGAAAACAATTAATAATAAACTTGACAATCCCCGTCCGGGCTTTGTGGCATGGCCTGAAAAGGCTAGTTCACAGAACAAAAAGCGTGATAACAATATTGTTCACGGACGCACAAGAAGTGGAGGCTATGTAGCTTATCCAAAAATGTGAAGATGACTTAGCATAGCATATTTTAATAAACCTAAAACTAAAAGCCTTTTCTAAAAGTTAGAATAGGCTTTTTTAGTTTCTATTGTGTTTATTTTCAATTACAAGAGTTACTTGATTTGAAAAAATATCCTAATTTTTGGATAAGTTTTCCCATTTTTCAACATAAATCTAAAAGTGTATGATTAGTAACTATACATGGCACCAGATATACCTGGAGCGCCTTTCCTTTAGCCAAAAACTGGCAGACCGCGTAGCTAAAATGATTGGATCGTGGACATTTATTATTTGGCAAACTGTATTTGTAATTGGCTGGATGTCGCTAAATATTTTTGGAGCTATTCGCCATTGGGATGCTTATCCTTTTATTCTTTTGAATCTTCTTTTTTCTACACAAGCTGCTTATGCAGCTCCTATTATTATGATGGCGCAAAACAGGCAAAACGAAAGAGACAGGGCGCAGGCGCAAAAAGATTATGAAACGAACACGCAGGCAAAATTGGAAATAGAGGCACTCCAGGAAAAGCTCAATTTTATTGAGATTCATAAACTTGACAAGATTATCAAGCTGCTGGACGAATTACAATCCAATAAGTGATTGCATCATTCAATAAGCCGCCGGCAATATTTACCGCATCTGATTTGTAGTAAAGCAATAAAAAACCGGAATTTTATTTTCTCGTATATTAAATGATTTGATAAAAATACTCATTCAATTTTTAGAATTAATTTTACTGATATTTTATTGAAAATGAGAACCGTAACATTTTTTTTCATTGTTAGAAAAAAAATCTAATTTTAAAATATCTTCTCTTTCCCAAAGAAGAATGATTACTATGGTGTTCCTGTTATAATTCAATCCTATTGCAAGACCTTTTTCGCTGCCTTTTGTAAAAAGAAAAATCTCCGCCAGACAAAACGAGCGTATTGTTTCGGAAGACAACGTCTGATTTAGAAGCCAATAAACCCATACTGATAAATCAATTATAAAATGGCAAAACCAAATTTGGAAAAACTGAGCCCGCAAAGGAAACAGGCATTTGAGAACCTGAATATCAACCCCCGAAAAAGGATAATCTTATGCCTTGATGGCGGCGGCATGCGGGGAATTCTTACGATTCAACTACTCAAGAAATTAGAAGAAATAGCCGGTATTCCCTGCTACGAACTTTTTGATATGGTGGCTGGCACTTCTACAGGCGGTATTATCGCAGGCTTAATCACCACAGGACATTCTGCAGCGGAAATAGAAAAAATGTATGTGAATTTGGTAACTGAAGTTTTCGATGAAAGACTTTTGGGCAACAGGTTTGTAAATCCGCCCGCTTTTACGAAAGAAAAATACAGATCACTTTTAAAAGGAATTATCAAAGACATTAACCTGCAGGACGCCTGCCGGTTACACGACCTTGATTTAATGATAACCGCACAAGATATTTCCGCCTCAGAAGAAACGTTCTTTTCATGTTTCAAACAGGATGATGGAAGCTATTATGGCACCTATAAGGATGTGTTGTTGCGCTCAGTAATGGAAGCCACCATGAGTGCACCAACCTATTTCTATCCGCTTGAACGCTTTTTAGACGGAGGCACTACAACGTATAACAATCCTTCTTTAGCGGCCTTTATGGAGGCGGTCTCTTACAGCCGGGCCGATAAAATGTCAAGCCTTTCAGCGTACCAGATCGCTGATATTACCCTGTTTAGTTTTGGAACCGGCATCTCAAAGGAATTTATCAAACCGAATGACACCATAAATCCACATGGAATTGATGTAAAGTTTTGGCTGAACTGGCTGATGACCCATATGGGCCAGGATGCAAGCGCCATGCAGGTAAATACTTTCAGATCGCCGATGATTAGCCAGACGATTGATTTTAGAAGATACCAGATTTCACTTGACCCGACAGCAATTAATAAAATTCCGAATACAGATGCCCTTGATGAATTTAAATATGGCAGCAAATGGCTTCATGATTTAAACGAAAGTATTTTAGGAGACATTGATATGGCTGACGTTACGAAATTTGATTTGATGAAAATTATCGGCCAGCAAATGGCGGAATATATCGTTCAATCCGGAAATAATTTTAGAAAAGATCTTATTACAGAGCAATGCAACGATTTGTTGGTGACGGCATCAGGCGATATTACGCGTATTCAGACACAAATGAGCAGTCCTGAATGGCTGGACAATTTTAAAGCATAAAAGTATTGTAAGATGAAGCCTGTTACGACCATTGATGGGGTAATTGCTAAATTGGAAGAAACC
>Ga0068855_100011843_pt1 | contig 10545 bp, 11 predicted proteins | sample KBSCornC52_FD_66592 | JGI IMG/M metagenome (GOLD analysis project Ga0068855, IMG submission 66592) | Corn rhizosphere microbial communities from Kellogg Biological Station, Michigan, USA - KBS Corn C5-2 | ecosystem: Host-associated > Plants > Roots > Rhizosphere > Soil ... | reverse complement strand
TACGTGATGAAGGTCGGCCACATTCCCTTCATCGCCTATCGTCGTCCGGGCGACCCGCTGGTGGCGGAACAGGTGAAGCAACTCGCCAACAAGGTGCGCGGCGTGCTGCTTGAGCGCCTCGGTCCGGTGGTGTGGGAAAGCTCGGTTTCCAAGGCGGCCTACGCGCTGGAAGAGCTCGAAGAAACGGCCAAGCTGTGGCATCTGGCGGGCGGCGATGTCGCACCGCTGGACGACGCTGCGCTGACCGAATTGCGTGAGGTGTTCAACGCGCGCTGGTAGACGCAGGGCCATTGCGCCGCTGAGCGATCCGGCTTCAACAAAAGCAAAACGAATTCAACGGGGACACCGGTTCAGGCCGGTATCCCGGCCGCAGCATTCACTTTTTTTCGCCAGCCGGTTTTGTATCAGCACGTCAGATTTTTAAATTGCCTGCACACGTCTTTTAAGCGGGCGCCATAAACCAACGGCCGTGGGAGCGGCCGTATATCAACATAATCAACAGGAGATTGTCGTAGCATGACTGCATCAACCAATATCGGCGCCGCAGGTGTCAACACCAGCGCCAACGAACAAGAACAGAATCGCGTCTATGCCAAGGTATTCTGGCGCATCATGCCTTTCCTCATGCTGTGTTACGTGATCGCCTATCTCGATCGCGTCAACGTCGGCTTCGCCAAGCTGCAAATGTCGGTCGACCTGGGCTTTAGCGAAACCGTGTTCGGCCTCGGCGCCGGCGTGTTCTTCCTCGGCTACTTCCTGTTCGAAGTGCCGAGCAACATCCTGATGCACAAGGTCGGCGCGCGCGTCTGGATCGCCCGCATCATGATCACCTGGGGCATCCTGTCGGCCGCCTTCATGTACGTCGAAACGCCGATGCAATTCTACGTGCTGCGCTTCCTGCTCGGCCTGGCCGAAGCCGGTTTCTATCCCGGCATCATCCTGTACCTGACCTACTGGTATCCGTCGCATCGCCGCGCCAAGGTGATCGCCGTTTTCATGTCCGGCATCCCGGTCGCCGGCATTCTCGGCAACCCGCTGTCGGGCTGGATCATGGACGCCTTCCACGGCACCACCGGCATGCACGGCTGGCAATGGATGTTCGTGATCGAGGCGATCCCGGCCGTGCTGATCGGCCTGGCCACGCTGGCCTACCTGGACAACGGCATCGCCAAGGCGAAATGGCTGACTGACGCTGAAAAGAAGCTGCTGGAAGATGAGATCACCGCCGACCAGAAGGGCAAGGAAAGCGTGCATTCCTTCGCCGATATCGTCAGCGACAAGCGCGTCTGGCTGATGTGCCTGATTTACTTCTGCTTCGTCATGGGCCAGTACGGCCTGACGCTGTGGATGCCGACCCTGGTGAAAGCCACCGGCGTCACCGGCAACCTGCACATCGGTCTGCTCAGCGCGATTCCGTTCGGCTGCGCCATCATTGCGATGAACCTGATCGGCCGCAGCGCCGATGCGCGCCGTGAACGCCGCTGGCATCTGATCGTGCCGGCGCTGATGGGCGCAGTCGGTTTCGTCGGCGCGGCGCTGTTCGCGGACAACACCGCGATCTCGATCGCTGCGCTGTCGTTGGCCGCCGCCGGGGTGCTGACTTGCGCACCGCTGTTCTGGTCGCTGCCGACTTCGTTCCTGTCGGGAGCCGCAGCCGCTGTCGGTATCGCCGCCATCAACTCGGTCGGCAACCTGGCCGGTTTCGTCAGCCCTTACCTGATCGGTTATCTGAAGGACCTGACCCACAGCGGCGCGACCGGCATGTACATGCTGGCGATCATGCTGGTGATCGGTTCCGCCGCGGTGTTGAAGACTTCGCCTACACTGGTGAACAAATAAGAACCTGAAACAGCTTTATCCGGCGCGCGCCGTCCATGCGGCACGCGCCACGCACGTTACCATCCAAAGGAGATCACGATGCTGCGCTTCGCCGCCAACCTGAGCATGATGTACAACGAACATGCTTTCCTCGATCGCTTCGCTGCTGCCGCCAAAGATGGCTTCAGCGGCGTCGAGTTCTTGTTTCCCTATGATTTCCAGCCGGAAGAAATCCGCTCGCGCCTCGACGCCAACGGCCTGACGCAGGCGCTGTTCAACGCACCGCCGGGCGACTGGGCCGCCGGTGAACGCGGCATGGCTTCGCTGCCGGGCCGCGAAGACGAGTTCAAGCGCAGCATCGAGACCGCGTTGAAATACACCGAAGTCATCGGCAACAAGACGCTGCACGTGATGGCCGGCCTGATCCGTCCCGACCAGGATCGCGCCAGGCATCGCGCGGTCTATATGGACAACCTGTCGTACGCTGCGCATCACGCCGACCTGGCCGGCGTGACCGTGGTGATCGAGCCGATCAACACGCGCAACATCCCCGGCTTCTTCCTCAATCGCCAGGACGACGCGCAAGCCATCTGCGCCGAGATCGGCGCCGAGAACCTCAAGGTGCAGTTCGATTGTTACCACTGCCAGATCGTCGAAGGCGACGTCGCCGTGAAGTTGAAGCGCGACATGGCCGGCGTCGGCCACATCCAGGTCGCGGGCGTGCCGGAGCGTCATGAGCCGGACATCGGCGAGCTGAACTATCCCTACCTGCTCAAACTGATCGACTCGCTGGGCTACAAGGGCTGGATCGGTTGCGAGTACGTGCCGGCGGCGGCGACCTCGGACGGCCTCGGCTGGCTCAAGGCGCTGGCGGCGCAGGGACTGACGGAACTGAAGCCGCGCTGATCAACCGGCGCAGTGAAAGACGGTTCTGCACGATGTGAAGAATAAAAAAAGCGGGGCGTTCCAGATGGAACGCCCCGCTTTGTTTTTTATTCTTGCCGAATTCGTGTTGACTACGCAGTCGGGTGGATTTGCTTGGTGACGCTGCTTTTATCGTGGCATTTGATGCAGGTCGCATAATGCCAGATTGCAGGGAGCGGAATCTTGTAGCCGTGTTTCTGGCCACAAGCCAGACATACCAATTCGCCTTGCTCGGGGATATTCATGTTTTGCTGCTACGTGATGATGGTTGTTCGAAGTCGCGGGGCCATCCGGCTTTTAGTTGATAAAAAACAATTTTTGACGGCAATCTGCTGACTGCTGATGATTTTACCCGGTAACGGGAAAGTACGCTGGCACTGGACGTTTTGGTGGCGGTTGATTTGCCGGTTCAGGCGCGCAAATTTGTAGGATAAGATTTCGTCTCGCTCAACAGCACCGATGCACAAGTAAATGACCATGGAAAAAGACCCGCACGAAAACAAACCGATTCTTCAAAAACCACTCGCCCAGACCTACTTCCACGGTACCAAGGCGGACCTGAAACTGGGAGATTTCATTGAAGCCGGTTTCAACTCCAACTTCGGACAAAGAAAAAATGCGAAATACATTTTCTTGACGTCGACATTGGACGCCGCCATCTGGGGTGCCGAGCTCGCGATCGGAGAAGGGCGTGAAAGAATTTACCTGGTGGAGCCGACGGGAGCGATTGAAGATGATCCTGATCTCACCGACAGAAAATTCCCAGGCAATCCGACGCAATCGTTTCGTTCCACGCAACCGTTCAAGGTGGTCGGCGAAATCACGCTGTGGCAGGGACATCCGGCGGCGCAAGTGCAAGCAATGAAAGACGGATTGGCGAGGCTCAGGGAGCAGGGTGTCAATTCGTTGAATGACGATGACTGATTGGGCGAGGGCGGGATCAGATAGGCGATGCGGGAAAAACTTCTCGCCTGAGAATAAAAAATCCCGAGCCCAAAAAATTCTCTCTATCCTCTGTTTCTTGAGCTTCTGTAGCTTATTGACTTGTGTTGTGCCATGCGCACTCTCACCCCGTAAAAAGGAGAATCTATGACAGAGACAACCAAAGTAAAGGGACCAGCTTCATACTTTCCCTCAATCGAAAAGACTTACGCGAAACCGATCTCACATTGGATGGACGTTCTTCAAACTTCGGCTTCCCAAAAGCACATGGAGCTTGTGAACCTGCTAAAAACCGAGCATCAGATGGGACACGGACACGCGAATGCCTTGGTGGCGGTGTTTTTGGCAAAGAAGTAGCAAGTTCAATATTGCGAAGTGCGCGCTGAGGATTTTCAGCCCCGAAAACGCAAAACGCCAACCGATGAGGTCTGGCGTTATACAGGGAACATTCTTGGTGGCCCGAGGCGGAATCGAATCACCGACACAAGGATTTTCAAGACGACGCTCGTAGAGTCCATCGCTGGGTTGAGCTTAGTTTTATTGAGTGGCTCAGGTGCGCCGCTGTAAGCAGGTGCCAGGAGGTACCTCATGGGTTGTAACTTACGCCCGACCAAAACCACTCCGTCCGTTCGCATTGCCATAAGACAACCACTTCTGAACAGGCTCCACCTAAGGCGCATCTCGTGATGCGCCTTTTTTACAACGTATAGATGACGATTGACATCCAAATGGATGATGTATATCATCCATTTAACTTGAAAGGAAGCGCAGATGAGAAACAGCCAAGCCAAGAAAGACGAAAACCGCCAGTTGATCCTGAACGCAGCGGGAAACCTGTTCCGCGAGCGAGGCATCGATGGTGTTTCTGTCGCAGAGGTGATGGGCGCCGCATCGATGACACACGGCGGGTTCTATCGTCATTTTGCCGACAAGAACGAATTGGTGGCGCAAACGCTGGCAAGCGTGCTCGACAGCGGTGCCGAAAAAGGCCCTACTCCTATTGCCGCCTACGCTGAGGACTACTTGAGCATGGCGCACCGTGCAGATACCGCTGAAGGCTGCGTGTTCGCCGCATTGGGCCCTGAGGTCGTACGCGGCGCGGCCGCCTCAAGACAAGTCATGACCAATACCATCCGCCGCCAGGTAGACAGCTTCGCTCAATCCCTGTCAGGAGCCGAGGCGACGCGCCGTGAAGTCGCCATTGGAAGCTGGGCCACCATGATCGGCGCCATCGTGCTGGCACGCGTCGCGGACGATGACGCACTGGCACAAGAAATCTTGACTGATGCAAAGAAATGGCTGTCTGCAGGAATTGCACTGCACGCTGAAGACAGTATTTAAATACGGCCAACGTTATCCAGCGGCGGCCCACTTTCTCATAAGGAAATACCATGCACAACAGTACCTTGTTTCGTCCGTTCACCTCACCCAAGCTGAACCTCCCCAACCGCCTTGTCATGGCACCGATGACCAGGCGCTCGAGCCCGGGCGGCGTGCCGGATGCCACCGTGGCCAAGTACTATCAGCGTCGCGCTGAAGGCGGCGTCGGCCTGATCATCACCGAGGGCACCACCATTGCACGGCCAGCCGCCTCGAACGACGTCAACATTCCCAATTTTCATACTGATGACAGCCTGGCCGGCTGGGCCACAGTTGTCGCTGCGGTCCACGCAGCCGGCGGCAAGATTGCGCCGCAGATCTGGCACCAGGGCTTGGCACGTGCCGCCGGCAGCGGCCCGCATCCGGATGCGGCATCCGAAGGACCCAGCGCTGGCGATGGTGCCGGCCACGCCATGAGCGATGCCGATATCAGCCAAACCATTGACGCTTACGCCGCAGCGGCCGTCAGCGCGCAACGCCTGGGTTTCGATGCAGTCGAACTGCATGGGGCACACGGCTACCTCATCGACCAGTTCTTGTGGGCGGGGACGAACCATCGCACGGACGGCTACGGCGGCGACGCAGCGCAACGCACTCGCTTTGCAGTGGAAGTGGTTCGCGGAGTCCGCAGTGCTGTCGGCGCTCAGTTCCCATTGATATTCCGCTTTTCGCAATGGAAACTGCAAGATTATGGTGCGCGCCTTGCTGAATCACCGGCGGCACTTGAACAGATTTTGGCGCCATTGGTCGAGGCCGGCGTTGATATTTTTCATGCGTCTACGCGTCGCTATTGGGAGCCGGAGTTCCCGGGATCCAATCTGAATCTGGCAGGATGGACGCACAAGTTGACGGGCCTTCCGACAATCTCCGTTGGTTCGGTCGGACTGGGTGGCGAAGACTTCATGAGTCAATTGCGCGGCGCATCAACCAGCGCGCCCACCGACGTGCTGGACGATCTGGTGCGCCGAATGGAAGCCAATGAGTTTGACCTGATTGCTGTCGGCCGGGCACTCATCGGCGACCCCGAGTGGCCAGCCAAAATCCGCGAGAACCGTCTGCAAGAACTGGTTGCCTTCGACAAGACAGCGCTGCAATCGCTGGTTTGACCGGCAAGGTGGTGCCGCCGTCCTGGCGACACCACAACATTCACTTTTCAACCAAGGAGTTCCAAATGAAAACCTATCTGATCAATCATCTGCGCATCCCAGGCGACGTTCCCAATAGCGCCGGTCTGACCTATCTCGAAAGCGTCGAGGCAACCGTAGCGCCGTTTGGCGGAAAATGGCTGGCGCAAGGCCCCGGCGACGTCATCGAGGGCGCATGGCCTGGTGCGGTCGTGTTGATGGAATTCCCCAGCCGCGAAGCTGCCACCAACTGGTATAACTCGCCCGCGTATCAGGAAATCATGCCGCTACGCGCAAAAAATGCGATTTCTGACATTATCCTGATCGACCAGATGCCTGAAGGCTTTACGATCAAAGGCTTTGCAGAGGGTGTGCGCGCAGCTATCCAAGGAGCTTGAGCAAGCGTTGCCTGAGTGAGCGCTGATGGCAGATCAGGCAAGCTGAGCGCGTTATGACGACACGCGCTGTCAGCTAGCGCGTCATGAAGCATTGCGGACCAGCCATTCACCGCTTCTCAGTGACCCGGTGGTGTAGATTCACATCGAAAATTGCCCCACGTTTGGAGCAAGAATGTTGAAGTGGATCTAACTTATCCCAGCAAGTTGTATTCTCAAAATTTAACTCCGCACGTTTTGAATCCCGAGCTCACTACCACCGTGCCTAAAGGGGGCAACACCATATTTTGGGGCGGCATTACGGAGCGGAATGGAGAGTCTTGTGCAAAAGAAGCGTGGAGTTGTCTAGCTCTAAGCGAGGAGGGGAACTACAGACCGACCTCGAGACACTTCAGCCGTGAATAGATCGGTACTAAGGATTTCCAGTCCAGGAAACGCAAAACGCCAACCGGTGAGGGCTGGCGTTATACAGGGAACATTCTTGGTGGCCCGGGGCGGAATCGAACCACCGACACAAGGATTTTCAATCCTCTGCTCTACCGACTGAGCTACCAGGCCAAGAGGCCGAATTATAGCAAGATAATTTTAGAATGCAAAGGGTGCTTCCGCTTTTTTATTAAAAAGTCTACCGGCCCCATGTGGAGTGCGCTTTGCAGTCGCTTGGGGCTAATTATTTCCGGCTTTATTTCTTTGCAGCCTTTTGCTTTCCGATACTTCTTTCCTGTGACGGAGATCAAGGAAAGGCCTGCGGCGAAGGCGTTTATAATGCTTTCCCATGAACGGCACCTCATCCCATCCTTCTTCCCACGCCGCCGCGCGCAAGCTTGCGGGTGCGTCTTCTCCTTCTGCTGATATCTGCATCGTCGGCAACGGCGCCATCGGCAAGACCGCCGCACTGGCGCTGGCGCAGGCTGGTTTGCGCGTGACGTTGCTGGCGCCGGCTCCTGCGCCTGCTGCAGCATCAGGCGCGGGACAAGCCAGCTGGGACGTCCGTGTCTACGCGGTGAATCAGATCGCGCGCGACCTGCTGTCGTCGATCAAGGTGTGGGATGCGCTCGATGCTGAACGTGTGGCCGCAGTCGATGGCATGGACGTCACCGGCGACGATGAAAATCATCCGGGCCATCTGGTGTTCGACGCCTATTCGGCGCACGTCGATGCGCTGGCGTGGATTGTCGAAGACCGCAACCTGAACGCCGCGCTCGATGCGGCGCTGAAATTTTCTCCCAATGTGCGCGTCGTCAATGGTCGCGCGGTGTCCTTGCGCAGCGATCTGCACGGCGTCACCTTGCAACTGGAAAGCGGCGACACGCTTGAGGCTTCTTTGCTGGTCGGCGCCGATGGCGGGCAATCGTGGGTGCGCGGCCAGTGCGATATCGGCCTCGACTACCGCGCCTATGGACAGCGCGCCATCGTCACCAATTTCTCCTGCGAAAAAGCGCATCAGGGCGTGGCTTATCAATGGTTCACCGCGACGGAAGGCATCGTCGCGCTGTTGCCATTGCCGGGGCAGCGCGTGTCGCTGGTGTGGTCGGCGCCGGATGCGCTGGCCGAGACACTGTTGCGCCAGCCGGCTGCGCAACTGGCGCAGCATCTGGGTAAATACGCTGCCGCTGTGCTGGGTGCGTTGACGCCGCTGGAGCCGGAAGTGGTGCGCGATTTTCCGCTGACGCTGGTCAAGCCGCACGCCATGACGGCGCCGCGCGTGGCGCTGATCGGCGACGCCGCCCACGTGATCCATCCGCTGGCCGGTCACGGCATGAATCTCGGCTTCGCCGACGTGGTCGCCTTGCTGAAGGTCATCAGTGAGCGCGAGCAGCAACGCGATTGCGGCGACGCCCGAGTGCTGAGCCGCTATGCCCGTGCGCGCAAGGAAGAAGTCTTGCTGATGCAACTGGCCACCGACGGCCTGGCGCGCCTGTTCGGCACCGGCCTCGAGCCGCTGCGCATGGTGCGCAATATCGGGTTGAACTTGGTGAACCACCTGCCGGTCTTAAAGCGGCGTTTATTGGCGCATGCGCTCGGCAAACGGATTTAGACGAATTAATTTATAGTGTGACGACTTTGCGCCGCTGATCTGACATACAGCGTCACAAGACGCTCCAGATATCGACTTCTTATTGGAACAGAACATGAAAAAGATTTTTGCACTTCCAGTCTTCCTCGCTGCAGCCGGCCTGCTGCTGGCGTGCGTGGGCGGCTCCGCCTGCGCGGCCGACGCCACTGAAGCCGCCATCAAGAAGGCGATCGAACCGCGCCTGGGCGAAGGCGCCAAGGTCGAGTCGGTGAGCAAGACGCCGTATGCGGGATTGTATGAAGTGCAGGTCGACGGCGACGTGATCTACACCGACGCCAAGGCGCAGTACCTGTTCATCGGCCGCGTGGTCGATTCGCAGACTTACCGCGACTTCACCAAGGAAAAGATCCAGGCCATCAACAAGGTCAAGTTCTCCGACCTGCCGCTGGAACTGGCGATCAAGACCGTCAAGGGCAACGGCAAGCGCACCATCGCCGTGTTCGAAGATCCGAACTGCGGCTACTGCAAGCGTTTCCAGAAGACCTTGCTGGACGTCGACAACGTGACCGTGTACACCTTCCAGTACAACATCCTGGCGCAGGATTCGATCGAGAAGTCGCGCAATATCTGGTGCTCGTCCAACCCGGGCAAGGCCTGGAGCGACTGGATGCTGAACGGCAAGGAAGCCTCGGCTGCGCCGGCATCCTGCAACGCACCGCATGATCAGGTATTGGCGCTGGGCCAGAAGATGAAGATCACCGGCACGCCGACCATCATTTTTGCGGACGGCTCGCGTATTCCGGGCGCCATCGATACCAAGGGCCTGGAGCAGAAGTTCGCTACGCTGAAGTAACGGCAAGGTCACTCGCCGTCAGTATTGTTGCTGCGGCCGTCAGATTGAGATTTGCTTGGCGGCCGTATGCAATTGCATCATTCCCGCTTCAAATTTCCCCTCGCACAACAACGGAATCGCATCGAGACTTTTCTCGATGGCGTCGTTGATGAGCGCCTGTTCTTCCTTGCGCGGACGATGCAGCACGAAGTCGGCCACCGGCTGTTGCAGGCCCATGGTGCGCGGATGGCCGATGCCGATGCGCAGGCGCCAGTAGTCTTGCGTGCCGAGCGCGACGGTGATGTCCTTCAAGCCGTTGTGACCGCCGGAAGAGCCGCCTTTCTTGATCTTGGCGCTGCCGGGCGGCAGGTCCAGTTCGTCGTGCACCACCAGCACTTCATCGGGCGCGATCTTGTAGAAGCGCGCGAGTGCGCCGACCGACTGGCCGGAGCGGTTCATGAAGGTCTGCGGCTCCAGCAGCCAGACTTCCTGACCGGCGACGGAGGTCTTGGCGGCCAGCGCATTGAAGCGGGTCTCGCGCGCAAGACGAATGCTGCCGGCGAGGTTGTCGACCAGCCAGAAGCCGGCGTTGTGCCGGGTCTGCTCGTATTCCGGGCCGGGATTGCCGAGGCCGACGATGAGGCGTATGGACATGCTGATAAAAAGTTAACAGGAAAGCGCAGATTATCGCGGATAACGAATCGCCACGTCCAATCCAGCCGCAGGTTGCCGTGTTTATTGCTGCAAATCCATTTATTTCGTGCATTTGGGGGCTGTCAAGATTGGCGCGTCCCCCTGAATTGCGTATCATCCAACGCTTGTTTTTCAATTCCCGGATTTCATTGTCATGTTGCCTTCCATCGAACAACGTTTAGCTCTCGAACTCGTCGCCAAGCCGGTGCAGGTTGCCGCCGCGATCGCCTTACTCGACGAAGGCGCGACCGTGCCCTTCATCGCGCGTTACCGCAAGGAAGCCACCGGAGGCCTGGACGACACGCAACTGCGCCTGCTGGAAGAGCGCCTGCGTTACCTGCGCGAGCTGGAAGACCGCCGCGCCGCGATCATCTCGTCCATCGAAGAGCAGGGCAAGATGACGCCGGTCCTGCTGGACGC
>Ga0068855_100011841_pt1 | contig 10546 bp, 9 predicted proteins | sample KBSCornC52_FD_66592 | JGI IMG/M metagenome (GOLD analysis project Ga0068855, IMG submission 66592) | Corn rhizosphere microbial communities from Kellogg Biological Station, Michigan, USA - KBS Corn C5-2 | ecosystem: Host-associated > Plants > Roots > Rhizosphere > Soil ... | reverse complement strand
AGTCGCCTCGCGATTATAGTATCGGCCGATCCTGCCCGCAACGTAATGGGAGATAGCGAGATACCGGTCCACGCGATCCGCCGTCCGGCGGTCCCATTGCGCCAGCCGATCCATGATCGGACGCATCAGCCGGCTGCCGGCCGCGCCGATTCGGGCGGCACCGAAATACGCGTCGAACTGATCCCACGCATAGCGCATCGGCGTCAGGCAGTAGCAGAGGTGCGGCACGCTCGCGGGATGCATGATCGATTTGGCGCAGCAATGGCTCACGCTCACCACCAGATCGAAGCCAGCGAAATCGAAGCGCTCGATCGCGGTCGGGAACAGCGGCAGATAGTAGCGGTAGAAGCGGCGCACGAACGGCAGACGCTGAATGAACGACGTGTGCGGCCGATGCCGCTCGATCGTCGGCGAGACCGAGCCGCGAACGTGTATGAGGGTGAACAGCTCGGCCTCGGGAAAGCGCTCGCAGATCACCTCGAGCGCTTTTTCGCCGCCGCGCATGCCGGTCAGCCAATCGTGCACGAGCGCGACTCTCATCGTCCGACCCGATCGTAGATGTCGTGGATGCGGCGGACCGACGCTTCCCAGGAGAACTGACGCGCGCGCAGCAGGCCTTTGCCGCGTAGATCGCGCCGCAGCGCTTCGTCGCTGAGAACCTGGTAGATCCCATCGGCGATCGCGTGGGGATCGTACGGATCGACGAGGATCGCGGCGTCGCCCGCCACCTCCGGCAGCGACGATACGTTGGAAGTGACGACGGGCGTGCCGCTGGCCATCGCTTCGAGCGGCGGCAAGCCGAAGCCTTCGTACAGCGAGGGGAAGACGAAGACGCCCGCGAGACGATACATGACCGCCAGCGTCTCCTCCGGCAAATAGCCGAGAAAGCGGACGTACTTGTGCAGCTGGTGCTGATGCACCGCGCGGCGCAACGCCGCGTACTTCGAGATCTCGTCGCCGATCAGCACGAGCTTGAGATGATCCAGCCCGCGTTTACGCACCAGCTGAAACGCCTCGATCAGCCGCTCGAGATTCTTGTGCGGCTTCACATTGCCGGCGTACAGCACGAATTCGTCGTGTAGCTGGTAGCGCTCGCGGACGCGCACGACGTCTTCTTCCTGGGGCTCGACCGCGAACCGCTCGTCGTACGCGTTGTAGATCACCGAGATCTTGTCCGGGTCGACGTCGACGAAGCGGAGGATATCGCGCTTCGAGCTCTCGGAGACCGTCATGATGCGCGTGGCGCAGCGCGCGGCGAGGCTGATCGACGAGCGGGCGTATCCGTACGCAAGCCGGTTCGGCAGATACTGCGGAAACATCAGGTGGATGCAGTCGTGGATCGTGACGACCGACCTGCAGCGCGTGAGCCAGCGCGTGAGCGGCGGCAGGACGTAGTGGGGGGCGTGAAACAGCGTCACTCCTTCGCGTCTGAGCGCGAGCGGAATCCTGAGCTGCTCCGCGATCGAATAGTTGCCGGCCGTCTCGATGACCGGACGGAAGTGCTCGCCGAGCAATTCGAGCGCCGGCGCGTCGGCTTCGCGGCACAACAGGACGAACTCGGTCTGCTGATCGATCCGCGCGAGCTGCCGCAGCAGGTTGCGGATGTAGGTGCCGATGCCGAAGTCGTGCAGCTTGCGCGCGTCGATGCCGATTCGCACTGAGACATGATACTTGCAGGGATCGGGGGCTGGCGCTCAGGGCTCGGGGATCAGGGACCAGGGCTCAGGGAGTCTGGCCCCGCAGCCGCCAATACAATCGAAGAAAGGGAGCCCAGGCGGGGCGATGTTTTGCGTAGTAGGCGAGGCGGCTGCGGCGATACGCGCGGTTCGTCGCGGCGGGAGCCGAGAGCGCCGATCGGCCGCGCAGGTGCACGATCTCCACGTCGGGCGTGAACAGTACCGCCCGTCCGCGCGCGCGCATCGCGACGCAGAAGTCCACGTCCTCGCAGTACATGAAAAACCGTTCGTCGATCAGGCCGACGGCTTCCGCGTCGGAGCGCCGGACGAGCAGGCATGCGCCGCTCACCCAATCGGGCGCGTGCGGGCGGCGCGTGAGCGATTCGACCAGGGCCGGCCGGCGCGACCGCAGCTTCTGACGTAGCTCGTTGAAGGGGCCGAGCGTCCGCCCGAACGACAGTTCCGCGCGTCCCACGCCGTCGACCAGACGCGGACCGATCACCGCGGCGTCGGGCCGCTGCTCGAGCAGGGCGAGCAGCCGATCGATGGCCCCTGCCGGCACGAGCGTGTCGCTATTCAGCAACAGCAGATATTCGCCGGTCGACGCGCGGATACCGATGTTATTGGCTGCCGCAAAGCCGGCGTTCTTTTCGTTGACGATCACGCGATCGCCGGGCCATCGTCGCGCCGTCGCCACGCTGGCGTCCGTGGACGCGTTGTCGACGATGACGATCTCGTGCGGCACGCGTGGAGGCGCGGCGTGCAGCGATTCCAGGCAGCGGCCGAGATCCGCGGCGGCGTTGAACGAGACGATGATGATCGATAACGTTGTCAAGACTCTCAACCAGAAACGACGCCCAGGACACAACGAATCATTTATTTCGTAAGGGCGGACCTGCGTGTCCGCCCGGGCCGACACACAGGTCCGCCGCTACGACGAGCCGGCGTTCTCGATCACATCCAGCGTCTCGCGCGCTGCTCGCACCCAACTGTATTTGGCCAACACCGCCGGCGCCGCGGCCAGCACACGCGCGCGCGCCGCCTCGTCGAACAGCGCCGTCTCCAACGCCCGCGTGATCCCGCGCTCGTCGTCGACCGGCACGAACAGCGCGGCCTCGCCGCACGTTTCGTGCGCGACCGGCGTGTCGAGCACGATCGGAGGAATGCCGACCGCCAGCGCCTCGAGCGGCGTCATGCCGAAACCCTCGTACTCCGACAGGAACGCGAACGCCCTCGCGCGTGCGTACAGCTCACCGAGCCGTTCGTCCGATACGTACTCGTGCCACCGGACGTGTCCCGACAGTCCGCTGCGCTTCACCAGGCTTGCGATGTCCTCGTGCGGATGGGTGCGGTTGGCGCCGACGAGATCGAGCGAGGCGTCGGGCCGCCGCTCGAGGAGCGCCGAGAATCCTCGAATCAACGCTGGCACGCGACGTCGATTGAAAATCGATCCGACATACAACACCCGCGGTTCGGCATACGCCGCGGTGCCGATCGGGGGAGGATCGATTCCCGACAGAATCACCTGCACGCGGTCGGCCGGCAGGCCGAGGTGCTCCACGATCTCGTCCCGCGAAAAATTCGACACCGTGATCACGAGCGCCGCGCGATGCGCGCTACGGCGCGTGATCCATCGGCGCCGCGCCCCCTCGCGCAGCCGGAACCATTCGGGGTGGACGAGGAACGAGAGATCGTGAATGGTGACGACGGTCGGTACCTCGAGGCGCAGCGGCGCCGTGTAGGCCGGCGCGAAGAACACGTCCAGGTGATCGGCCGACACCGCTGGCGGGAGGCGCGCCTGTTCCCACCAGGTGCCCGATCCACCCGCGACGAGGCGCGTGGCGAACCGGCGCCGGTCGAGGTCCATCGCGATGTCGTTGGGTGCGTACAACACGAATTCGTGTGTCTTCGCCCGCTCGTCTCGCGCCCATTGATGCAACAGCGCGGCAAGATAACGGCCGACGCCGGTCGGCTGGCCCGACAACTCTCGGGCGTCTATGCCAATGCGCATCGGTGCTCGATGGCGCGTTGATACGCGAGGTAGACGCGCTCGGCGGTCGTTGTCCAACTGAACTGCCCGGCGCGCAGGACGCCTTTGGCCGATAGCGCCGACGCCAGGGCGTCGTCGTCCAGCACACGCTCGATCGCGACCGCGATCTGCGCAGGCTCATCCGGGTCGACGAGGATCCCGGCCTCGCCCAGCACGTCGGGAAGTGCGCCGCGATTCGCCGCCACTACTGGTACGCCGACCGCCATTGCCTCGAGCACCGTCATGCCGAATCCTTCTTCGAACGATGGCTGGATCAACATTCGCGCGCCCTCGTACAACGCACGTCGTTTCGCCGGGTCGACATAACCAACGTGGCGGGCCTTGCCGAACAGCGGCGGACGCGCCAGCCGTTCGAGTGACGCACGGGCGGCATCGGTCGCTCGGCCGGCGAGCAGGAGCGACGGCACGTCGCGGCGTTTCGCCAGCAGCGTTTCGTATGCGTCCAGCAGGCCGGCGACGTTCTTGCGCGGTTCCAGTGTCCCCAGAAACAGCAGATAGCCTCCTTCGCCTGGCGTCGATGCCCGCGGCGGCCAGGGCGGCGCTCCGGCCGGACACACGGCGATCCGCGCAATCGGGACATCGAACTGCCGCTCGACTTCGCGGGCCGTGAACGGCGACGACACGATGATGCCATCCGCGCGGCGCGCGTGCGCGCGTGCGAGCGCCGGATAGTCGCGCCGAATTTCGGCGCGCGTCCGCTCGGGATGGGCCAGGAAATCGAGATCGTGGATCGTGACGAGGCACGCCGCCTGCTGCGAAGGAATCAGCAACGGGTGGGGCGAGTGAACCACGTCGAAGTGGCTGGAGGTGAGCCGCTCGATTGACGGCCACTCGGCGCGATGCCACGCGAAATTCAGCACCGACACGGGGACGCGTCGATCGATCGCGGTGGCTCCGCTCAGCGCCGGCGGCAGCTCGAAGCGATCCTTCCACGAGCTCGAGAAGAGCACCAACTCGAGCGTGCGGCTCACGTCGGCGGCGCCGCCGAGGCCCAGCAGCGCCCGGGCAAGCTCGTACGTATATTCGCCGACGCCGCTCCGCTCGCGCAGCGCAGGCCGGTAATCAATCAGGGCGCGCACTTGTTTAAGTCGTTAGGCCCCAGTATCTTATTGCTAAATGAAAATCGCCGTCGTGGGAACTGGATACGTCGGGCTCGTCGCGGGCGCCTGTCTCGCCGAGAACGGCAACGTCGTCAGATGCGTCGATAAAGATGAGTCGAAGATCGCGACCCTCGAGGCCGGCAGGATGCCGATCTACGAGCCGGGACTCGAGGAGCTCGTTCGCCGCAATCACGCCGAAGATCGGTTGACGTTCACCACAAACCTCGCCGAGGCCGTGCGGGCGTCCGAGATCGTCTTCATCGCGGTGGGCACGCCGCAGGGGGAGGACGGCTCCGCCGACTTGCAGCACGTGCTCGCCGTCGCCCGCGACGTCGGCCGGGCGATGAACAAGTACACGATCGTCGTCGACAAGAGCACCGTGCCGGTCGGCACCGCACAGCGGGTCCGGGCGGCGGTCGGGAAGGAGACGACGCAGACGTTCAGCGTGGTGAGCAATCCGGAGTTCCTGAAGCAGGGCGCCGCGATCGAAGACTTCATGAAGCCCGACCGCGTCGTGATCGGCGTCGAGGATCGCGACGATCGCGCGGCCGCCGCAATGCGGGAGCTCTACGGTCCATTCACCCGGACCGGCGCGCCGATCATGGTGATGAGCACGGCGAGCGCGGAGCTGAGCAAGTACGCGGCGAACTCGATGCTCGCGACGAAGATCTCGTTCATGAACGAGGTCGCCAACATGTGCGAGGCGGTCGGCGCCGATGTCGATCAGGTGCGGAAGGCCATCGGGGCGGATCGCCGGATCGGGACGTCGTTCCTCTTCCCGGGAGTGGGCTATGGCGGCAGCTGCTTTCCGAAGGACGTCAAGGCGCTGCTGAAGTCGGCCGCCGACAAGGGCTACGATTTCAAGATTCTCAAAGCGGTGGAAGACGTGAACACCGCGCAGAAAGAGCGGCTCGTCGCCAAGATGGAGCAGCACTTCCCCTCGATGGCGGGACGGACGATTGCGTTGTGGGGGTTGGCGTTCAAGCCGCGAACCGACGACATGCGTGAAGCGCCGGCCATCCCGATCATCGAGCGGCTGCTGGCGAAGGGCGCGACCGTCCGCGCATACGATCCGGAAGCGGAGCCGACCGCGCGGCGCCTGTTCGGCACGCGCATCGCGCTCTGCGAGAGAAGCTACGACGCGCTCAACGGCGCCGACGCCCTGGCGATCGTCACCGAGTGGAACGAGTTTCGCGAACCCGACTTCGACAAGATGCGCACGCTGTTGAAGGCGCCTGTCGTCTTCGACGGCCGCAACATCTATTCGCCCGAGCACATGCGTGCGCTCGGCTTCACCTACTACTCCATTGGCCGCTGACCGCCGCACCGTTCTGGTGACCGGCGGCGCCGGCTACATTGGCAGCCACGCGGCGAAAGCGCTCCACCGCGCGGGCTATCACGTCGTCGTCTACGACAACTTCGTGGCCGGCCACCGCCAGGCCGTGAAGTTCGGAGATCTCGTGGAGGGAGACATCACCGACGTCGACGCGGTCCGCCGCGCGCTGCGCGATCACGCGGTGTCCGCGGTGATGCATTTCGCCGCGTTCCTCGACGTCGGCGAGTCGGTGCGGGCACCGGCGCGCTATTACCGGAACAACGTCTGCGGCGCGCTGGCGGTGCTGGATGCGATGGCGCAGGAGTCGGTACGGCACTTCGTCTTCTCGTCGACGTGCGCAACCTACGGCGAGCCGATCGAGACGCCGATCGCCGAGACGCATCCGCAGAAGCCGATCAACGCGTATGGCGAGACGAAGCTCGCGGTGGAGCGCGCCCTGCCGCACTTCGAGCGCGCGTACGGCATTCACGCGATCGCGCTGCGATACTTCAACGCGGCGGGCGCCGATCCCGACGGCGAGATCGGCGAGGATCACGCGCCGGAAATTCACATCATCCCGCGCGCGATCGAGGCGGCGACCGGCGGTCCGGGTCTGCAGGTGTTCGGCGACGATTACCCGACGCCCGACGGGACCTGCCTGCGCGACTACATTCACGTCACCGATCTCGCGGAGGCGCACGTGCGGGCGCTCGAGACGCTCGTCGAGACGCGCGTGTCCGGCGCGTACAACCTGGGCACCGGGCATCCGCACTCGGTGAAGGATGTCATCGGCGCCGTCGAGAAGGTCACCGGACGGCAGGTGCCCTGGACGCTCGGGCCGCGCCGCCCGGGCGATCCCGCCGTGCTCTACGCCGCGCCGCACAAAGCGCAGGCGGAGCTGCACTGGAAGCCGCGGCTCGCCGAGCTCGACGCGATCGTCGGCACGGCGTGGAACTGGCATCGCACGCATCCGCGCGGATACGGAGACCGGTAGCGGCCGTGGATCAGTCCTCGACGCTGCGGCGGCTGTTCGGTTACGCGCTGCCGTACCGCGGACGGCTGGCGTGGGCAGTCGTCGGCATGGTCGTCTATGCGGTCGGATCGGCCGGTCTCGCCACGCTCGTCCGGCCGATCTTCGACCAGGTCCTCTACAACCAGCGGGACCTCGGCTTCGTCGTCTGGGGCATCATCGCCGTCAACGTGCTGAAAGGCGTCGGCTCCTACGTGTCCTCCTATCTGATGGCGGACGTGGGGCAGCGCGTGGTGATGGACGTTCGCAACGCGCTGTATCGACACATCCTCGGACAGTCAGCCGGATTTTTTGCGCAGCGGACCAGCGGCCAGCTCCTGTCGCGCATCACCAACGACGTCTCGCAGGTGCAGCAGGCGGTGTCGGAGACCGCCGGCGATCTCGCGCGCGAGACGCTGACGCTGGTCGGTTTCGCCGCGGTGATGGTGTATCTGGACGTGCGCCTCGCGCTGGTTTGCATGACGGGCGCGCCGCTCATCGTCTACCCGCTCATTCGTCTCGGCCAGCGCGTGCGCCGGACCACTCGGCGAAGCCAGGAAGCGCAGGAGCACATCACGCACATCAGCGCCGAAGCGTTCACGGGGCACCGCATCGTCAAGGCCTTCGGCACCGAGGCGCACGAGGCGGCGAAATTCGGCGCCGCCGGCTATCACCTGTTTCGCACGAACATGAAAGTGACCGCGGCGCTCTCCAGTCTGCCTCCCCTGATGGAGCTGCTCGGAGGCGTGGGCATGGCGCTGGCGCTGTGGTACGGCAGCGCGCAGATCGCGGGCGGACGGCTGTCGCCGGGGCAGTTCGCCTCCTTCTTCACGGCCGCGTTCATGATGTACGGCCCTGCTAAAAAACTCAGCCGCGTGAACGCGAACCTGCAGCAGGCGACGGCGGCGGCCGAGCGAATTTTCGAGATGCTCGATACGCACACGGAGGTGGGTGAGGAGCCCGGCGCGCAGGCGCTGCCTCCGTTCCACGGATCGATCGAGTTCAAGGACGTCGGTTTCGGGTACGACGAGGGCCCAGGACCGATTCTGCGGAACGTGTCGGTCTCGGTGAACGCGGGCCAGATGATCGCCATCGTCGGCCGGAGCGGCGCGGGCAAGACCACGCTGGTGAACCTGCTGCCGCGGTTCTACGACGTGAGCACGGGATCGATCTCGATTGGCGGGATCGACATCCGCCGCGTGACGCTGGCGTCGCTGCGCCGCCAGATTGGCATCGTCACGCAGGAGACGGTGCTCTTCGACGACACGGTGGCGAACAACATCGCGTACGGATCGCCGAACGCGCCGCGGGAGGAGATCCAGGCGGCTGCGCGCGCAGCCAACGCGCACGACTTCATCCTGGGGCTGGCCAAGGGCTACGACACGATGATCGGCGAGCGCGGACAGCGTTTGTCGGGCGGGCAGCGGCAGCGGGTGGCGATCGCGCGCGCGCTGCTGAAGAACGCGCCGATCCTGGTGCTCGACGAGGCGACCTCGGCCCTCGACACCGAGAGCGAGCTGTTGGTGCAGGAAGCGCTGACGAACCTGATGATGAACCGGACGTCGTTCGTGATCGCGCACCGGCTGTCCACAATCCGCCGCGCGGACGCGATCATCGTTCTCGAGCGGGGGCGGGTCGTCGAGATCGGCCGTCACGACGAGCTGCTCGCGCGTCCGAACGGCACGTACGCGACGCTGTATCAACTGCAGCTGCTCGAGGGAAAGAAAGCGGAGCGGCGGATGGTGCCATCGTGAAGCGCTTGGATACATGATCAAATCAATGACGGGATTTTCGTCGGTGAGCCGCGAGGACGATCGCGCGGCGATGGCGGTGACGATTCGCGCGCTCAACCACCGGCATCTCGATCTGCAGCTTCGGCTGCCGGCATCGCTCGCCTCGATCGAGAGCGAGGTACGCGCGTTGGTGGCGAACCATGTGGCGCGCGGACGCGTCGAGTTGAGCCTCTCCTTACAGCTCCGCGCCGCGCCGGTGGTGGAAGTGGAGCTCAACGAGGAGTTCTCCCGGGCGCTCGAGCTCGCGCTCGATCGTGCGCGCGCGCGAGGACTGGTCGCCGGAGCCTTGACGCCGGGCGATCTGCTGCGGCTGCCGCAGGCTCTGACGATTCGCGAGCGGCCGCCCGTGCCGGACGAGACGGCGGAAGCCGCGATTGCGGGCCTGGCGCGCGCGGCGGTCGCCGACGCGCTCGCGGATCCCGACACGATGCGATCGCGGGAGGGCGATCACCTGCGCGCCGACCTCGACCAGCGCCGCACGATCGCCGCGGATCTGGTCGAACGGATCGCGCTCGCCGCCGACGCGGGCCGCGCCGCGATGGAAGAGCGCCTGTCGGCCCGCGTGCGCGAGCTTCGAACGGAGCTGCAGGCGGACGAGACGGCCGTGGCGCAGGAGATCGTGCGCATGGCGTCACGATCCGACATCAGCGAAGAAGTGGCGCGGTTCCGCGGACACGTGTCGCATTGGATCGCGCTGGCCGACGCCGCGGACGCGTGCGGCCGCAAGCTCGATTTCCTGCTGCAGGAGATGAATCGCGAAGTGAACACGATGGGATCGAAGGCCGACGGCTTGCGCGTGTCCGAGCTGATCATCGCGGCGAAGGCGGAGCTCGAGAAGATGCGCGAGCAGGTCCAGAATGTCGAGTAAAAGCTATCCGCTGGCGCACGCGGGCCGCGCCGACGGCCGGGGCCTGCTGTTCATCGTGTCGGCGCCATCCGGGGCGGGGAAGACGACGCTGGTCGAGCGGCTGGTGGAGCAGACGCCGAATCTGAAGATGTCGCGTTCGTACACGTCGCGGCGCGCGCGCGAGGGCGAGGTCGACGGGGTGGACTATAATTTTGTCACCCGCGAACGTTTCGAGGCGATGGTCGCCGTCGGGGAATTTCTCGAGTGGGCGGACGTCTTCGGCAATCTGTACGGTACGTCGGCGACCGACACGGATCGCCTGCTCGAGGCCGGACACGACGTAGTGCTCGTCATCGATGTGCAGGGGGCGCGCAAGGTGCGCCGGCGCGGCGTGGAAACGACCGCGGTGTTCGTGATGCCGCCGTCGTTCGTCGTGCTGGAGCAACGGCTGCGCGGACGCAGCAAGGATAGCGACGAGGTGATCCGTCAGCGGCTCGCGGTGGCGCGCGACGAAGTGTCGTCGTACGCCGAGTACGACTTCATCGTCGTCAACGACGAGCTGACGGCCGCGGTCGACCGGCTGCGGAGCATCGTCATTGCCGAACGGGCGCGGCTGCGGTGTATGCGCGGGGCGGCGGAAGCAATTTTCAGGACCTTTGCTTAATCGCACTGTCGGGTGATTGAGTAATCGGGTATTCGGAATCGCATTGAGTGGATTGAGAAATTACGCGAATTTCAATTACGCGAACCGCCATT
>Ga0068855_100011838_pt1 | contig 10547 bp, 10 predicted proteins | sample KBSCornC52_FD_66592 | JGI IMG/M metagenome (GOLD analysis project Ga0068855, IMG submission 66592) | Corn rhizosphere microbial communities from Kellogg Biological Station, Michigan, USA - KBS Corn C5-2 | ecosystem: Host-associated > Plants > Roots > Rhizosphere > Soil ... | reverse complement strand
GGGCGGCGTCGGCGCGGGCTTCCCGCCGCTCGCGCCGTATCTTGCCGACCACAACACCGCCGCGCGCATCAACGCCGGGCGCCGGCTCTACACCCAGCTCGGCCCGCTCGCCTCGCAAGTCGAGGCGCGCTACGGCGTGCCGGCACCGATCCTGCTCGCGATCTGGGGGCACGAGACGAGCTACGGAGCGGTGCAGGGCGGCTTCGACCTGGCCGAGGCTCTGGCGACACTCGCGTGGGAAGGGCGGCGCCGGCCGTTGTTCGAAACAGAACTGATCGACCTGATGAGGATGGTCCAGCAAGGCGTGCCGCGTTCGCGCCTCGTGGGCAGCTGGGCAGGCGCGTTCGGCAATCCGCAGTTCCTCCCGAGCATCTACCTGCGCCTCGCGGTCGACGGTGACGGTGACCGCGTTCGCAACATCTGGGACGACAGGGCGGATACGCTTTATTCGATCGCCAACTACTTCCGCGACGCCGGCTGGCGACCGGGCCAGCCGTGGGGCGTGCGTGCCCAGGTTCCTGCCAGCTTGGACCGCCAGGCACTCGTCAGCCCGATGAGCGCGCCCAATTGCCCCCGCGTCTATGTACGCCACAGCAAGTGGAAGACGGTCCGTGAATGGCGGACGCTAGGCGTGGTCCCACTGGGATTCATCGGCGAGGACGTCATGACCTCGCTGTTCGAGCCCGATGGCCCGGGCTCGCCGGCGTACCTCTTAACGCAGAATTATAGGGTCATTCTGCAATACAACTGCTCGAACTACTACGCGATGAGTGTGGGGTTGCTTGCAGATGCGATTGCCCGTTGAGAGTTTCGCCGGCCACATTCTCGGACCTGCCGTAGCACTGCTCCTCGTTCCGATGCTGACTTCGTGCGCTTCGCCGGCGGTGCTAGCCTCTTCACCGGCCGCGCTCAGTCAGCCGAATGGCCCGGCGGCCGATTACCCCGTCGTGATCGGTAGTCCGTACAAGATCGGGAGGACGGTCTACACGCCCGCCGATACAATGAACTATGACGAGGTCGGCTACGTTGCCGCCGACGACGGTGCCGGCATTACGGCCTCGAACCATACCCTGCCGCTACCCAGTTATGCGGAGGTCACGTCGCTTAAGACCGGGCGCACGATTCTCGTGCGGGTCGAACGTCGGGGGCCGATGAATGGCAATGAGCTGGTCGGACTTTCTCCTCCTGCGCTGGCCCAGCTTGGCGTCTCGGCCAGCGATCCGGTCCGGGTCCGCCGCGTCAATCCGCTTGAGGCGGAACGAGCCGCTTTGCGCGCCGGGCGCAGCGCTCCTCCGCGAATGGATACGCCGGCCTCGCTGATCGCGGTGCTTAAACGCAAACTGCCAGCCGAGGGGTCGGCCAACCTTGCGCGGGAAAAGCCCACCACGGCTCCTGCAACTGTTGCCTCGGCCGGCCAGGCACCCTCTCAGGTCTCTGCAAAGCCCGAAGCTGCGCCTTTGCTGCCGCTGCCGGCCCCCGACGGTTCTCGAGCTGAAATCCGGCCGGCACCAATGGCGATCGCGCGCCCGACGCCGCCACAAATGGCCGCTGCAAGGCCGCCGGTGAGTGCCGTTGTCCAAACGGCAAGCGCGGCCCGCACCGCAAAGGATCGCCCATACATGGTGCAGGCGGCGACCATGAGCACCCTCGAACGCGCGCAAAAAGTCGCCGGTTCGATCGGCGGATCGATTGCTCCGTCCGGCCAGTACTTCCGCGTCCGCACCGGGCCGTTCTCCACCCGTGACGAGGCGCAAGCCTCGCTCGCCAAGGTTCGGGCGGCGGGTTATAGCGACGCCCGAATCTTCACGAACGGTTGATCGCGCGGCATCTTGCCGCCCCCGGCGGCAGGAGCTGGCTTGAAACGGATTTTCGGATTTGCGGCATTGCTGGCGGTGGCAGTCGCTGCCGCACCGGTCATGCCCATCTCGTCCCGCGCCCCCGTCGAGCCAATAACCGGGCCGGCACCCGTCGATCCCGAGATACCGGTGGCGCTGCTGGTCGACCTCTCGACAGGACAGACGCTGTTCTCACGCGAGCCGGACCGGCGGTTCATGCCGGCCTCCGTAACGAAGGTCATGACGCTCTACACGGCGTTCGATCTGGTCAAGCGTGGCAAGCTGTCGCTCGACCAGCAAGCGACGTTCGACAAAGACCTGGCGGACGAGTGGCAGGGTGTCGGTTCGTCGCTGTTCCTCAAGGAGGGAGACCGGGTGACGATCTCCCAACTCCTGATGGGCGTGGCGACGGTCTCGGCCAATGACGGCGCGGTTACCCTCGCCAAGGCTGGCGGCGGCTCGGTGGAGAATTGGGTCGAGCTGATGAACGACAATGCCGCGAAGCTGGGCATGCACGACAGCCATTTCGGCCGTCCGAACGGCTACATGGACGAAGGGCGCACATACACCTCGGCGCACGATCTGGTCTTGCTTGCCGATGCGCTGACCAGGCGCTTCCCCGATCTCTACGCTCGGTTCATCGGCAAACACGGAATGACCTACAACGGGATTACGCAGAACAACCACGATCCCGACATCGGCATCATCCCAGGTGCCGACGGCATCAAGACCGGTTTCACCGAGCAGGCAGGATACACCTACCTGGGCTCCGCCGCGCGAAACGGGCGCAGGCTGGTCATGGTGATCGGCGGCGCTCCCAGTTGGCAGATCCGCAATCACACGGCACGCGAACTGATCGAATGGGGCTTCGATAATTTCACGAGCCGCGAACTGCTTCCCGCCGGTACGCTCGTCGGATCGGCCAGGGTGCAGGAGGGGTCGGCGACATCGGTGCCGTTGCGAACCGAAACGAATCTATTCACCAACTTGCCGAGCGGGCAGGACGGTAAGGCACGCCTCAGCGTACGTTATCTCGGTCCGATCAAGGCTCCTATCATCGCGGGCGATGAGATCGCCACCTTGCGCATTTCCATACCTGGTCAGCAGCCGCACGATGTGCCTCTGGTTGCGGGAGCAGCCGTGACCCGTGCCAGTGCCTGGCAGCGTCTGCGTAATGGTCTGGAGAGCCTGATCCTGTGAGGCGCGGCCGATTCATCGCATTTGAGGGCGGCGAGGGGGCGGGAAAGTCGACCCAGGCGCGGTATCTGAGCGAATCGCTTGAAGAACGCGGTTTCGAGGTAGTCCTGACGCGCGAGCCGGGCGGCACCGCGGGAGCCGAAGCGATTCGCAACCTGCTGCTCGATCCGTCTGGAGACGGTTGGGGGCCGGAAGCCGAGGCGCTGCTGTTCGCGGCCGCACGCGCGGACCATGTCGGGCGGTTGATTCGGCCGGCCCTCGAACGGGGTGCCTGGGTGATTTGCGACCGGTTCATCGACTCATCTCGCGCCTACCAGGGCGGCGGTGGTGGCCTTTCCGACGACGACATCCTTGCCTTGCATCGTATCGGATCGGGCGGATTGCTGCCCGACCTGACAATCCTGCTCGAAGGCAAGCGCGAGATCGTTGCCGACAGGCTTGCGAAGCGGGATGGCGGGGAAAGCGATCGAATCGGCGGGCGCGATGACGCATTCCACAAGCGGGTCGCCGACGCCTTTCGCCGTTTCGCCGACGCCGATCGGCAACGCTTCAAGTCCATCGACAGCTCGGGATCGCGCGAGGAGACGCGCCGGATAATCCTCGATGCGGTCGCGCCCCTGCTGAGCAAAGCTCGGTGAGCTACGTCGGCCACGAGGAGCCGTGGCGGCAATGGCATGCGGCCATGAGCGGCATGCGAATGCATCACGCGTGGATACTCTCAGGGCGGCGCGGAGTCGGCAAGGCCGGGTTTGCGCTTCAGGCCGCCCGAGAAATGGTCGGAGGCCCGCCGATGGGCGATCATCCCGACATCATTGTCCTCACGCATCCGCCCAAGGACGAGAGCGAGGCCGCGAAACGCAGCGAGGGCAAGCCCTTCGAGACAAAGCGCAACATTCCGATCGATGAAGTGCGCGCCATGCAGCGGCGGCTGACTACGCGTCCAACACTCGGCGATCGGAGGGTGGTGATCGTCGATCCGGCCGACGATCTCGAGACGAACGCCTCGAACGCGCTGCTCAAGAGCCTGGAGGAACCGCCGCAGGGCACTTTCTTTCTGCTGGTCTCGCACCGAATGGGCCGCCTGTTGCCGACGATCCGTTCGCGCTGCCGTGTGCTTCGTTTCCCGGCCATCTCAGCCGAGGAAATCGACGCCGTGCTGAGGCGTGAGGCTCCCCAGGCGGATGCCGCCACTCGCGCGGCGGCCATCGCGGCTTCGTCGGGATCGCCGGGGGCGGCGCTCGAGTTCGTTGGCCTTGGGCTCGCAGACCTGCACGGGTTGATGGAACAGCTGGTCGCTCGTGGCGATCCCGACTTCGCTATACGCGGCAAACTGGCTGAGGCGATTGGCCCCCGGCCCGACCGGCAACGGCAAAGTGCAGTCATCGAGCTGGCCCGCTCCGTGGTCGCCGAAGGGATGCGGGGCATCGATCTTGGGGCGATCCCCGCATTGGCCGAGGCCCACAGCCAGTTGAGCCGGCTTGCCGCGGAATTCCCGACTTACAACTACGATGCCGGGCTGCTGACGATGGAGATCGGCAGCTTGCTCGCCGCGCTGGCCGCTCCTAGTGAGCGGACACATGCCTGAGCCGTATTACATCACCACCGCGATCCACTACCCGAATGGCAAGCCGCATATCGGCCATGCCTACGAAACGATCGCTGCCGACGTCGCCGCGCGGTTCCAGCGGCTGCGTGGGCGCAGCGTGCGCTTCCAGACCGGCACCGACGAGCACGGTCTTAAGATGGCGCAAAAGGCGCGCGAGCTGGGCCTGACACCGCGCCAACTCGCCGACGAGATGTCAAGCCATTTCAAGGCGCTGTTCGATCGTTTGAACATCTCTTACGACCGCTTCTTCCGTACGACCGAGGATGGGCACCACCGCGCCAGCCAGGCGATCTGGCAGGCGATGGAAGCGAACGGCGATCTCTATCTCGATCGTTACGAGGGTTGGTACTCGGTGCGCGACGAGGCCTACTACGAAGAAAGCGAACTGATGGCGGGCGAGAGTGGGGAGAAGCTCTCGCCGCAGGGCACACCAGTCGAATGGACGGTCGAGGAAAGCTGGTTCTTTCGCCTGTCGAAGTACCAGGAACCGCTCCTGAAGCTCTATCGCGACAACCCCGAGTTCGTCCGCCCGGCGACGCGTCTCAACGAGGTCCGCAGCTTCGTCGAATCCGGTTTGCGCGACTTGTCGGTCAGCCGCACAAGTTTCGACTGGGGCGTCAAAGTGCCCGGCGCCGCGAACCACGTGATGTACGTGTGGGTCGATGCGCTGACCAACTACCTCACCGGTGTCGGCTATCCCGACGGTACGGACGAGTTCCAGGCATTCTGGCCGGCCGACGTGCACCTCATCGGCAAGGATATCGTCCGTTTCCACGCGGTATATTGGCCGGCGTTCCTGATGAGCTCCGGCATCGCCTTGCCGAAGCAGGTGTTCGCCCACGGGTTCCTGCTCAATCGCGGGCAAAAGGAATCGAAGTCGCTCGGCAACGTCACCGACCCCAACGACCTCGCCGACCGCTTCGGAGTGGATGCGCTGCGCTACTTCCTGTTGCGCGAATTCACATTCGGACAGGATGGCAGCTATTCTGTCGAAGCCATTGCAAACAGGTCAAATTCGGAATTGGCGAACAGCTTCGGTAACCTTGCCCAGCGTACCCTGTCGCTGATCCACAAGAATTGCGAAGCCAGCCCGCCGCCCATCAACGGCCACTCCGATGCCGATAACGCCCTGTTCGACACGCTCGACAGGGTCACGCGGCGCGAGATGCCCCAAGCTTACGAAACGCTGGCATTCGCCCATGCGCTCGAAAGCTGGATGAGCGCGGTTTACGCTTGCAACGCCTATATCGACGAACAGGCGCCGTGGGCCTTGCGGAAGACCGATCCGGCGCGGATGCAGACCGTACTGGCGACGCTTTACATCGCGATCGCGCAGCTTGCCGTCGCCGCCTCGCCGGTGATGCCCGAGTCCATGGCCAGGCTGCTCGATGCAATGGGTATCGCGGACGAGCTGCGGACCTTCGAGGGTACCTGGTCGCACTGGTACTCTCCGTTGGCCGAGAGCGGGTTCCGGATCGATAAGCCGCAGGGTCTGTTTCCGCGTATCGAGCTCGGCGAAAGCGAAGCGGCGTGATGCTTGTCGATAGCCACTGCCACCTCGAATACGAAGGATTGGCCGAAGATCAGGATGGTGTTCTCGAGCGGGCCCGCTCAGCGGGAATTGGCGGCTTCCTCAACATTTCAACGCGGTTGAGCGAGTGGGGTAGGGTGGTCGGCACCGCCGAGCGCGAGCCGGACGTCTGGGCCAGTATCGGCATCCATCCGCACGAGGCCGACCAGCACGCGGATTTGGGCGAGGGGGCGCTACTCGAAGCGGCTCAGCATCCGCGGGTCATCGGGATAGGCGAGACGGGGTTGGACTATTACTACGATAGATCCGACCGCCAGGTCCAACAGGCCCTGTTCCGCACCCACATCGGCGTTTCGCGCAAGACCGGGCTGCCGCTGATCATTCACACGCGCGATGCCGAGGCGGACACACTGGCGATCATCGAGGACGAACAGGGGAAGGGGGCATTCCCTGCCCTGATCCACTGCTTCACCGCCACCGCCGCGTTCGGCCGGAAAGTGCTGGAACTGGGACTGACCATCTCGCTTTCAGGAATCGTGACGTTCAAGAACGCGAAAGATTTGCAGGACTTCGCGACGGAGATCGCGGCCGATCGCATGCTTGTCGAAACAGACAGCCCGTTCCTTGCGCCCGTTCCCCATCGCGGCCGCCCTTGCGAACCGGCCTTTGTGGCCGACACGGCTCGATTTGTCGCAAATTTGCGCGGCGAAGATTTTGAAGAGCTTGCTGAAACCACAACCCGCAATTTTCGAGGCCTGTTCAGTAAGGCCGCGATGTGAAGCTCATCGTTCTGGGCTCGGGCACGTCGACCGGAGTTCCCCGGATCGGCAACGACTGGGGCGAATGCGATCCTGAGGAACCCAAGAACCGTCGATCGCGGGTTTCGATCGTCGTCCAAAGCAACGCAGGCGCGCGGATCCTGGTCGACACATCGACCGACTTGCGAAATCAGCTGCTCGCTACCGGCATCGATGCAGTCGACGCCGTTGTCTGGACGCACGACCACGCCGACCATTGCCACGGTATCGACGATCTCAGGCCGATGCGTTTCGGTCGCAACGCGCCGTTGCCCGGCTATGCCTCGGCCAACACGGTCCGGCGGTTGAAACAGCGGTTCAGTTATGTGTTTGCCGGCAAGTACGGTTATCCGACCATCGTGCATCTTGAGCCGCTCGGCACCGTTCGGATCGTTGCGGGCTTCGCGATCGACACCTGCGAGATGCCGCACGGTCCCATCACCAGTACCGCATTCCGGTTCGAAGCCGATGGCAAGAGCATTGGATATGCAACTGATTATAGTGAAGTTTCCAACGAGATGATCGATCTGTTCGAGAATGTTGACGTGCTTGTCGCCGATTGCTTGCGCCGGCAATACCATCCGACACACGCCAGCCTGAAAATGGCATTGGACTTCGCGCAGCGTAGCCGCGCCGGCCTGACCGTTCTGACGCATCTCGACAAGAGCATGGACTATGCGACGCTCTCGGCGGAAACGCCGCCAAACGTGGTCGTCGGATACGACGGGATGGAGATCGATCTTTGATGACGCCGAGTTGGGTCTCGGTCCTATCGCTGATTGGGTGGCTGATCCTTGCCGGTTCGGCGTTGCGCGCGCGACAGCTCGGTGCGAGCAAGGCTGCAACATACGCACTAATTTGGGGCGCCATTTTCTTTGGCGTGGCCGCTGTATTCACCGCGGTGGGGTAGTACTGCCTAGAGGTTCCTTTAAAATTTAACATAATATATATTATCATCCCAACATGTCTGAGCAACTCGACCGCCTCCTCTCGATCATGGCCCGACTTCGCGGCCCTGCCGGTTGCGAATGGGATCGTGTGCAAACTTTCGCGACGATCGCGCCGTACACGATCGAGGAATCCTACGAGGTCGCCGACGCCATCCAGCGCAACGACATGGACGACCTGCGCGAGGAACTCGGTGACTTGCTCCTCCAGGTCGTCTTCCATGCGCGAATGGCCGAAGAGGCCGGATATTTCGAATTCGCGGACGTCGCCCGCTCGATTGCCGACAAGATGGAAGGTCGGCATCCGCACGTCTTCGGCAACGCAGAGCGCTCGCCAGGATGGGAAGAACTCAAAGCCAGCGAGAGGATCCAGAAAGGAATAGAGAGTGCGCTCGACGGGGTTGCAGCGGCACTCCCGGCCGTCTTGCGTGCCGAGAAGCTACAGCGTCGTGCGGCGCGTTCGGGTTTCGACTGGCCGGACGCCGCGGGACCCACCGAAAAGCTCGTTGAGGAAATCGGTGAGTTGGCGGCTGCCCCTGAGGCCAAGCGCGCCGAGGAGGCGGGCGACCTGCTGTTCGCGGCTGTGAATCTCGTGCGCGCCTACGGCATCGCCGCTGAAGACGCTCTCAGAACCGCCAACCTGAAGTTCGAGCGCCGCTTCCGCGCGATGGAAACACTGGCCGGCGGGCCCGAGGCCTTCACCGGCCTCTCGCTCGACGAGCAGGAAGCGCTCTGGCAGCAGGTGAAGGCGAGCGAAACCTAGCTGCCGGCATGGCGACGAGCCCAGGCGCGGGCGCCTTGTTGTGATTGCCGCTGGATCGGGGGAACTTTCACCGAGGCGGCCGGGTCAATGTCGACATCCAGGAAGCGGGCCACGGAGTCAATCGTCGCAGCCGGGTCAGTCAGCACATCCTCGTACCACAATTCGAGCGGAGGAATTCCGAGATCTTTCAGCATGGCCCTCCATGTGCCTTCCTGGCTGTCGATCATTCGTTCCGCCCGCTCGACTGCGACCCTTGAATATTCCGGTTCCACCGTTCCCCCCCGCTCCTGTTCGGCGCGCCAGACGCCTGAAAGGATCGCGCGAGCATAGGAAATCGCGTGTGCAGTACGATCACGGCGGCGCAAAAGGATGATTCTGGCATGCTGGCGTGAGGGGATTACCGTGCGCATCACCTCGGCAAGCAACGGGGGATTGTTCTGCTGCAGCGCTTCGAACTGGATGGGGAAGCCTTTCAATCCAAAGACGCCGTTGGGTGACGTCCGACGGGACAATGCCACATGCCATAGCCGCCGCTGCTCGTCTTGCGACTGGCTGGCGTGTCCATAGGGACCGTCGGGATCGAAGTTACAGTACTCGAGTGGCGCACCCAGACAGCCGCTCTGCCACAACAAGTGACTGACGAACGTGCTGCCGGACCGCGGGACGCTGGCGAGAAGATACGGCCGCGTCGGAACGCCCTTGAATGGCGGAAAATCGAACTCCGGTTCGTAGCCCGTCTCGATCCCGAGAAGCATTTGACAAGCATCGCCGCCGCAAGTGGCCGCGTCAACGCTCACAAAGAAACGTAGCGGCCGAATTCCTTGTCCGTCAGCCGTACGTCGAGGCGGCGCAGCGGGCCCTGGTCGCCGCCCTCCCCCACATCACTGTCATCGAGCACCTCGCCATGGGCGTGCAGCCACGCGATCCGCGCGCCGTCGCTTGCCGGGATCGTGAAGCTGTGGACCCTCGCCCCTTCGGTCAGCAATCGACCGACGTGTTCAAGCATTTTTTCGACGCCAAATCCCGTTTCGGCCGAGATCGGAAGGATGTCCGAATCCCGCTCCGCTATAGCCGTAAGGTCGTGCCGTTGCTCGTCCGGCAGCAGGTCCCACTTGTTCCACAACTCGAGGATCGGAACGCGGCTGTCCCCGCCCTCCCGGTCGATTACGCCGAGTTCGCCGAGGACCTCGATCACTTGGCGCTTCTGAGCAGCCGTGTCCGGATTGGCGATATCGCGAACATGAAGGATCAGGTCCGCTTCCGTCACTTCCTCCAACGTCGCTCGAAAGGCGGCGACGAGTTGGGTTGGCAGATCGGAAATGAACCCGACGGTGTCCGAGATGATTGCTTTTTCAACCCCGGGCATCGAGATCGCCCGCATGGTGGGGTCGAGCGTGGCGAACAGCAGGTCCTCAGCGAGCACATTGGAACCCGTCAGGCGGTTGAACAGCGTCGATTTGCCGGCGTTGGTGTAGCCGACCAGCGCGATCACCGGCCAGGGCGCCCGCTCGCGGCGCTTGCGGTGCAGCGCGCGGGTGCGGCGGACTTGCTCCAGCTCACGGCGAATGCGGGCCATCCGGTCGCGGATCATGCGCCGGTCGGCCTCGATTTGCGTTTCTCCGGGGCCGCCAAGGAAGCCGAAGCCGCCGCGCTGGCGTTCGAGGTGGGTCCAGCTGCGGACGAGACGGCTTTGCTGATAATCGAGGTGCGCCAGCTCGACTTGCAGCCGCCCTTCCGCGGTCGCCGCACGCTCTCCGAAAATCTCGAGAATCAGCCCTGTTCGGTCGATGACCTTGCGCTTGAGCTTATCTTCGAGGTTACGTTGCTGGATGCCCGACAGCGCACCGTCGACGATGACCAGCTCCGCCTCG
>Ga0068855_100011832_pt1 | contig 10548 bp, 10 predicted proteins | sample KBSCornC52_FD_66592 | JGI IMG/M metagenome (GOLD analysis project Ga0068855, IMG submission 66592) | Corn rhizosphere microbial communities from Kellogg Biological Station, Michigan, USA - KBS Corn C5-2 | ecosystem: Host-associated > Plants > Roots > Rhizosphere > Soil ... | reverse complement strand
CAGGGCGTGGACACACTGCCTCGCCTGCTGCGGCAGCGCACCCGCTGGTACCAGGGGCACATGACTTCGATCCGGCGGCTACCGGACCTGTGGCGGTCGCCGAAGGTCAACGAGGTCGCAGCCCTCGAGGTCAGCTCGTACCTGCTCGTGCCATGGCTGATCGTGCTGCCGTGGTCGATTCTCCAGCAATGGATCATCTACCAACTCGTCACCGGATCCGGTCACGGCATCTTCGCCACCGGCCTCGGCGGACTTTCCTGGAGAGTGACCTACGCCGTGCTGTGGTACGTCCTCTCCTTCGCACCCAATTTGGTGATCGGGTTCATCTACGCCCGACGTACCCGAGCGGTCACCATGCGCCGGGCGCTCGTGCTGGGGCATCTCATGATCGCTTGGAACTACATCGGCTACCTGGCCGCCTGGCGCGCAGTCGCGCGAATGCTGCGCGGCAACACCGATTGGACGAAGACCTCGCGCAGCCGCGAGCCGATTGAGGAGAGACCGCAGGGGGGCCGACCACAGCCGGGGCGACATCGCGCGATTCCGGAGGCCTTTGCCGAGCCGAGAGCCGGTGAAGACATATGGCGCCACGCACCATCGCGGTGATCCTCGGGACCCGTCCGGAAATCATCAAGCTCGCCGGCATCATCGACGGCCTCGGCGACGAGGCATTCGTCATTCACACCGGACAGCACTATGACGACGATCTGTCGCAGATCTTCCTCGATCGCCTCGGCCTCGCCGAGCCTGCGCACCGGCTGCAACTCGGCGCACTCTCCCGCGCTGAGCAGATCGGTCGTGGCACCACACAGATCGCTACCGTGCTGACGGCGATTCGTCCGGACGCCGTCATCGTCCAAGGGGACACCAACTCCGCACTGGCCGGCGCCCTCGCCACGAACGCGACCGGCTTTCCACTCGTCCATGTCGAGGCGGGCTTGCGGAGTTATGACCGCGCCATGCCCGAAGAGCACAACCGCGTCCTCATCGACCATCTGTCGGATCTGCTCGCCGCACCAACTGCTCTCGCCGTCGCGAACCTCACCAAGGAGGGGATCGCCGACGCGAGAATCATCTGCTGCGGCAACACGGTCGTCGAGGCAGTCCGGCGACAGCTGCCGGACGTGGCGACCCGCAAGAAGCTACTCGAACGGCTGCACCTGAGCCCTCGGCAATACGTCCTCGCCACGATTCACCGCCCCGAGAACACCGACGACCCGCGGGTACTGAGCGAAATCATGACGCAGCTTGTCGCCCTTCCCCTGCCGGTGATAGCGCCGCTGCACCCACGCACCCTCGCAGCCGCCCAGCGTGCCGGCCTGGGTCGTGAGTTGGCGCGCTTGACGGTGCTCGATCCGGTCGCGAACGACGAGTTCCTCGCGCTGGCGGCAGAAGCCGCGCTAGTCGTCTCGGACTCCGGGGGAGTGCAGGAAGAAGTCACTGTGCTCGGCCTGCCCCTTGTCGTGGTCCGCCGTTCCACTGAGCGTCCCGAGGCCCTCGCCGCGTTCGCCACTCTTGTCCGCCCCGGCGAGATCGGCAGAGCATCAGCCGTCATCCTCGCTGGGGGTGAACAGCTGCGACGGACACTGGCCGAGACGCCAAGCCCTTACGGCGATGGCACCGCGTCAGAGGTCATCGTCGGACAGGTACGCAGCCGATTCGTTCGCGCAACCGCGGCAGCCGTCAAGGTCGCGATGCACGGCGAGTTGTCGAAGACGGAGCGGGCGTTGTCGAACATCGTCATGTGATGTTGAACGCGGTGCTCGTGGCCGAAGTTAATGCGCCACTCGTCACCTTCAACGTGTAGCCGTTTCCGTTTCCGCCGAGACCGAGCACCGCGCCGTCAATGGACAGGCCGGCGAAGGTCGCGGTGCCGGCAGTTGCTTGCACGGTCTTCGTGCCGTAGAGCGTTCCCGGAAGCAGGCCGCCCGCGTTGTGGGCGATGGCGATCGACACGGTGGCGGTGCTCGTCGTGAGGTTGCCGAACTGATCCTCAACGAGGGCAGTGATCGCTGGGCTGATCGGCTGGCTCGTTGCAGCGTTAGTCGGTTGCTGGCCGAACACCAGCAGCGCCGCACCAGCTGCTGTGATCGCCTCGACCTGCGTGGCACTTGTCAGCGAACCTGAGGTTGTGATCGTTGGCGAGCCGGATTTGGTGTCGCCGTAGTAGAAGGTCACCGCCGACGAACCGGCAGCAATCGTGATGGTTGAGATCGACGAGCCACCCAACGATGCGGAAAAGACTCTGGTGCCGGCGGAATTCGATGCCAGGCTCACGGGTGTACCACCGACAGGTGCTGCCGTCGGATTACCGAATGGGTCCTGCTGTTGCACGGTGACGGGTCCGAGGGTGGCGGTCGCCGACGCTGCACCGGACAGGGCTGCTGAGGTGATCACGAATTTGCTGGCAGCGGCAGCTGCGATGGTGAACGCGCTGCTCGTCGCCGAGCTCAGCCCCGCGCTTGACGAGGCGAGCGTGTAGCCGGTTGCGGCCTTATCGATCGACAGGCCGGCGAAGCTGGCGATGCCACCCGAGTTGGTCGAGGCATTGAGCGTGCCCGACAGTGTGCCGCTGCCGGCATTCGTGCCGATCGAGACAGCCACAGCGATGCCAGCCACTGGCACTGCCGTGCCGCCGGCATTCTGAACGGTGACGGCGATGGACGGTGCGATGGCGACGCCAGCGGTGGCGCTGGTTGGTTGGACGGTGAACGCGACCTTGCTCGGTGTCCAGACGACGACGCTTCCACTCGGCGAACTGGCCGCAGTCCACGACCGATACACCGCAGTGACGGCGTATGTGTACGTGCCGCTCGGCGCGGAGGTATCGGTACATGTCGTGCCGGTGATGGTCGATGCGGCGCTGGTCGCGCATGCGGTGACTGTGCCGCCCGCACTCGTCCGGGTGATGTAGTAGCCGGTCGGGGCGGGCGACGAGGTGGAGGCCGTCCAGCTCACTGCGACGTTCGGAAGGCTGATCGGTGCGACGGTGACGCCGGTCGGGGCCGCGAGAGTCGCTGTTGCGGTGGACCCGATTCCCGATCCTTGCGAACGCCAGAAGGCGGTCGCTGGTGTGGCTAGAACGACGAGGACGACGACGAATCCGGTCAGGACATGAGGGCCACGACGATGAGCCCGACGGATCGATGCGGTGGGCCTGCGATGCCGCCCTACAAACAAGCTCGAGGTGGCAGACGACTTCATGTCTGCCACCTCGATTCTCTCTTTGAGACTGCGTCTTCGAGCTTGCGTCGCAGGCTGCGCCGCGGGGGGGCGCGGCCTGCGACGGGTCAACTAGCTGGCGACGAAGTAGAGCGGAACGACGGCCAGCTTGCAGGCGTCCTGGTTGCTGTCCAGGTTGTTCATCGTGACTGTCACCGTTCCGGAGGCCACACCTTCGGCCGCGATCTGGCCATAGGTGATGACCGGAGTACCGACGGTGTAGTCGAGGTAGGAGCAGCCGGGCACGGTCGTCCAGGCAGCGCCGGTGGGCCCTGCGACGGAGACGATGACGCTCGACAAGAGCTGGCTACCGGTGCTGGGGTTGGTGACCGTGAATGCCACGGTCTCGCTGGGGCCACCTGGGGTCATCGGACCACCGGTTGCCGCGGAGCTGGCAACCGTGAAGCCGGCGCTCGTGCCCGTGGTAGCGGAGCCGGACCCGGTACCGGTCGAGGACCAGTACGCGTAGGCCAGGCCACCACCGACGGCGATGAGCGTTGCGACCGCGGCGACCGAGATGCGCTTGTTTCTCGTGCTGAGTTTCTTCATGGCGGACTCCCGTCTTGAGCGGACTTTCGCAGCAAGCGGGCGGAAACCCGGAGAAGGAACCGAATCCTCGGTGCCTGATGCAGGTGAAACATAACAGGAAGTAGACACAGTTGTCAAGCTTCTTGATTATCAAGCTTTATTCGATCCGATGGTAGGTGGCCTAGTAACTATCGAGCCGGGATGGCTTGGTGAGTTAGCATGACTATCGAGTCACTTGGATGCCAAACGAGAAATGATGGTGCTTGACGGCATGGCGCGAGAGGTTGAGCCGGACGACATCCCGAAACTGACGATGGGCTTGCGCGGGCTCATAGTCAGCGGCGAACGCCTGCGCAACGTGCTCGCACATCAGCTCGGGCTCGGGCCTAGTGATCTGGTGGCATTGGGGCATATCCACAACGACGGACCCCTTACCCCGCGCGAACTAGCCGCGCGGATGGAGGTGACCTCGGGCTCCATTACGGCTCTCCTGGACCGCGTCGAGAAGGCGGGTTTTGTCGCCCGCGACGCAAACCCACAAGACCGGCGCAGCCTGCTCATCCGCGCCACGCCGGCCGGGAGTCATTCCATGCAGTGGGTGTATAGCCACTTCGACACAGCGATGCGTGACGCACTCGAAGAAGTGCACGGCTTCGCGATCGACCAGCTCGCCACTGCGCTCACCGAGCTCGCTCGAGCATTGGAGGCGCGTGCGCGGGCGGAATCCTAGATCTGCCGCCTGCCTGAACGGGGTTACCGCAGTCGGTAGCCGACCTCGCGAACTGTCTCGATACGCCCGGCAATGCCGCCGAGCTTTTTCCGGAGGCTCCGGATGACGACGTCGACCGTGTTGCTGCCTCCGTCGTAGTGGGTACCCCACACCTCCTGGAGAAGGTCGGCACGTGAGACGGGTGCCCCGTGACGCGCCGCAAGCGCGCCCATGACACCGAACTCAAGAGGCGACAGCTGGACCCGGCTCCCGCCGATGTCGACAGTGCGATCGCGCTCGTCGAGAAACGGCTCGTCAGGTTCGCCGAGCTCGGCGGCTGCGATGCGGTTGAGCCACCCGTCGACGGAGTCCGGCCCGAAGTCGAGCGCCGCAAGGTGGAAGGGCTCACCGTCGATCTCAATGGGTTCATCGAATGGCCGGAAGCCGAGCGTGAGGAGCGCGTCGAGGAATGGGCGGGGGTCGCGCACGCTGATGTAGAGCCGGCCCAAGTGTGGCCGGAGGCGGAAGTAGTCGCGCTTGACGTCCAGCAACGCCGCGGCCTGCGCACCGCTCGGGCCCTCGCCCGCACCGGCCGCGAGCCAGCGCCGGTGAACGAGCGTCCGTTGACGGACAGGTAGCGGATGGTGTGCAGCGTGGCGCGACCACGCTGCGACGACTGGGTCGTCTCGCTCGAGTGACGGTGGAATGTCCCGCCACTCGGCAACGATCGAACAGCCGACTACCCTCCCGGTTCGATCCCGAATCGACCGAACGGCATCGGGGCGCAACTGGAGCCACAGGTCCATTGCTGCCGCGGCGGTGGGCGTGTCGTACTCGTGCCACAACGCTCGCAGAGCGTCGCGGTCCTCGTCCCGGGATCGTTCGACGCTGAACGCGTGGGCTGTCGTCGGGAACAGCGCTTCGCGAAGGAATGGGTTATCGATCAAGAACAGCAGATCTGCAGTGAAGCGATGAAGCTCTCCTGCAGCGGCGCGGCGCGTCTCGTTCTGGAGGTGGCGCCACGCCGCCGAGCGCAGATCGCGGAATCGGTCAGGTTCGAGGGCACGCAGTCGAGCGGAGACAGCGGCCTGCACAGCGTCATGGAGACGCAGCCCCTCGGCCGTCTGGTCGACGAAGCTGAGCGCGGCGAGCCGGTCGATCGCGTCGTCGACATCTCCGGAGACCATCGCGTCGAGCACACCTCGCGTCACCCGGCGAGGCACCGATGCTGCATCGAGGAGCCGACGCCCTTCGTCGTCGAGACCTTCTCGGAAAGCGGTGGCCAGGGCGGCGACCACGTGGGGGCCGGCATCGTCAACGGGGATGTGAGCAACGTCGGCCTCTGCCGCGAGGCGGAGCGCAAGTGGGTGACCGCGCGCGATCCGGCGAATCGCCTCAGCGTGTTCTTCCGCCACGCCTGCGATTGACAGGAACGCCGCCACCGCCTCATCACTCAACCCGACAAGGGGCAGGACCTCGATCCCGCCGAGGCGTCCGCTCTCAGTCGACCATTCGAGCATCGGAGCTTCGCGTCCCGCGATGATGAAGCGCAGTTCGGCGGACAAGGACGGAACCAGCTCATGCCGCAGCCAAGGATCGGCGATGCGAAACATCTCGTACGTGTCGACGACAACGACGCCAGTGCGGTCGTCCTGCCAGCCAGCCTGGTCAAGAGCTGACCGGAAGCCCGACTCGGTCGGGTCGATCGCCGCGCAGTCGATCCTCCAGACCGGAGTGTCGGACTGGCTGCACGCCTCCGCGAAACCCTCGAGCAGCGCCGACTTCCCGATTCCAGCGACGCCGTAGACAAACGCAACACGCGGCCCGGTCGGGTCGAGGACGCGCTGGAGGGACGCGAGCTCTCGCTCACGTCCGACCAGCGTGGTGTGCGTCCTCATCACATCAGCGTGCCAGTCTCAGACGGCCGCAGGTACGGCCAATCCGCGGGTCACTCGAGTCGGCGTATCGAGCACTCCGAATCGACGGACCGAGATGTTCACAAGGCCCGGGGTCGCTCCCACACCCGCGAACAGGTCCGACTCAAGGAACCGGTCGACGGCGTCGGTCGAGTCGAAGGTGTAGACGCCACCGAAGACCCCTCCGGCTCGGTCGGCGAGCCAGACTTTTGAGACGAGCCCCGGCACGGCTGCGAACGCAGGTGCGAGCTCGTTGCATTGGCGCTCGAAGTCGGCCTCCGAGAGTCCGTCGAGGTTGAAGTTGACGATCAGGATCTGCATGGTGACCTCCCCGGTCCGGGCCGACGGCCCACGCAATCGACGATGAGGCCTTGAGACGCCACGCAGATGAAGGCTTGATGAGAATTGCGAGGACGTGGGGGACATCGTTGACCGCCGGTGCCGGATCAGGTCAGCGAGTCGATCCAGCGTTCCAGGCGACGACCCTCGCGGATCATCAGTTCTGGATCGCGGAGCGTGTTGGTGATCAGCGAGATGCCCTGGTAGGCCGCGATGAGCGCGACGGCGAGATCGCGGGCGTCGCGTCGGCCCATCGCCCTGAACTGTCTTTCGGCCCAGTCGATCGGGAGCTGCATGAGCTGGTCGGCGAACTGTGCGTCATCGCGTTTGTCTAGTTCGGAGCACAAGGTGCCCTGCGGGCAGCCGTAGCGTGCCGCTGTCTCGCGCTGATCGGTGAGAGCGCGCACGAACGCCTTCAATCGTGTCGTCGGCGTGCGGTGCCGCTCGAATGAGTCGAACAACGCGTGTATATCGCGGGCGTGGGCCTCGACGACAGCCTGCACGAGGTCGTCTTTGGTCTTGAAGTAGTAATACACGTTCCCGACAGGGACGTCGGCGACCTCAGCGATGTCGGCGAGCGTCGTCCTCTCAATGCCCTGCTGGTGCAGAACGAGACGCGCCGCCTCGACGAGCCGGTCGCGCTTGCCAGGCCGCTGTGCCTCTAAGTCAGTCATCTCACTTTTCAGCATATCAATTTCCGCCTCGGCCATGATACGTTCCGAGTTAGTTAGTTAGCTCACTAACTCAATTGCCCTGCATTCGTTCTTTGCCGCTACGGAGGTTCGTCCATGGCCGTGACATCCATGCCCGTCTCACTGCTGGCTACCCGGCGCGGGAAGCTCACGCTCGCCCTGCTGTGCGCGGTCGCGTTCCTGGACTTCGTCGATGCGTCGATCGTCAACGTCGCCCTGCCCTCGATTCGCGCCGACCTGCACTTCTCGGTGCAGAACCTGCAATGGGTGCTCAGCGGCTACCTGCTCACGTACGGCGGCTTCCTCTTGCTGGGTGGCCGGCTCGCGGATCTGCTCGGGCGTCGGCGAGTGCTCATCACCGGCACGGCGCTCTTCGCGGTTTCCTCGCTTGTTGGTGGCGTGGCTGTCGACGCCGGGATGCTCGTCGCCGCGCGCATGTTCCAGGGTCTCGGCGCGGCGATGATGTTGCCTGCTGCGCTGTCGTCGCTGACGACGACCTTCCACGAGGGCTCGGAACGCAATAAGGCACTCGGTGCGTGGGGCGCGATGGCGGGGCTGGCGTCCGCGGTCGGCGTGTTTTTCGGCGGGGTGTTGTCCGAGGGCCCGGGCTGGCGGTGGGTGCTGTTCGTGAACCTGCCGGTGTGCGCGCTCGTGCTGATCGGGGTGCTTCGACTCGTCGACGACGAGCGTCCTCCATCAGCGGCGCTATCCAACTTCGATGCCCGCGGCGCGTTGCTCGCGACCGGCGGGATGCTGCTGCTCGTCTACGCACTCGTCGATGCGCCCCGCGTCGGCTGGGAGACGGCCCGCACGATCGGTGAGTTGGGCACCGCGCTCGGACTGCTGGCAATCTTCGTCCTCAACGAGCAACGCAGACGCGACCCGCTCATGCCATTGTCGATCTTCCGCATCAAGGGCCTCGCCGCCGCGAACGCGACACAGCTGATCGCCATCGCCGGCTTCTACACGATGTTCTTCTTCGTCACGCTCTACATGCAGAACGTCCTCGGCTACTCACAGATCCAGGCGGGCTCCGCCTACCTGCCGGTCACCGTCGGTGTCGGGCTCTCGGCCGGGATCTGCTCACAGCTGGCCGTACGCACCGGGACGCGGCCCATCATCGTCGGCGGGTCGCTGATTGCCGCCGGCGCCGTCTATTACCTGTCGCGAATCCCCGTGCACGGCGCCTACGTCTCCGATCTGCTGCCCGGGCTCGTCGTCATGTCGCTCGGACTCGGCGCCGTGTTCGTCGGCGTGCAGACAGCCGCCAACGCGGGCGTCCCACCGGACAAGGCCGGCCTCGCCGCAGCGCTGATCAGCACGTCGCAGCAGCTTGGCCCCGCGCTCGGGCTGGCAATCTTCTCCGCCGTCGCGACCTCGCGCACGAACCATCTGCTCGCTGCGCATGCATCCAAAGCCGAGGCGCTGACCTCGGGCTTCCAGCGTGCCCTTCTCGCCGCCGCGGTCTTCCTGCTCGTCGCTGCCGTCATCGCATTGCGCGCAACCAACACCCGCCAGGCGAGCAGTACGACGGGCGAGGAAGGCAACGATGCCTCGCGTGAAACGTTCAGCCCGGTGCCGAAGACTGAACTGGCATGCCCGATGTCTCGTTCGACAATTTGCTGATCATCTCGGCGATCGCGGTGCTTGCGCCGCTGATGGCGGGTGCGCTGCCACGGCTACGAATACCGGCAGTCGTGCTCGAGATCGTCGCGGGCATCGCCCTTGGCCCGACCGGGCTGGGTTGGGTCAAGGTCGACCTGCCGGTTCAGATCCTCTCGTTGTTCGGGCTTGCGTTTCTGCTGTTCTTGGCCGGTCTCGAGATCGACCTGATGAAACTGCGTGGACGCGCGCTCGGCATCGCTATCGGCGGGTACGCGATCACGCTGACCCTCGGGTACGCCGCCGGTGGCGCACTGCATGCTGGGGGATGGGTGCAACAGCCATTGCTGATCGCGATCGCGCTGTCGGCCACCTCGCTCGGCCTCGTGGTGCCCGTTCTCAAGGACGCAGGTCAGGGGTCCAGCGTCGTCGGGCAGACCGCCATCGCCGGCGCGACCGTCGCGGATTTCGCCGCGATCGTGATCCTGTCGTTTTTCTTCTCGTCCTCGGGCGGGAGCACGGGCGCCAAGGTCGTCCTGCTGGTCGCCTTCGCCTCACTCGTCGCAATCACCGCCATCGTCGTCCTGCGTGCAGGCCGGTCGATGCGGCTCGGCGACCTGTTGGTGCGGCTGCAGGACACGACCGCAGAGATCCGGGTACGCCTTGCCGTCGTGCTGCTGGTGGCGTTCGTGGCGCTAGCCAGCCGGTTCGGGCTCGAGAGCATCCTCGGCGCATTCCTCGCCGGCGCGGTCGTCAGTCTCGTCGACCGTGACTCGTCCTCACATCCGCACCTGCGCACCAAGCTCGAAGCGGTCGGCTTCGGATTCGTCGTCCCGGTCTTCTTCATCGGCAGCGGCATCAAGTTGGACCTGAGCGGTCTCATGCACAGCCCGAGCGCGGTGCTGCGCGTGCCCGTGTTCCTCGTGCTGCTGCTCGTCGTGAGAGGCGTTCCCGCCCTGCTGAGTCTGCGCGACCTCGGTGCGCGCGCGACGGTCGCGGTCGGCTTGTTGCAGGCGACGTCTTTGCCGTTCCTCGTCACAGCGACGCAGATCGGCCTCGTCCTCGGCAAGATCTCATCGGTGACGGCGGCCGCAATCGTGTGCGCCGGGCTGCTGTCGGTATTGATCTTCCCGCCGACAGCGCTCGCGCTGCTACGCGGGCAGCAGGGTCAGGAGTCAGGTCGCCCACTGCGCCAGAAGCGAAACGCTGTGAGGAGCTGATCGCGGGCGTCGTCAGAGATCGTGTCGAGCTCGACTCGGCCGAGGACGCCCTGCGCGTCTCGGATCTGTTGCAGGTAGCTCACGCACGGCGGGCATTCGTCCAGGTGGCGTTCGAAACGTGCTCGACTGACCTCGTCGAGGTGCCCTTCCAGATAGTCGGTGACGAGTTCGACGAAGTCCTGACAGGCCATCTCTGTCATGACACAGCCTCGAAGTAGTCCGCGAGCGCTTCTCTGATCCGCGCGCGGCCGCGGTGTAGCAGGACCCGCTGATTGGCTGCGGTGAGGTCGAGCAGCGCACAGACCTCGCCGGAGTCGTAG
>Ga0068855_100011831_pt1 | contig 10549 bp, 12 predicted proteins | sample KBSCornC52_FD_66592 | JGI IMG/M metagenome (GOLD analysis project Ga0068855, IMG submission 66592) | Corn rhizosphere microbial communities from Kellogg Biological Station, Michigan, USA - KBS Corn C5-2 | ecosystem: Host-associated > Plants > Roots > Rhizosphere > Soil ... | reverse complement strand
CCACCGTTCCCGCTCCGTTCGATTCGGACAAGAGGTAATCCCATGAAGCGCATGTCTCTGCTGGTGGCCCTGGCCGCCATGGTTTCGCTCGCCCTGATTGCCGGCTGCGGCGTCAAGCCTCAGCAGCTCAACCCGCAGCAGATCGCCGCGATCGCATGCCCGCAACTGAACCTCGTGCACACCCAGCTGACCGCGCTGAACACGGCGCTGGAGGCCGATCCAGCCACTGCCGGCACTGGCGCGCAGGCGCAGATCCAGCTCGCCGCCATCCATCCCATCGTGACCGCAGTCTGCAACGGCGCTGCCGCGTCGCCGGCCGTCGACCTGTCCAGCATCCAGGCGCTGATCTCGACCGGTCTGCCGGCGCTCGCGCATCTCGCCGGATCGCTACCGCTGCCGGCCGCCCAGCAAGCGCAGGTGCAAGCCGCCCTAGTGGTCGCCGAGACCGCGGCTGGCGTCGTCGGTGTGGTGGAGCAGCAGATCAAGGCTGCGCAGGCGGCTCCGGCCAGCGCGGCGAGTACGGCCAACCCGTGAAGCTGACGGAGCTCGATCCGCGCTGGTTGGCACTCGAGTCGGGCGGTCTGCGGGTCGGACTGTCCTTTGAGTGCCCGCACTGCCGTTCATGCCGTCTTGCCGTGCTGTTTCACCATGCCGGTCGAGACGCCTTGGATGATAGCTACATCCATGCGCACAGCCCGAGCACCGACCACATATGGGGCATCACCGGCGACAACTTCGAGAGCCTGTCGCTTTCACCGTCGGTCGATGCCAGCAAGTCAGGGCACTGGCACGGTTTCGTCACGAACGGGGAAATTAGGTGAGCCCCATCGATTACGCCCTACTGGCCCAGCGCGCCTACACGGACGCGCCGACCATCGGGAAGCCCGACAGCGCCAGCAGAATGCACGTCTACGGCGACGTGCACGTGTTCCGCGGCACGGATGACTTCTCGGCATGGCTGGCCGACCTCAACTGCGACGTGATCGCCGTGGAGGGCTTGGGCCGCATCCACAAGGGGTTCTATGGCGCGCTGGCGGCGATCTTGCCGGAGTGCCTCGACCTGCCGCGACCGTCCGCTGTCGTCGGTCACAGCTTGGGCGGCGCCATGGCGATCATCTACGGAGCGGTGCTGGCGCAGCTGGGTCACGTCGTTCCGGTCTACGCCTTCGAGCCGCCCCGGCTCTGCGCCGATGCCGCAATACAGGATTTGCTGGCCGCGAACAAGGTGCCGTGGTTCGCCACGCGCAACGGCCTGGACATTGTCACGCAGGTTCCACCCGAACTGTCGCTGCCCGGCCCGCTCACCAAGATCGGCACGCCATCTTTCTCGCTCGACCCCATCGAAGATCACGGCATGGGGCGCGTGATCGAGGCGCTGGCAAACGTAGGAGTCAATCATGGCCAAGCTCACCAGCTCACGACGTAACGACCTCCCGAAGTCCGATTTCGGGATGCCTGGTGCGCGCAAGTACCCCATGCCGGACAAAAGCCACGCCCGCAACGCGTTGGCTCGCGTCTCGCAGGCTCAGCACGAGGGGAAGATCAGCGATTCGGCAGCGGCACAGGTGCGCAATAAGGCGCATCGGATGCTCAAGGGCGAATGATCGTGGCCGCGAATCGACGCAAGCCGTACCCGGAAATTGCGCGTGATCGAATCGACGCCGCCAAGTTGCTGAAAAAGCTAGACGATCATGCGGATAACGCCGAAACAACGCCGATGAGCGGCACGCAAATCAAGGCTGCGGAGATTCTGCTACGCAAGGTCATCCCGGATCTGAAGGCTGTCGAGTTGTCGGGAACGCTGACAACGCGTTACGAAGCGCTGAGTGACGAAGAATTGAACGGTGTGATCGCCGAACGGTTGCGGAAGGCGTCGCAGGATGCTTGACGTCCATGTTCTGCTTTCACCGACGACGCGCGCCGATTGGCAGCGTCAGTGCCTAACGAGTCTGACGCTCGCCATCAGTCGCGCAGGCTATCCCGTGACGCTGCACAAGATCGAAGCGCATGCAGGACACATCGGCAAAGGGCGCGCGGATGGTTATGCGCGTGGCTCTTATCCCTGGGTGACGTGCGTTGACGACGACGACGTGGTGTTACCTGACGCGTTGGCGAATCTCGCGCAAGGCTTCCGTGATGGGGTCGCCGCAGTAAGTACGCTGGAAGTGGAAATGCGGAACAACGCGTTCCGCATGGGCGGCAAGCGACATCATCTCTCAGCCTTTCTGCGGACGCGCATCATCGATCACTCGAAGTGGTCCTGTTGCGGGGATGTGGCGCAGACGCGTGCGATCGCTGACGAGGAGTGGCACGACGTCAAGACGCCCGGCTATCTCTGGCGCGTGTACGAAGGCAGTAAAGCGCGAGACCTTCGGCTTGCGAATCAAGACGAATTGAGGCGGGCCAATGAGTACTAACCTGCTCTTGGATCCGACGCTGTGGACGGACGATGCTGGTCATTCGCCGCCTTCGTACTGGGACGGAACCAAGTACGTATTCAACAGCGGACCGAGCGGCGGACCGGATCAGTACATCATCTGCAATCGCGCTGCAGTATCAGGCGAGTTTGCATCGGCGACGATGAACAATCTTGCATCGATGGCCGGCACCGGAACGGGCGCCACGGTTGTCGAGTTCTTGAATACGAACGCGCCGGCCGCCCCTTATTGGAAACCAACATCCGGGACCGTAGCGGCGGGATCGTACCCGTGGAATACCGGGACGCTTTCCGGGGGTGAGAGACTCAAAGTCATCGGTAGCTCGCAATTCAGCAGTGGGTACGCGTATGACTTCACAGTGACTCCGCTCGCTGCCCCCGTCGCGCCGAACGAAACGATCAGCTGCGCGGAATACAGCTCCAACAATGCAGTAACGCCAGTCATCACGCAGAGCGGAAGTCCTGTCACAGGGTCGACGCTCGCCATCGTGTCATCGGCTGGAAACGGCGCCGCATCGGTAAGCGGATCGAGTCTGCTCTACACGCCGAATGACGGATATTTCGGGCCGGACAGCTTCACGTACACGGCAACCTATAACGGCGACACCAGCAACGTCGCCACAGTGACAGTGAATGTCACGCCAGCTGTCTGCGACGAGATCGGGCGCACCACGAAGGCCGTTGCGTCGGCCTACTACCGCACGCGCATCCAAGATTGCCGGCTGATGATGGGCGAGAAACGCTGTCTTGTGGCCGACTTCAACGGCGTCATTTCCTCCGCGCGGAAGGTTGCTAGTGTGGTTTGGAAGTGCGATTTCGGCTACATCGCGCAAATGAGCCGTGCGCGCATCCAGCCCGACAATCGCAGCGCGGCGGTTGACATTCTCGCCAACTGGATCGGCGATAGCGTCCTGCAGTGCGCGGCCACGCTGGACAACGGCGAAGTCTACATGCAGATGTTCCGCGTGGATGTGAGCGGCGATCCGATTTTCATGCCTGCCGTCAGCGGCAACGGACCCACGGTACTCGCGGCGCCGTAATGGACCGCGAAGAGAAGCTGGAACTGCTCGGGATGCTGGACGAGCGGGAAAGGCGCGTGCGCATGAATCGTCTGCGCGACTACGCGCCGTATCCGAAGCAGATCGAGTTCCATGCGCTTGGAAAGGAAGTCCGCGAGCGCTTGTTGATGGCGGCCAACCAGGTTGGAAAGACGTACTGCGCTGGCGCCGAAGTGGCGATGCATGTCACTGGTCGCTATCCGCAGTGGTGGAGCGGGAAACGGTTCGATCACGCAATCACTGCGTGGGTGGCATCGGAGACGATGGAAGTCTCGCGCGACGCGGCGCAGCGCATCTTGCTGGGTCGTGCGCACGAACGCGGCACGGGAGCAATCCCCGGCGACGACATCGTGATGGTCGCGCCGTATCCGAACGTCAAGGATGCGGTGACGATGGTGCGTGTCCGGCATGTGTCGGGCGGCGAATCCACGATCATCTTCAAGTCGTACGATCAGGGGCGCACGAAGTTCCAGGGCGATTCCGTCGAAGTGGTTTGGTTCGATGAAGAGCCGTCCGAGGAGATTTACAGCGAAGGTCTGACGCGCACGAATGCCACGGGCGGCATTGTTCTAACGACCTTCACGCCGTTGCTTGGCATGTCGAAGGTCGTGCGGCGCTTCCTGTCTGAGGAATCGCCCGACCGTGTGACCGTTCGCATGGGCATTGTGGATGCCGGACACTACACGCCCGAACAGCGCGAACGGATTATCGCGGCGTATCCCGAGCATGAACGCAAGGCGCGCGCCGAAGGCATCCCGATGCTCGGCGAGGGCGCAGTGTTCCCGATTGCGCGCAGCAAGGTCGAGTACGAGAGCTTCGCCATTCCGAAAGCGTGGGCACGTGTCTGCGGCCTGGACTTCGGCTGGGACCATCCGACGGCTGCAGCGTGGCTGAGTTGGGATCGGGATGCCGATGTGGTGTACGTGTACGACTGCTATGCGGTGAGCCGCGAAACGCCCGTGGTGCATGCCGCAGCCATCAAGGCGCGCGGTCCGTGGATTCCCGTGTCATGGCCGCATGACGGCCTACAGCACGACAAGGGAAGTGGCGAGCAGCTGGCGAAGCAGTACCGCACGCAGGGCGTGGCGATGCTCAACGAGCGCGCCACCTTCGCGGATGGATCGAATGGTTTGGAAGCCGGCGTGATGGAAATGCTGGAACGCATGCAGACGGGGCGACTCAAGTTCGCGTCGCACCTCAAACCATTGTGGGATGAGTTCGCCACCTATCACCGCGACAACGGCCGCATCGTCAAAGAACACGACGACATCCTGAGTGCTGTGCGGTACGCACTGATGATGCTGCGCTATGCCACCACTGAGCAAACCGAACCCGTGAACATGGATTACGAGGTCGATTACTGATGGCGCGCCAGACGAAGAAAGAGGGCGATGCGCTGTTCGAGATGCTGGAGCGCTACCGCATCTCGCGCGAGGCATCGCTGGAACTCTACGACAAGGCCAAGGAAGACATCCTGTTCGTGTCGGTGCCTGGTCACCAGTGGGACGCCAAGCTGAAGTCACGCCGCGCAGATCGTCCCTGCTACGAGTTCCCGAAGCTGCAGGCCCACGTTCGTCAAGTCGTGAACGAAATGCGGCAGACGCGTCCCATGGGCAAAGTCCGCGGCATGGAGGAATCAGACACCGGGCTTGCCGAGATCATGAACGGCCTGTCGATGAACATCCTCGACGCGTCGAACGCTGATCTTGCGCACGATATCGCGTTCGAGTCTGCCGTGAAGGGCGGCATGGGGGTGTGGCGCATCACGACCGACTATGCGGACGAGGACAGCTTTGATCAGTGCATCTGGATCAAGCCGATCCGGAACTTCTCGGCTGTCACGTTCGATTCGGCGTCGGTGGAGATCGACAAGCGCGACAGTCGGTTCGTGTTCGTAGAGGAATTCATCCCGAGGAGCGAGTTTGAACGCCAGTACCCGGATGCTGATCTTCACGACTTCGACGGCGATTCACGCGCAAAGGACTGGCTTGATGCGGATAAGGTGCGCATCTGCGAGTACTGGTACAAGAAGCCGGTCAAGCGCCAGCTACTCGCGCTCTCCAATGGCGAGACGGTATGGGAAGACGAAACGGACATGGACGCCTTGCAGGCATCGGGCATCCAGATCTCCAATGAGCGTACGGTGGCATCACACAAGGTGTACATGCGCCTCACAAACGGCGCGTCATGGCTTACCGCTGAACAGGAGTTTCCGTCGAAGTTCATCCCTATCATTCCCGTATGGGGCGAGATCGAGAGCATCGACGGCGAGGACCACTGGATGGGACTTGTGCGTTCGTCCAAGGATCAGCAGCGGCTTCACAACGTCCATCGCACCGCGATCATCGAGGCGGTTGCCAAGGCTCCGAAAGCGCCGTTCATCACGAAGCTCTCATGGATCAAGGGATTCGAGTCGTTCTGGAACAAGGCGAACGCGGAAGACCGGCCGTATCTGCCCATTGCGGAAGGTGCTGATGGAACGCCGGCCCGTGCCCAGCAAGCGGAAGTGCCTACGGCGCTTATCCAGCTGGCGAACATGGACAACGACGATATCAAGGCCGCTACGGGCATCTTCAATCCAAGCCTGGGCCTGCAGGGCAACGAAACCAGTGGTGCAGCGATCCAGCAGCGCAAGGTGCAATCGCAGGTATCGACGTTCAATTACATCGACAACCTCAGTCGCGCCATTCATTTCGAGTACGAAATCCTGGTTGACATGATCCCGCGCGTGTACGACACCCAGCGAGTGATTCGCGTGCTAGGACAGGATGGCGGTCAGAAGTGGGTGCAGTTGTACCAGCAGGTGCAAGACCCACAGACCGGGCAGACGCTTACGCTGAACGACATCAGCAAGGGCCGCTATGACGTGACGATCACGGTCGGACCGGCGTATGCCACGCAGCGACAGGAAGCCGTCACAGCATTTGCGCAGCTCGTCGGCCAGGTGGGTTCGAGCTTCCCGCCGCTGGGCGAGTTGCTGTCGTACATGGTGGTCAAGAACCTCGACCTTCCCGGCAACGAGGAAGTGTCCGAAGCGGTGCGGCGCATCCTGGTCAATCAGGGATTGCTCCAGCCGCAACCGGGCGATCAGCCGCCACCGCAACAACAGGGTCCGAATCCGGCGCAGCAGGCGCAGATGGCGAAGATGCAGGCGGAAACGCAGTTGCAGCAGGCCAAAGCGCAGCGCGAGTCTGCGGAAGCGCAGGCCGTCTTGCCGAAGGCGCAGGCTCAGATCGAGCGTGATCGCGCCATCGCCGGACATCACCAGGTGGACGACGCGCTCGCTGTCAGCGATCACGCTGCCACACAGACGTTGGCGCATGACGCGCGCGCCGCGATGTACGACGCCAGCATTGCGCCGCCGAATTGGCCCATGGTTCGACCCATGCCAGTGAAACCCGGAGCTTTCAACCCTCCGCAATGACCGCCTAGAGGCGGTTTTTTTATGCCTGAACGGCGGGGCTTTTCGCCGAATCCGTGAGGATGTCATGAGTACCGAAACCGAAGGCCAGCAGGCCAGCGGCGAACTGCCGCGCGTGGAAGAAACCCAAGTCGTTGCCACTCCTCCGCGCAGTGACGCGGAAGCCGTTGCCCAAGAGGCCGCGGCCAAGGAAGCCGAAGCGAAAGCTGCGGCTGAAAAGGAAAAGACGCCGGAACAACCGCCGAAGCGCAATCGGACAGGCGAGTACATCAATCGCCTGCAGAGCCGCGTGCGCGAACTGGAATCCGACCTTGCCGCAGTGAAGGCGAAGACGCCCGAACAACGCCCGGCACCCACTCTCGAACAATCCAATTTCGACCCCGCCGCGCATCAGCGGGCCACGGCGGAATGGGCCGCCTCACAAGCCCTCGATACGTACAAGTTCCAGCAACACCAGGAAGTCGCCACCCGTCGCCTTCAGGAAGTGACCGAAACCTACAACGGCAAGGTCGCGCAGTTCGCCGCATCACATCCTGATTTCGCCGACAAGGTGATGGCGATTCCCTATCAGCCTTCCGAGGCTGTGCAACTCGCGATCATGACCCACGACAACGGGCCTGAGATCGCTTACGCCCTCGCCAACGATGACGACTTGGCGTTCCAGCTTGCGTCGATACAGCCGCATCTCGCGGCTGCCGCAGTGGATCGCATCGCATCGCGCCTAGCAGCCGCGCCGCAAGCGCTGCCCAACACGCCGGCACAGCCGGCACCCCAAGCAGCCGTGCGGCCCGTCTCGAAGGCTCCGCCACCTGTTGCCACCGTGAGCGGCAAATCACCGACGGAAACACCGCCGGAGAAGCTCACGGATCAGCAGTGGTGGGAACGCCGAAACAAGCGGGCCTCTTAATCCCAAGAGGCAGACACCATGAGCAATACGATCCTCACCCACCAGATGATCGCCCGCGAAGCGGCGGCCATGCTGGTCGAAGAAGACAACCTGATCCCGAACATCAACACCGGCTACGACAACGAGTTCGGCTCGCCCGTGCAGGGCTACAAGAAGGGTTCCACGATCAGCATCGGCATTCCGCCCGTGCCGGTGACCTGGAACGGTTCGACGTTCGTGGACAACGACGTGACCGAAGGCAAGGTGAACCTCACCCTGTCGCAGCAGATCGGCGCCGGTCTGAAGTTCACCGCCGTGGAAAAGGTGCTGAACCTGTCGCAGTTCAAGGAGCGCTTCCTGCGTCCTGCGATGAACAGCGTGCGCACGCAGGTGCAGGCGTATCTCACCCAGCAGATGGCGCTCGGGGCCGGGCAGGTGGTCGGCACCCCTGGCACGGTTCCCACCCTGCGCAAGGTCTATGCGCAGGCCGGCGCAGCCTTGGACCGCTACCTGACGCCCTCCGACCGCCGCACCATCCTGTTCTCGTCGGATGCGAACGTCGATCTGCAGGACAACAACGCGGCGCTGTTCAATCCGACCAAGGAAATCTCGGACGAGTTCGACACTGGCAAGGTGGGCCGTTACAGCAACTTCAACTTCTACGTGTCGCAGTTGCTTCCGTACCTGGTGGGCAATGCCAGCGCAGCCTACGTACTGACGGCAGCTCCGGTCTCTGGTGCAACCGCGGTCGCCGTGGGCACCGGTACGGGTGCCATCGCGCAGGGCACCATCATCACGATTGCAGGTGTCCACGGGGTCAACCCGATCACTGGCGTCAGCAATGGTCAGCTGCGCCAGTTCGTGGTGACTGCGAACTATGCGGGTGGCTCCGGCAACCTATCCGTGTTCCCGGCGTTGATTCCCACCACCGCGAACGTCATCGGCACCATCGACGCATTGCCGTCCAGCAGTGCGCCCGTGACGATCTTCGACACGGTGGCCACTCCCGGTGCGCGCCAGAACCTGGCGTTCCACAAGGATGCCTTTGCAGCCGCCTTCGCGCCGTTGCCGGTGCTGGCGTCGTGCGAAGGCTACACCGCGACTGCAGGCAACGTGTCGGTGCGGGTGATGACCTTTGGCGATGGCTTCAACGACCTGGAGCGCACCCGCGTCGATGTGCTGCTGGGCAGCGCGGTGATCCGCCCGGATCACATCTGCCGCATCACCGAGTAATCGTGCAGTGGACTTGGCGGGGGCCGAAGCCCCCGCTTTTCTTGGAGCCGACATGACGCAGGCCATTTCCATCATTCGGGATGCGCTGCAGCACTTGCGTGTCGCGGATTCCAGTTCGGCATTGGACGAGAACGACACCGCGGATGCCTTGCGCGCGCTCAACCAGATGATGCGTACGTGGGAAGTGGATGGCATCAGCCTAGGTTGGCAGGACGTCCCCAATTCCGAAGCCTCGATGCCGACGCCCTTGGAGGCTGATGAAGCCATTGGCTACGGACTCGCCATCCGTCTTGCGCCGCGATTCGGCGTACAGCCCGATGCCGTGACTGTCCAGATGGCAACGCAGGGACTTGGGACGCTCCGTGCGTTCGTGGCGTCGAATCTCTACGAGCGCTGCAGCTACGATGATCTTCCCATCGGCAACGCGCAACGTGTCGGCGGTGGCTGGCGATCCGGGTTCTACCGCTGATGCCTCGCTGGCAGCCTTTCCCCGTCGTCGGCGGCTCCTATGCGGACGAAACCTACGATTGGTCGGTGCAGGACACGCAGAACTATTTGCCGGTGAACGCGGAACGCAACGGAACGCGCTCTGGATCGCTGCTCAAGAGCGTTCCCGGCCTGGTCCCGTTCTGCGATCTCGGAACGAATGCGCCAATTCGCGGCGCGCATAACGCCGAAGGACTGTTTCTTGTCGTCTCGGGCAACAGCCTGTTCTCCATTTCGCCCAAGGGTGTCGCCACGAACCTCGGCACGATCCCTGGTGTGGGGCGCGTGTCGATGGCGCACAACCAGATCACGGGCGGCAATCAGATTGCCATCGCAAACGGTCTGAGCGGCTACGTGTATGACACCGTGAAGGGCACGCTGGCGCAGATCACCGACCCCAGCTTCGTCGGCGCCATCTGTTTCGACTACATCGACTCCTACATTGCCGGCGTAGAGCCCGGAAAGCGGTTCTGGTTCACCTCGGCGCTTGCCGATGCGACGAGTTACAACACGCTTGACCAGTACGAAGCCGAAGGCGCACCCGACCCCATCGTCGGCCTGATCGTCACCCATCGGGAAGTGTGGGTGATGGGGTCGCGCACCATCGAGCCCTTCATCGATGACGGCACGGCAACGGGGACGTTCCAGCGCGCCTACGGCATGGTCATGGAGCGTGGACTTGCATCCACCTTCGCCATGGCGCTGTTGGACAACTCCGTTTTCTGGCTTGGCAATGACGGCGTGGTCTATCGCGCCATGGGTTACCAGCCGGTCCGCGTTTCCACCTTCCCCATCGAGGAAGCGATCGCGGAATGCAACATTGCGCAGGCCTTCGCCTTCACGTTCGAGGACGAAGGCCACAAGGTGTTCTACCTGACGTTCCCGGATGGCATGACCTGGGGCTTTGATGTGGCCTCCGGTGAATGGCACCGACGCCAGTCCTACGGTCTACGGCGCTGGCGACTGAACACACTGACAAGCTGGAACGGCGGATGGTACGGCGGGGATTACACGAACGGGAAGATCTA
>Ga0068855_100011820_pt1 | contig 10555 bp, 5 predicted proteins | sample KBSCornC52_FD_66592 | JGI IMG/M metagenome (GOLD analysis project Ga0068855, IMG submission 66592) | Corn rhizosphere microbial communities from Kellogg Biological Station, Michigan, USA - KBS Corn C5-2 | ecosystem: Host-associated > Plants > Roots > Rhizosphere > Soil ... | reverse complement strand
TACGGCCATCGACGGCACGCTTCGTCTTGGCCCGTACGAAGCGACCGTGGTGCAACCTTCCTCCACTGGACTCGGCGAACGCGGCAGATAAGGTTGCGCCAAAGCTGCGGCCACGCGGCGCCTGAGGGGGAGCGCGAGTGAGCCTTTCGACGATCGATCTGCTCGTGGTGATCGCCTACGCGATCGGCATCTTCAGCCTCGCCCAGTGGGTCTCGCGCGAGAAGGCGGGCCACACCAAGGACACGTCGGACTATTTCCTCGCGTCGAAGAACCTGCCGTGGTGGGCGATCGGCTCCTCGCTCATCGCGGCGAACATCTCGGCCGAGCAGATCGTCGGGATGTCGGGCTCCGGTTACGCAATCGGGCTCGCGATCGCCTCCTACGAATGGATGGCCGCCGCGACGCTCCTGATCGTCGGCAAGTTCTTCCTGCCGATCTTCCTCAAGAACCACATCTACACCATGCCGCAGTTCCTCGAGCGCCGGTACGGCGGCCTGATCCGGACGCTGATGGCGATCTTCTGGCTGGCGCTCTACGTGTTCGTGAACCTGACCTCGATCATCTGGCTGGGGTCGATCGCGGTGAACAAGGTCGCCGGGATCGACCAGAATATCGCGCTCGTGATCCTCGGCGCCTTCGCCTTGCTCTACCAGCTGCGGGGCGGCCTCAAGGCGGTGGCGCTGACCGATATCGTCCAGGTGACGTTGCTCGTCCTCGGCGGGCTCGTCGTCGCCTTCCTGACCCTGTCGCAGATCGGCGGCGGCGACCTATTCGCAGGCTTCCACAAGCTCGTTTCGGCCGCCCCTGATCACTTCCACATGATCCTAGAGAAGGGCGACCCGCACTATATCGACCTTCCCGGTCTCAGCGTGCTGATCGGCGGAATGTGGATCGCCAACATCGCCTACTGGGGCTTCAACCAGTACATCATCCAGCGCGCGCTCGCGGCCAAAAGCCTCGAGGAGGCGCAGAAGGGCGTGATCTTCGCCGCTTATCTGAAGCTCGTCATGCCGCTGATCATCGTGCTTCCGGGGATTGCGGCGGTGGTCCTCGCGCCGGATCTGGCAAAGCCGGACCAAGCCTATCCGATGATGATGCGGCTGCTTCCGCCGGGACTGCTTGGACTCGTCTTCGCGGCGCTGATCGCGGCGATCATCGCGTCGACGGCTTCCAAGATCAATTCGATCGCGACCATCTTCACGCTCGACGTCTACGCCAAGCGCCGCAAGGAGCGGACCCGCGCCGAGGACGAGCGCGGGGAAAGCACGAGCGAGGAGAAGCACCTCGTCCTCGTCGGACGGATCACCGCGGTGACCGCGATCGTCATCGCGATCCTCGCCGCACGGCCGCTGGTCGGAAGCTCCGAGCAGGCCTTCCAGTTCATCCAGGAATTCACGGGCTTCTTCACGCCGGGGATCACCGTCATTTTCCTGCTCGGCCTGTTCTGGAAGCGCGCCAACGAAGCCGGCGCGATCGTGGCCGCGGTGACCTCGGTCCTTCTGTCCACGATCATGAAATACACGCTTCCGGCCGCGGCTTTCCCGCAGGGCGTGAACGCCTATCTGACGCCCTTCATCAACCGCATGGGTGTGGTCTTCCTCGTCTCGCTCGTGCTGGCCGTGATCGTCAGCCTGGCGACTGCGCAGCGCGAGGGCGCGGATACGATCGACACGGCAGACGTCCGCTACCGGACGAGCGCGGGCTTCAACGTCGGTGCGCTCGGGGTCGTCCTGATCCTCATCGCGCTTTACGCAACCTGGTGGTGATCAGCGGACGCTGGACTCGCGAACGGTCAGCCTGACCGGGAGCACCTGGTCCTCCGCTCCGCCCGTCTCGATCGACCGGACCAGGGTGTCGATCAGCGCCTCGGCCGCACGGCGCGCATCCTGTGTAACGGTGGTGAGTGGCGGGCTCGCCAGGCTCGCGGCGGGGATGTCGTCGAAGCCGACCACCGCCACCTCCGGAACGCTTCGCCCGGCCTGTTGGAGCGCATGCATCGCGCCGATCGCCGCGACGTCGCTGGCGGCGAAGATGGCGTCGAAACCGACCCCCGCCGAGATGAGGCGTGCGACTGCCCTTCTCCCCTCGCCTTCGCTCGGCGCCGCATCCGCGCGCAGACCTTCGTCCGCCTCCATCCCCGCGGCGCAAAGCGCGCGGCAATAGCCCCTCCAGCGCTCCTGGACTTCGGGGAAGCCCGCGCCGCCGGTGCCGATGAACGCGATTCTACGCCTACCCTGCTGCAGCAGATGCGTCGTCGCCTCGAACCCGCCCTGCTCATTGTCGGATGACACGGTCGCTCCGATCTCGCCCTCGGCGGCCGAGCCCCAGCGCACGAAATGGGTACCCCGCTCGACCAGCTTCTCGAGCTTGGGCCGGTATTCGACATAGTCGCCGTAGCCGAGCAGGATGATCCCGTCGGCCTTGCGGCTGTCCTCATAATCGACGTGCCAGTCGGACGAGAGCTGCTGGAACGAGATCAGCAGGTCGTAGCCGCGGTCCGCGCAGCGGCGCACCATCGGGCCCAGCAGCGACAGATAGAATGGGTTGATCTCGCTATGGTCGGGAAGCTCCTCGAAGAAGAGGAGCGCGAGAGTCTTCGCCTGCTGCCGGCGGAGGCCGGACGCGTTCTTGTCGACCTTGTAGTTAAGCTGTTCGGCAGCGGCGAGCACGCGCCTCCGGGTCTCCTCGCTGACCGAGGGGCTGCCGGACAGCGCGCGGGAAACGGTGGGCTGCGACACCCCCGCGATTGCTGCAATGTCGAAGGAGGTCGGCCGCCTCTGCGTCATGGCGGTGAAATCTTAGCGCCTTGAATACGTATGTATAGCGGCGCCTGCCCGTTCCGCTCCCGAAATCCTCTGATAGTCTCCGTTCCGGGAGAGGGGTGTTTCACGCCCCCTGTTGAATTGTGCCCGGCCGGGTGTGGCCGGACTGAAGGGGGTTATTCGATGATGAGCACTTCTTCCCGTTGGCGCCTGGCCGCTGCGGCGAGCCCGCTGGCGATGGTGATCGCAACAACGCCGGCATTTGCGCAGGACGCCGCGCAAGCAACGATCACTGGAGCGGCAAGCGCCGCGGCCGCGGCTCAGCCGGAAACGCCGCCACCGCCGAGCGACACGGCGGCGAACGCGGAGAATTCGGATCAGCCGCAGACCAACGACAGCGGCATCGTCGTTACCGGCTTCCGCGCGTCGCTGCGAAGCTCGACCGCAAAGAAGAAGAATAGCGAAACGGTCGTCGAGTCGGTTACCGCCGAGGATATCGGCAAGCTGCCCGACAACAGCATCGCCGAATCGATCGCCCGACTTCCTGGCCTCGCAGCACAGCGCAACAATGGCCGCGCGCAAATCATCTCGATCCGCGGCTTCGGCCCCGATTTCTCGACGACGACCCTCAATGGGCGTCAGCAGACCACGACCAACGACAGCCGCGCGGTCGAATTCGATCAATATCCCTCGGAAATCCTCGCCGGCGTCGATATCTACAAGACCTCCGAAGCCGACCACACGGCCGGCGGGCTCGTCGGAAGCATCGACCTTCGCACGATCCGGCCGCTCGATTTCGGGAAGCGAGTCTTCGCGGTCGGAGTCCGCGGAACGTACCTCGACCAGAAGCTGCTTCCCGATACGAAGCAATGGGGCGGCCGCGTCTACGGCACTTACGTCGACCAGTTCGCCGACGATCGCGTCGGCATCGCCCTTTCGGCCGCATACACGAACGAGCCGTATTCGACGCGCGACTGGAACGCGTGGGGCTATTCCGATTATCCGAGCGGCAACCAGGGCATGTACGGCGTGAAGACCTGGTACGAGACCGACCGGCTCAAGCGGCTCGGCGGAACGGCCACGGTTCAGGGCCGCCTCAGCGACAATCTGACGATGACGGTCGACGGCTTCTACTCGCACTTCGTCGACGACATCGATCAGAAGGGCTTCGAGATGCCCTTCAAGTTCAGCCCCTTCAACAAGGTGCTGGCGGAAACGTCGAAGAACGGAATCGTGACGTCTGCCACGATCCAGGGCCTTCCGCTGATCGAGAATTATACCAACGACAAGAAGGCCGACCAATATGCGCTCGGCTGGAACACCTTGTGGGACAGCCACACGGGCTGGAAGGCGCTTGCCGACCTCAGCTGGTCCAGGACCGACCGGACGGAGCATCGCATCGAAACGACGGCCGGCGTCATGTACGGCCGAAATCAGCCGACAGACGTCGGATGCGTTCTCGCCAACGGATGCGCCACGACGTCCTTCACGCTGACTGACCACGGCCCCGAATATGTTACGGATTTCAATGGAGCGAACCCGGCGCTGGTCCTGACCGACGTCGAGGGCTGGTCGGGCGGCAACTTCGTCCAGGCGGGCTACGACAAGGTGCGGTCGAGCAAGGACGACCTCAAGGAAGCCCGCGGCGAGATCGAGCGCGAAATCGGCGGCTTTTTGAAGTCGATCAAGGTCGGCGTCGACTACACCGACCACAGCAAGACCTTGGGGCAGATCGAAGGCTTCCTCGCACCGCCCGTCGGCCAGGTGCAGGTGGCGATTCCCAGCAACATTCTGGAGGAATCATTCACGCTCGACCGCGGGTTCGGGCCGATCCTGTCGTGGGATCCGCGCGCGATTGAAAAGCAGGGCATCCTCCGCTTCATCGACAACACGCAGCCGAACACCGGCTACGACGTGACCGAGAAGGTTTGGAGCCCGTACGTGATGGCGTCACTGGACGGGCATCTCGGCGCCGCGATCCTGACTGGAAACATCGGCTTCCAGGCGGTCCACACGGACCTGGTCTCGAAGAGCCTCGCATTTCCGACCGCCAAGGACGATTACTGGATGTGGCTGCCGAGCGCGAACCTCAACTTGCGGTGGGATAACGGCTGGGTCGTTCGCCTTGCCGCCTCGAAGCAATATATGAGGCCGCGCCTGACCGACCTCAACAATGCGATCACCTTCCACTTCGACCCGACGCTGGACATCTACAACGGCGGCGGCGGCAATCCCTTCCTTCGCCCGTACCAGGCCAAGGCGGTCGACCTGAACCTCGAGAAATATTTCGGGTCGAAGGGCTATGTCGCTCTGCAGACCTTCTACAAGCATATCGACACCTACATCGCCGGCGGCGTCGACCAGAATTTCGACTATTCGCAGTTCCCGCCGCCGCCCAACGAGCCCGTCCCGCCCACGGCGATCGGCTTCTTCAGCGGCAACGTGAACACCAACGGCGGGTACATGTACGGCGCCGAGCTGGCCGGCACCTTGCCGTTCGATATCTTCTCGTCGTCGCTTGACGGGTTCGGGCTTACCGGCGGTGCCGGCTACACGAAGACGCGAATCAAGGACTTCAACGGGAATGTCTCGGTCATCCCGGGCTATTCGAAGTGGGTCGCCAACCTGACGGCCTTCTATGAGAAGTACGGCTTCAGCGTGCGCGGCAGCATGCGGTATCGCTCCAAGTTCCAGGGCGATTTCGTGTTGTTCAGCGGCGGGCTCGATCGCCAGTTCGTGATGTCGGAGACGATCTTCGACGCCCAGGTCGGCTACGACTTCCCGCTGACGTCGCGCTTTGCCGGGCTGTCCGTATACGCTCAGGGCCAGAACCTGACGGACGAGCGGCAGGCCACGCTCGCGCTCGAAAATAATCCTGACTCGTGGCTCAAGTATCAGACCTACGGACGCCGGTTCCTCGTAGGGGCGACCTACAAGTTCGGCCAGCGCGCCGCGCCGCCGCCGCCCCTGCCGCCGCCACCACCGCCGCCGCCGCCGCCACCTGCCCCGCCGGCGACGCAGACCTGCCCGAACGGCTCGGTGGTGCTGCTGACGGATGCGTGCCCGGTCCCGCCACCTCCGCCGCCACCGCCGGAGCCGGCGCCAGAACGCGGCTACTGATCCCAGCGAGCCCGGCGGCGCTCAGCCGTCGCCGGGCTCCGGCACCGCTTTTTCGATGAGCCAGCCCTCGCCTCTTCACATTGTCATTGCCGGTGGCGGGACTGCGGGCTGGGTTGCGGCGGCGACGCTGGCCCGCTTCCTCGGCGACAGCGCGTCGATCACCCTGGTCGAATCCGATGAGATCGGGACCGTCGGCGTCGGCGAAGCGACCATCCCCCAGATCCACAATCTGATCCTCGGGCTCGGCCTCGACCAGGCGGATTTCGTGCGTCGGACGAACGCCACGTTCAAGCTCGGGATCGAGTTCACCGACTGGACGGGCGAGAATTACATCCACAGCTTCGGCCAGACCGGCCGCGGGGTCGGCCTAATCCCGTTCCGCCAGCTGTGGCTCCGCGGGCGCTCGCTCGGAGTGGCGAAGGATTTCGGCGATTACGCCTTCAACATCGTCGCGGCGCGGCTCGGGCGCATGGCCAAGAATGCCGGCTCGGGCACGATCCCAGAGCTGATCTACGCCTATCATTTCGACGCTTCGCTCTTCGCGCAAATGCTTCGCCACTATGCCGAGGAGCGCGGCGTGCGCCGGGTCGAGGGATTGATCCTCGATGTGGAGCGCGACGCCGAGACCGGCGACATCGCTGCGCTGACGCTGAACGGAGAACGCCGCGTCGAAGGCACGTTCTTCATCGATTGCACCGGTTTTCGGAGCCTGCTGCTCGGCAAGACCCTGGGCGTCCCCTACCTCGACTGGAGCCAATGGCTGCCGTGCGATTCCGCGCTCGCGGTGGCGTGCGAGTCGAGCGACGCCTTCCGGCCCTACACGCAGGCGATGGCCAGGCGCGCCGGATGGCAATGGCGGATCCCGCTCCAGCACCGAACCGGCAACGGCCACGTCTACTGCAGCAAGTTCATGTCCGACGATGAAGCGGCGTCGATCCTGCTCGCAAACCTCGACGGCGCGCCGCTCGCCGATCCGCGGCCGATCCGCTTTACCAGCGGCCGGCGCGAGACATTCTGGTCGCACAATTGCCTCGCTCTGGGGCTCGCCGCCGGCTTCATGGAACCGCTCGAATCCACCAGTATCCATCTGGTTCAATCGGCGCTTGGGCGGCTGCTCAACCTGCTTCCGGGCGACCTCGAGCGAACCGCTCCCGCCCGCGCCTATTTCAACCGCCTGTCGGACAGCGAATGGGCGCGCGTGCGCGACTTCATCACGCTCCATTATTTCGCCAACGCGCGCGAGGGCGAGTTCTGGGAGATGTGCCGCAACATGGAGCTGCCCGACACGCTGGCCGAGAAGATCGAGCTGTTCCGCGACGCCGGCCTGGTGATCCGCGAAGAGGAGGAATTGTTCCTCGACGACAGCTGGGGCCAGGTGATGATCGGCCAGGGCATCATGCCGGACAGCTGGTCTCCGCTCGCCGACAATGTCCCCGGCGAAGACATCGGCCCGTTCCTCGACAGCGTCGCGAAAAGCTATCGCGTGAAGGCCGAAACCCTGCCGACGCACCGGCAGTTCGTCGCCGCCATGGTTGGCGATTCGGTGAAGGAGCACCAATGACCAGGACCTTCACCCGCGCGCTGGCCGCGCTCGCTCTCGCGAGCAGCGCGGCCGCTGCGTCCGCCGCGGATTATCGCGCTCGCCTGCCCCAGGACGAGGTCATCTATTTCGTCCTTCCGGACCGGTTCGAGAACGGCGATCTCTCGAACGACCGAGGCGGCCTGTCAGGCGACCGGCTGACGACCGGCTTCGACCCGACGAACAAGGGCTTTTACCACGGCGGCGACCTCAAGGGCCTGATCGACCGTCTCGACTATATCCAGGGCCTCGGCGCGACCGCGCTGTGGGTCGCGCCGATCTTCAAGAACAAGGCGGTCCAGGGCCCGCCGGGCCAGGAAAGCGCCGGCTATCACGGATACTGGATCACCGATTTCACTGAGGTCGACCCGCATTTCGGGACCAATGCCGAATTCAAGGCGCTGGTCGACGCGGTCCACGCGCGAGGCATGAAATTCTACATGGACATCGTCGTCAACCACACGGCCGACGTGATCCAGTTCGCCGAGTGCAAGGGCGGGATCGACTGCCCGTACCGGAGCATCGCGGACTATCCCTACCAGCGCCGGGGCGGAGTCTCGGGCAAGCCGATCAATCCGGGCTTCACCGGCGAGCAGGACGGAAGCGCTGTGAACTTCGCCAAGCTGACCGATCCGAACTACGCCTATACGGTCCAGGTGCCGGCGGCCGAAAAGGACATCAAGCGGCCGGCGTGGCTCAACGACCCGATCTATTATCACAACCGCGGGAACAGCCTGTTCCGCGGCGAATCCAGCACGATGGGCGATTTCGTCGGCCTCGACGACGTGTTCACCGAGAACCCGCGCGTCATCGAGGGCATGATCGATATCTTCGGCGGCTGGATCGACCAATTTCACGTCGACGGCTTCCGGATCGACACCGCGCAGCATGTCGATGCCGCATTCTGGCAGAAGTTCGTGCCGGCGATGCTCGCCCGCGCGCAGGCGAACGGAACCCCGCACTTCCACATCTTCGGCGAGGTCGCGACGGGCGAAATGGACCCGGCCCACACCGCGGTGAACACGCGCGTCGACAAGCTTCCGAGCGTGCTCGATTTCTCGTTCGGCCGAGCGGTCGTGGACGTGGTCGCGAATGGCGCTGGCACCGACGAGCTCGCCAAGCTGTTCCGCGCCGATCCGCTGTACGAAGGCGGAGCCGAGGCCGCGCTCCAGCTTCCGACGTTCCTCGGCAATCACGACGCCGGGCGGATCGGCATGTTCATCCGCCGCTTCCAGCCGAAAGCCAGCGCGGACGAGGTGATGCGCAGGGATATGCTCGCGCACGCGATGCTGCTGACCCTGCGCGGGGTGCCGACCATCTATTCGGGGGACGAGCAGGGCTTTGCCGGCAAGGGCGGCGACCAGGATGCGCGCCAGGACATGTTTGCCTCCAAGGTCGCGAGCTACAACGAGGACAGCCTGATCGGCAGCCGCGCGACGACAGCGCAGGCGAACTTCGACACCGATCACCCGCTGTACAAGGAGATCGCGGAGCTGGCGCGAATCCGCACTTCGCACCCGGCGCTTACTCGCGGGCTGCAGGTCATCCGCTACTCGTCGGACAAGCCGGGGCTGTTCGCCGTGTCGCGCTTCGACCCGGTGAGCGGACGCGAAATGCTTCTCCTCTTCAACAGCTCGGCCGAGCCGATCCGGCAGAATGTACGCGTGGACGTGCGTTCCACGAATTTCGACGCGCTTGCGGGCGGCTGCCCGCTCAGCGCGCAGGCGCCGGGAAGCGTCGAGGTCGAGCTTCCCGCCTTCGGCTTCGCGGTGTGCAATGCTCGCTGAGGAGGCGCCAGCCTCTGAGAACGCCAAGTCCGCTACCCAATGGTGGCGCGGCGCTGCGATCTACCAGATCTATCCGCGCAGTTTCGCCGACAGTGATGGCGACGGGATCGGCGATTTGCCCGGCATCACTGCGCGGCTCGACTATGTTGCGAGCCTTGGCGTCGATGCGATCTGGCTGTCCCCCTTCTTCACCTCGCCGATGCGCGACTTCGGCTATGATGTCGCCGATTATTGCGATGTCGATCCGGTGTTCGGCACCCTCGCCGACTTCGAGGCGCTGGTCGAACGCGCGCATGCGCTCGGCCTCAAGCTCATCATCGACCAGGTCTACTCGCACAGCTCCGACCAGCACGCGTGGTTCCAGGAGAGCCGCTCGAGCCGCGACAACGCCAAGGCCGATTGGTACGTCTGGGCCGATGCGAAGCCCGACGGCTCGCCGCCGAACAACTGGCAGTCGGTGTTCGGCGGCCCCGCCTGGCAATGGGACGCGCGGCGAGCCCAATATTATCTGCACAATTTCCTGACCGAGCAGCCGGACCTCAATCTCCACAATGCGGCGGTGCAGGACGCGCTTCTGGACGTGGCGCGCTTCTGGCTCGAGCGCGGCGTGAACGGCTTCCGGATCGACGCGATCAACTTCGCGATGCACGACCCCGAGCTTCGCGACAATCCGCCGGCCATCGATGGCGGGAAGCGAACGCGATCGTTCGATTTTCAACAGCACCTCTACAACCAGTCGCACCCGGACATCGTGAAATTCCTGGAGCGGCTGCGCAAAGTGATGGACAGCTATGGCGACCGGTTCACGCTGGCCGAGGTCGGCGGCGAGCATTCGCTTCGCGAGATGCATGCATTCACTGAGGGCGAGCTCCGGCTGAACAGCGCCTACGGCTTCGATTTCCTCTACGCCGACGCGCTCACTCCGGCGCTGATTGCGCGCGTCGCGAAGGAGTGGCCCGAATCCGCAGGCTGGCCGAGCTGGGCCTTCGAAAACCACGACGCGCCACGCGCGCTCTCGCGCTGGGTGAGCGACGATGATCGCGAGCGTTTCGCGCGCATCAAGATGCTGCTGCTCGCGTGCCTGCGCGGATCGATCATCGTCTACCAGGGCGAGGAGCTCGGACTTCCGCAGGCGCACGTTCCGTTCGAGCATTTGCAGGACCCGGAAGCCATCGCCAACTGGCCGCAGACCCTCAGCCGCGACGGCGCGCGGACTCCGATGCCGTGGACCCCGGACGCTCCGGCGCTGGGCTTTTCGACCGGCACGCCGTGGCTCCCCGCGAGCGAAAGCCACCGGCTGCTGGCCG
>Ga0068855_100011814_pt1 | contig 10558 bp, 7 predicted proteins | sample KBSCornC52_FD_66592 | JGI IMG/M metagenome (GOLD analysis project Ga0068855, IMG submission 66592) | Corn rhizosphere microbial communities from Kellogg Biological Station, Michigan, USA - KBS Corn C5-2 | ecosystem: Host-associated > Plants > Roots > Rhizosphere > Soil ... | reverse complement strand
ACTATTGAAGCCCGCTTTACGTGGTTCCCCCGAACGTTATACGATGTAAACAATATTACACTTACGGTGCAAAGTAACCTGCGGGTAAAATTTTCGGGTTCGTTTGTGCAGGCGCCGTCGTTTACGCCGGTGAGGTAGCATAATATGCTAATCTGCCAATGAGATAAAATGCTAATGGAAATGCAATGAAGAAGTGAAAAGTATAAGAGCGGTGGCGAATAAGTGTAAACATCTATATGTAATTAGGCTAGAGCTGAAAAGGAAACCGCTAACTGTATTCATTAGCACATTGGCCAATTAGCATATTAGCCTATTAAAAAAAGGGTCCCCGATGTAGAAACATGGGGACGTTGGTATTTGGTATGATATAGTGCCTTAAGTTGTTACTCCAAAGATAATTCGTTGTACGAATATTCCTTGAAAAATTTTTATGAAAATCAGTTGATCTTTTTTTCTATTACGTAAGTATTTGTCACGTCACGGTTATGATCAGTCATTATCGCTTTCTTTTCTGTACGAACAGTTTGTGGATGACTGTTACTATAGATCTGCGCCAGGGTAGGAGCGATAACCAGTGATACAATTGACATCAGTTTAATGAGAATGTTCATCGATGGACCCGATGTATCTTTAAACGGATCACCTACAGTATCTCCGGTAACTGAAGCTTTGTGCGGTTCGCTCTTTTTGTAGTAAACCTGTCCGTTGATCTCAACGCCTTTTTCAAATGATTTTTTCGCATTGTCCCATGCGCCACCGGCGTTATTCTGGAACATACCCATTAACACACCGCTAACGGTAGCACCGGCGAGGAAACCACCTAATGCTTCGGGGCCTAACAGAAAACCAATGATGAGCGGAGATATAATCGCGATAGCGCCAGGCAGCATCATCTTTTTGATAGAAGCATCTGTTGAAATGGCCACGCATTTGTCATATTCAGGTTTTCCTTTTCCTTCCATGATACCGGGAATAGTGCGGAACTGGCGGCGAACTTCTTCCACCATTGCCATCGCAGCCTGTCCTACAGCGCGAATAGCCAGCGAAGAGAATATGAATGGGATCATACCGCCTACAAACAAGGCAGCCAGTACATCGGCTTTATAGATATTAATACCGGGAATTTTTGCTACGCCCACGAAAGCGGCAAACAGAGCCAGGGCGGTTAATGCGGCTGAAGCAATGGCGAAACCTTTACCGGTAGCGGCAGTGGTGTTACCTACTGCATCGAGTACGTCGGTTTTTTCGCGTACTTCTTTGGGTAATTCGCTCATTTCGGCAATACCACCGGCGTTGTCGGCGATAGGACCGAATGCATCAATTGCGAGCTGCATGGCAGTTGTAGCCATCATACCGGCAGCAGCGATACCTACACCGTATAAACCGGCGCACTGGTATGAACCCCAGATACCACCAGCCAGTACGAGAATGGGCAAAAAGGTAGATTCCATACCTACAGCCAAACCACCGATTACGTTGGTAGCATGGCCGGTGCCTGACTGGCGTACAATGGTAAGTACCGGGCGTTTACCCATTGCTGTATAATATTCAGTAATGATACTCATTAAAGTACCTACTACTAATCCAACTACAATTGCACCGAGGATACCTTCGCGGGTGAAGGTTTTTGCGCCTTCGATCAGGGTACCGTTCAGTGTATCGCGGGTGAGGTGGAAAGTGCCTTCGGGCAGGATCCAGAATACCAGTGCCGCTGAAGCGATAGCAGTAAGAATGATAGAACCCCAGTTACCCATGTTCAGCGCTTTTTGCACGGTGTTGGTGTTAACGCTGGCAGATTCGCTGATGCGTACAAAGAAGGTTCCTATTATAGAAAACAAAATACCAAAACCGGCAATCAGCATTGGCAGTAAGATCAGCGATAAACCGCCGAATCTGTCCTGAACAACAGCTTCCTGTCCTAATACCATGGTAGCTAATACAGTAGCTACATATGAACCGAACAGGTCGGCGCCCATACCGGCCACGTCGCCTACATTATCGCCCACATTATCGGCAATGGTAGCCGGGTTGCGGGGATCATCCTCGGGGATGCCTGCTTCTACTTTACCTACCAGGTCGGCGCCCACGTCGGCTGCTTTGGTATAAATACCACCGCCAACACGAGCAAACAGGGCGATTGATTCGGCGCCCAGTGAAAAGCCGGTAAGCACTTCAATGGTTTTTACCATGTCTTCTGAATTCACAGCAGACTCAGGCGCGAAGATGGTTTTCAGAATTATGAACAAGCTGCTCAAACCCAGTACAGCCAAACCTGCAACACCCAAACCCATTACAGAGCCGCCGGTAAAAGAAACGGCGAGGGCCTTGCTTAAACTGGTACGGGCGGCATTAGCCGTACGTACATTGGCTTTGGTAGCTACGCGCATGCCGATATAACCGGCAGTAGCGCTGAATACTGCCCCAATAACAAAGGCTACAGCAATAGCCCAGTGTGAATTGGGATTAGCGCTGGCCATAACGCCTAATAACAGAGCTACGATCACAACGAAGTAGCCCAGTATCTTCCATTCGGCGCGTAAAAAGGCCATAGCGCCCTGTGCTATATACGTGCTGATTTCTTTCATGCGGTCGTTGCCCGCATCCTGTTTGGAAACCCAGCTAAATTTCACGAAAGTATACAGCAAGCCGATGATGCCCATGAGGGGCACGAGATAGAACAGATTGTTCATAGTTTTGATTCTTGTTCGCTTAATTTTAAGGTTGGCAAAAATAGGGGAAAACGGCCAGAATTAAAACTGTTCGGGGGTTTGAGGGGCGCTGGCGCCCCTCAAACCCCCGAACAGTTTATTAAAGACTTGCTTTTATTACTGTTTTGTGCTATCTGTGGCCTTTTTCTTCTTGAAACTGTTGAACAAACCTTTCACAGATTCTACTGCTTTTCCTTTGACGTCCTGCGGCTGACTGCCGGTACTGGCAGCGGTGGTATCCTTTTGACCGAAGATCTGTTTGGTGATCTGGTCTTTGGCTGCCTGTACGGCCTGGTTCTTTACCGATTTCAGGGTGTCTTTTGCGGCGCTTTTGGCTGCGGCTATTGCACTGTCGGCAGCGGCCTTTTTGGCTGCAGCCAGTTCCTGTGCCTGTGCTTTCATATCGTCGGCCAAACTGCTGCCTGCACCTGCCAGATCAGTTTTTATGGTGGGATTGGTAATGGAGCCGCCCACGTTTACTTTTAAATTTATTACATCGCTCAGTTTCACCGGTATGCCCTTGCTGCTGGCCTGTGACGCCAGGTTATTTACCAGTGAATTAGCGGCAGCGCCCAGTTTTTCACGCGGCACTTTCATATTGATGACATAGTCGATCGATTGGTCTAATCCATGCTTGCCGCCGATTTCCATATCAATGTCCTGCACTTTTACAGTGAATGGCTTTACAAACACTTTTCCATCTGCAAAATCAAAAGAGCTTTTGATATCCTTCAGCGTCATCTCTTTCAGATTGTTGATATTAAGGGTGCTTGCCAGTTTATCGAGCGGCGCAAATTTCTTCAGCAATCCCTGCAGGATCAGCAATGTTCCCGAACCGCTAAGTGTGCTGAGATCAGGCATCATGGTTTCGCCCAGTTTGCCATTCAACGTTAATTTGGAAGTAAGTTTGCCATCAATGAACTGTCCTATGGGCATCAGCTTTTGTACTGTATTAAAGGCAAAGAATGTTTTCTGAATATCCAGGTTCTGCACATCATAATTAAGCGAAATGTCAGGTTTCTTTTTGGATGCTTTGGTAGAGTAGGAACCACCCAATGCAATATTGCCGTCGAGCGCCTGCATTTTTACATCCTTCATCGTTACGGTTTCATCTTTTAACAGGAGGGTACCGGTTACATTGTTATAATCCACTTTGTCGTACTTCACATTGTTTACTTTGGCATTAAGCGTCATGTTGATGTTCTTTGGAACAGCAAAAGGCTCGCTGGCTGCTGCTGCAGCTGCGGAATCTTTTGCAGCCGGCTTTGCAGGCGTATTAGTGGCAGGAGTAGAAGATGTACCCATTAACTTGTTCAGATCAACTTTGTCGGCCGAAACGTTTAACGAACCGGTGAGCGGTTCATCTTTCAACGCATACCCGATCAGGTTATCAAAACTTCCGTTGGCGTTAAAGTTGGTACCCAGGTAATTACCGCTTACATCGTTCACCGTAACATTTTTCGGTGTAAAGGTGAGCTGGGTATTTTTAACGTTGATGCCATCGGGATAATCTTTCGACTTATAGGCGAGGTTTGATACCTGAAGCGTACCAGCCGTTTGTACGGCATCGTATTGACTTTTGTCGATAAATGATTTTTTGCCTTTGAACGATACGTTTGCGGCCAGTTGTCCGGCCAGTGAAGTACCTGGTTCAAAAGTATAGAACTGCGCCACATTGCCCAGATTGAAAGAACCTTTAACAGTTCCATCGAAATAGGGATCAGAAGCCAGCGTTTTGAGCAACAAGGTAAGATCAGCCGCATCTTTACCCACTTCAACGTGAGCGGCAGGAATTTCCACTACGGCGTGATCAGCCATGCCATCCGGACTGGTAACAGTAATCTTTGCATTGGTATGCTGAATGGGTTGCGGAAATGCTTTGGAAGCATAATACAGGTTGTTGATATCAATATATCCCTGGGCAGTGAATTCGCCGGGTTTTTGTTGTTGCACTACGGCCAGATTTCCTTTTGCCTGTATATCAGCATTCAGTACTCCGGCGAGGGAGGTACCTTGCTCGAATTTTACCATCTGACCAATAGTGGCCAGGTCAAGCTTGCCTTTGGCGGCCGCATCGATATACCGGTCGGTCATCGGTTTTTGGAACAGCACCCTAAAGTCGAAGGGATCAGTACCAAACTCAATGTGACCTTTGGGAATATCTACAACAGTGTGATCGGTAACGCCATCGGGGTTATCGACTTTCATCTGAAGGTTGATATTCTTAACCGGTTTGGGCAGGTCGGGATATTGGAAAAATCCGTCCTGCACATCGAGGTTGAGATTATAAGCAGGGATCTGCGTTGCACTGTAGGTGCCCTTTACGAATCCGCTGAAAATGGCTTTACCGCTGGTTTTTATCTTGTCGAAGTCCTGCTGATATACGGCAGGGATCAATGATAAAATGCTTTTAAAGTCGGTTGAAGGCGCTTTAAAGCTGATATCCATATTATAGGTACTGTCGTTCACCAGCTGGAAGAAACCTTCGGTGGCGATCTTTAGATCATTCAGTGCTATTTCATCAGTTTTAAAAGAGTATTTGTTGCTTTTATTATCGACCTGTATATCCAATCCAATAGCCGTTTTGGTATTAAGGAGATAAGGAAGTCCGCCATAAATAAAAGTTACGGCATCGGCTTTAGTATCGGTTTTCAGGGTAAACAGGTCTGAGGTAAAATCTCCGCTGCCTTCGTGAGTAAGATTCACGAGTTCGGTGCTCATGGCCATGGTGGCATCGTCGTACCGGATATATGCATTTTTGATAGCATAATGCTGCAGGTTCATCTCAAAGGGTTTTGCTGCAGAGGTATCTGTGGTAGCAACCGTGCTGGTATCGGGTTTTGTAATATTCCAGTTGGCTTTTCCTTCTTTGGTTACTATTGCATGAATACGGGGTTCATCTATATTAACCGAATAAATTTTCATATTCTTGCCGCCGATTACGCTGAACAGGTTCACTGCCACATCTATTTCTTTGGCGCTGATAAGGGTGTCTTTTGAAAATTCGTCGGTACCGATTACCTGCAGATTTTCAAGAGCGCACGATACACGTGGAAAATGACGGAAGAAAGAAAGGTTAAGGTCTTTAAAATCAACGTTGGCGTTTATATGTTTATTGATCTGTTCTTTTGCAATGGCTATGATCTTACCTTTAAAAATAAAGGGCGCCACAAACAGAATAACAATCAGTGTTGCCAGAGTAATGCCTGTGATCTTTAGGATTTTTTTCAGCATGGGTATTTGGTTTACTGGTGGTTAGCCGGGCGTAAGATAGGTTAAGTATTTTAAAGACCCAAGTGACGTGTTAACAGGTTGTCAGGTTAATAAGTTAAAATGTTAGCCTGTCAACTATCAACTTATAAACGAATCAACTGAAACAACATATGACTCCTGAAAGACGTGCCCGCCTGCTGTCGGTGCTAAATAAACGGCAGAACGATTTAACAGTAGTGCTGGAAAATGTATTTGACCCACATAATATATCCGCAGTTATGCGTACCTGTGATGCGGTAGGCGTGCAGGAAGTGTATGTATTGAATACAAAAATTCCCCGCCATAAAAAATGGGGAGCTAAAAGCAGCAGCAGTGCCGCCAAATGGCTTTCTGTTTATCAGTTTACCGATGCGGATGCGTGTTTTAATGCATTGCGCCAAAAATACGACCGTATTTTAACCACGCATTTGAGCAGCGATGCCGTTAATTTATACGATATTGATTTTACGGGTCGTATTGCATTGGTTTTTGGTAATGAACATTCGGGTGTGAGTGATGAAATACGCGCTATGGCTGATGGTAATTTTATTATTCCGCAGGTAGGTATTATCCGCTCACTGAATATTTCTGTGGCTTGTGCGGTAACGTTATATGAAGCACAAAGACAGAAAAGGCTGGCGGGTCATTACGATTCCTGTCATTTGCCGAAAGAACAGTTTAATGAGCTGCTTGATCAGTGGGGATTTGTTGAGGAAGAAGGCGAAGAGCCATAGACAATCAGCGATTGATAGTATAACCGCAGAGGCGCGGAGTCGCAGAGAAATTATAAAGTAGTGTCTGCGTCTCAGCGTCTCTGCGGTAAAATTTCTTTAAATTTGAAATCAAATGAAAGCTTTCTTTCTTACCTCATTTTTCATACTTCTGACTTCACTGACCTTTTGCCAAACGATAAAAAAAGTGAAGATCACTGAAGTGGAGGATTACATAAAAAACAGTAACCATCCGCTGGTGGTTAATTTCTGGGCAACCTGGTGTACGCCGTGTGTGGAAGAGTTGCCCTTTTTTATAGAAACGGTTAAAAGGTACAGCGAACAAAAAGTGGAACTGGTAATGGTGAGTCTTGATCTTTCTTCTTCCTATCCCGGTAAAATTGCAGATGTAATTAAAAGGAGAAATTTCAGTGGCACTTTCTTTTGGCTGAACGAAACGAATGCAGATTATTTTTGTCCGAAAGTAGATGCCAAATGGGATGGAGCTATCCCTTCTACTTTGCTGATAAACAGTAAAACCGGTTACCGAAAGTTTTTTGGCCGCCCCCTGACCGACAGACAGATTGAACTGGAAGTGGGGAGGTTAACGGGGCTTAAGCAATAAGCTTTCTTCAACTTATTGATTATGATGTTCACCGAGGTCTTCGCCGTGGTTTCTTTTCATTATGGCGAAAACGATGAACGCCGCGATAATAGCCAATGCTATAAAAAATATAAAAAACCCAACGAGTATCATGTCATAATTTATTGATTATGCCTTTCACCCAGGTCTTCCCCCTGCTTTTTCTTCTTTGTTGCAAAAACTATAAATCCAACCACAATAATAAATACTATAAAAAATGTAATGGGTAACATACTAAAAAAGGCAATAAGCAACAGGCACCAGGTAATTGGCTACTGCCCGTTGCCTGGTGCCTGTTGCCGGTTCATTAATGTTTTTTACTCATGCTCAAACTTTCCTGAACGGCTTTTGCCGAATCAAGATGTTTTCTTAAAATAGGCAGTTTTTGTGTTGCAAAGTTCTTAACATCAGGATCTGTTGATGTATTGGCTGCTTTTTCAAAAGCATCAATATCTTCTTTATGGTCATCTACCATCATTTTCATGTAAGATTTGTCAAAGTCAGTACCTGTCTTTTTGCTTAACTCATCATAATGATGCTGATGTTTTCCGATGTCGTTTGGCAACGTTACACTCTTATTTTTAGCAATTGATTTCAAATCGTCGTTAGCTGCTGAATGGTCTTTCACCATCATTTCGCCAAAGTTCTTTACACGCTGGCTGGAAGCATTTTGTTCTGCCAGTTTACCAAACTGAACTTCTGCGTTACCACCCATGGCAGCTTCATTCATGAACTTGCTTGTTTTTTCGTCAACTGTTGTTTTTGTTCCCTGGTCTGATCTTGTTGCCATTGAAGAACTATCCTTTGCTGTATTGGTTTCAGTATTCGACGGTTCCTGCCTGATAGATGCGGTAGAATCACCGTTGGCTGTATTGTTATTGTTCGACGAACCCTGGCAGGCGATCAATGAAACCACTGCCCACAATGCAAACGAAGAAAAGATTGTTGTTGTTTTCATCTGAAATCATTTTGGTGTTTATTAAAGACGGTCAGCTCGGGGGCTGAAACAATGCAGAAATTATTATGCCCTGAGTTAATACGCTGGTTTAATTAATGGCGCATGATTGGCATAAAAGTGAGGCAGGGGAGTAGTGGGGATTTATTTCAACAGAGAATATCCAATGTACAACATTAAATTTCGAATAAAGAAATGCCTTCACTTCGACGATTAAAATTCATCATTCAGTATTGAAGTGTAAGTCGCACACACCGATTTGCCTTGAACATTCAACATTGTAAATTCAATATTGAATATTAACATAAAACCCCGCCAATGGCGGGGTTTGTACAGATTTTAAAAACGGGACTCTATTGGTGTTATGTTGTTCGCTTAATGGAACAGCCAACCGATCTCGATTGTTTAACAGAAACTTCTTTTCCGGCCAGTACTTCATTAATTGCTTCTTTTAAATGCCGGCGTTTTACACTGGCGGCATCAGAAGGACTGTCATCAATAGCGCCATGGTACACTAATTTTCCGTTTTTATCGAACAGAAAACACTCAGGTGTACGGGTAGCGCCAAAGGCATCAGCCAATTCATTATTCCTGTCTTCGGCGTAATACCAGTTGTACCCCTGGTTCTTTGCGTACTGCTGCATAGTTGCTAATGATTCAGAACTGCCCCGGTCAGCTTCATTGGAATTCAATAAAACCACACCAATACTTTCTTTCATTGCAAACTCACAGATTTCTTTGGTACGGGCCTGATTGTTTCTAACCACAGGGCAGGTGTTGCAACTAAACATTACCAGCAAACCGTTTTCTTTTGTTGCATCCTTCAGGGTAATTTCTTTGCCGGAAATATCTTTCAGTTTATTGTTTGCTTTCGGCACGCCGGATCCTATTGGCAACGGATCACTGAACGTGAATGCCAGCAAAGCGATTGCCGGCAGTAATAAGGTAACGACGGCTTGTTTCATACAATAGATAATGAAAAATGAGAAATAAGAAATGAAAAATGAAAAAGTCAAATACTTTCTAATTCTTCATTTCACATTTTTAATTTCAACAGCCTATACAAAGTTTACTAAAAAATGATGGTACTACCTACAGTTTTATGTTATATGGATGTAAAATTTTATTAAAATGGGGATATTTTTTAATATGGTGTTACACCCTGTCGTGAATAATCCGGTCCTCACTCGTAGGATGCGATTGCTTCTGGCGTTCGGTAGCCATAGCTTTAAGAGAGTGAATGCTTACATTTAATTCGTAGCCAATAAGCAATACAAGAGAGTTGATATAGATGATGATCATTAATACAATGATGGTACCTATTGAACCATAGAGGGCGTTGTATTTGCCAAAGTTGTTTACAAACAGCGAAAAACCCAGGGTGGTTAAGATACTTAAAAAAGTAGCCAGTATAGCGCCGGGCGAAACGAGCTTCCATCGCTTTTGTATAGAGGGTGCATATTTATAAATAAAGGCATGCGCATAAAAGATCAGGCTTACAATAAGCAACCAGCGTATTACCGCAATGAATGCCAGTATGGGTGCGCTTTTTATCCCCAGCCATTTTAATACGGCCCCCTGCAGCATTAGTAACAATACACACGACAGTATAAGTCCCATCATAATTACGGTAAGCTTAATAGCAACAAGGCGTGTATTTATTCCGGTTCGTTTTTCAAACCCTACATAATTTTTATTGAAAGAACGCATAAGGCCCATCATGCCATTGGAGGCAAAAAAGATGAGCAATAAAAATCCGAATGACAACAACGCGGCATGATCACGTTTAAAAAAGCTGTCTACAAAATTTATAATTCCCACATTGTATGTACTGGCAGGAATGATATCCTTTATAATGGCATGTAATTGCCTTTGCACCATCTTCGACCGCACAAATGGCAATTGCGGAATAAGCGTGAATAAGAATAAACAGGAGGGTGGAATAGACATGATGAAGTTGTACGAAATAGCCGAAGCTCTTTCGGTTAACCCCACGCGCTTAACCTGTTCTTTAAAAAACACAATTACATCATACAAGGGAACCCCGTCAAATCCGGGTAATATGATCTTTTTACTTTTTTCTGCAAAAAAGCGGATAGGGGGTGAGTTTAATATAATGCGTTCTACGTTCATTCAATGAAATTAGAAATTAAGAATGTGAAATGAGGAATTAGAAAGTGTTTGACTTTTTAATTTTCCATTTCTAATTTCTCATTTTTCATTTCTCATTCTTTTTTCCTGTTCTACATCCTGTGCTTTCTGAAATTCCTTTGCATTCACCAGGTGCTGT
>Ga0068855_100011813_pt1 | contig 10558 bp, 8 predicted proteins | sample KBSCornC52_FD_66592 | JGI IMG/M metagenome (GOLD analysis project Ga0068855, IMG submission 66592) | Corn rhizosphere microbial communities from Kellogg Biological Station, Michigan, USA - KBS Corn C5-2 | ecosystem: Host-associated > Plants > Roots > Rhizosphere > Soil ... | reverse complement strand
GAGGAGCGCGACCTCGACTTCGACGACGCCCGCCTCGAGCTGGCCGGCGGGCCGCTCCAGCTCGACGGGGTCGTCCGCTACGACCTCAGGGCGTCGCTCGGCGGCCACGAGATCAGCGTCGAGGAGCTGCGCGCGCTGGCCGCCGCGACCCAGCCGCTCGTGCGCCTCGGCGGCGAGTGGAGGGCGCTCAACCCCAAGGCGCTCGCGCGTGCCCGCGCGCTGGCGGCCTCGGCGCTGCACAGCCCGGGGATGCCGGCGATGACCGCGCTCGGCGCCGCCCTGGCGGGGTCGACCGACGTGCGCGGCGTCGTCATGGGCGTCGTCGAGTCCGACGGCGACCTGGCCGGCCTGGCGGCGCAGCTGCGCGACCCGGCCCTGCGCCGGCCGATGGAGCCGCCGCCGGGGTTCGACGGCCTCCTGCGGCCGTACCAGAAGGCGGGCCTGGGCTGGCTCGTGCGCATGCGCGAGCTCGGCCTGGGGACGCTGCTCGCCGACGACATGGGGCTCGGCAAGACCGTCCAGCTGATCGCCTACCTGCTCGACCATCGCGACGACGACGAGCGGCCGGCGCTGATCGTGTGCCCGACGTCGGTGCTGGGCAACTGGCAGCGGGAGCTGCACCGGTTCGCCCCCGGGCTGCGAACGCTGATCCACCACGGCCCCGACCGCACGTCGAAGGCGGCCGGCCTGGACGGCTGGGACGTCGTGCTCACCTCCTACGCGCTCCTGCCCCGCGACCGCCGCCTCCTGTCCTCGCTGGAATGGCGCATGCTCGCGCTTGACGAGGCCCAGGCGGTCAAGAATCCGCTCACGCGGGCGGCACAGACGGCCCGCGCGATCATCGCGGGCCACCGGGTCGCGCTCACCGGCACGCCGGTCGAGAACCGGCTCGACGACCTGTGGTCGATCATGCACATCCTGAACCCCGGCCTGCTGGGCACGCGAACCGGGTTCCGGCGCCTGTTCGCGAACGCCATCGAGCGCCGCGGCGACGGCCGCGCCGAGGACGCCCTGCGGCGGATGACGGGGCCCTTCCTGCTGCGGCGGCGGAAGACCGACCCGGCGGTGCTGCCCGACCTGCCGCCGCGCCAGGACTCGACCGAGTTCTGCACGCTCACGGTCGAGCAGGCGGCGCTCTACCAGGCCACGATCGACGCGATGATGGGTCGCGTCCGCGGCCTCTCCGGCATCGAGCGGCGCGGCAATGTGCTCGCCCTGATCACACGCCTGAAGCAGGTGTGCAACCACCCGGTGCACGCGCTCGGCCGCCAGGGCGCGCTGGCCGACCGCTCGGGCAAGCTCGACCGGCTCACCGAGATGCTGGCCGAGGTCGTTGCCGAGGGCGACAGCGCCCTCGTCTTCACCCAGTACGCCGTGATGGGGCGGCTGCTCGCCGAGCATCTGGGCAAGGAAGTGAACGGCGGTCTGCTCTACCTGGACGGCTCGACGCCGCGCACGGGCCGGGAGCGCATCGTCGACACCTTCCAGTCCCCGGACGGCGAGCCGCGCGTGCTCGTCATGTCGCTGCGCGCCGGCGGGCTCGGGCTCAACCTGACCAACGCGAGCCACGTGTTCCACTTCGACCGCTGGTGGAACCCGGCCGTCGAGGACCAGGCCTCCGACCGCGCCCACCGCATCGGCCAGACGCGGGTCGTGCAGGTGCATCGGCTCGTCTGCGCCGGCACGATCGAGGAGCGCATCGACCAGCTGATCGCGGGCAAGCGCGACCTCGCCACGCGGATCGTCGACCGCGGCGTCGAGACGGTGCTCTCCGATCTCGACGACGACGAGCTGGCGGCGCTCATCGCCCTCGGCGAGTAGCGGATCCCGACCGGGGCCAGGCCCCGGGGATCGGGGCCTGGCCCCGGGCTCGCTGGCAGGGTCCCCCAATTCGGGTGATCGGGAGGAGGGCGGCCCCTGTCGATGCTTCAGGGGAACGGACGCGCACCGGCTTTGAGGAGGGCCGGCTTCGCGCGGAACCCTTTCCTGGGAGGCATCACGTGGCGCCCACTCCCGCACATCGGCGAGCTGCTTGCGTCGCACCGGCCGCCGGCCGTCGCCTGCGCGCGCTCGCCCGCACGTCCGGCCAGACGCTTCCGCTGGTCGTGGTCTTCATGTTCTCGATCCTGGTGTTCGCCGGCCTCGTGATCGACTTCGGCAACGCCTATCGCGTCCAGAAGGCGCTCCAGGCCTCGGCCGATGCCTCGGCCGCCGCCGGCGCCGGCCAGCTGACGATGGTGTACCCGCCGGTCGTCGCGAACGCGACCTCCGCCGCGCACAGGTACGGCTCGCAGCCGGGCGGCTCGAACCCGATCAACGGCGTCCCGGCCGGGAGCGTCAGCCAGAACGTCAGCGTCACCTGCGCCCAGCAGGCCGGCTACAACTGCACGAACGGCTACCCGAACACCGTCACGGTCGACGAGACGGCGAACGTGCCGACGTACCTCCTGAAGCTGCTCGGCTTCAGCACGATCACGCTCAGGGCGCACGCACAGGCGTGCTCGCCGTGCGGCGGCGTGCCCCTCGACGTCATGGTGGTGCTCGACCGCACGGGGTCGATGTCGTCGAACAGCAAGCTGACCCAGGCCAAGGCGGGCATCAACGCCTTCATGAAGACCATGGACCCGACCCTGGACAACGTCGGCCTGGCGGTGCTCCCGCCCGCGCCGAGCACGGGCCAGGCCTGCACCGACGTCACCTCGTCGTTCAACGGCACCAAGCGCTATCCGGACGGCAGTCAGCAGTACGACGGCAGCGGCGGCACCTACAGCCTCGCCAATGCGGCATACGTGCTCGTGCCCCTCTCGAACACCTACGCGACCAGCACGGGCAACCTGAACGCGTCCTCGCCGTTCATGTCCACGCTCAACTGCGTGAAGGCCGGCGGCGGCACCGCATACGCCGAGGCGATCGACGCCGCCTACCAGGAGCTCGTCAAGGACGGGCGCGCCGGGACCCAGAAGGTCATGGTGATCCTCTCGGACGGCGCCGCCAACGACGCGCCGACGTTTCTGGCCGCAACCTCGCCGTACCGCACCAACCCGTGCGGCCAGGGCGTGACCAGCGCCGGCGTCGCCAAGGCGGCCAAGGTGCTCGTCTACTCGATCGCCTACACGGCCGACGGCGACGAGTGCGACGCGGCCATCGGCGCCAAGATCGGCGGGACGACCGTCCAGTGGTACGGCAGCTCCAACTGGGGCACGCCGGAGACGCCGGCCACGCCCGCCGAGACGGCGCTCCAGAAGATCGCGAGCCCGGGCGCGCAGTACTTCTACGACCTGCCGAACCCGACGTCGCTGACCGGCATCTTCCAGCAGATCGCCTCGGACATCACCGCCGGCCAGTCGCGGATCGTCCAGTAGTCCTGCAGAGATGGTTGACCGGTAAGTGCCGTGATGTCCAAGGTGCAAGCCCATTGGGCTTGCACCGGTCAGCGGTGACCTGCGACCACGCAGGTCACCGCTGGGCTGCGAACCGAGCAGCGCAAGGACGCAGGGAGCGTTCATAGCCGGTTCTATATGGGCGCGACTGAGGACGCGGCGATGCGACGGTTCGCAGCCGCAGCGCCACCAGCAAGCCGACCGACCATCGACCATCGTGCGTCCAGGCGCGCGAGCACTTACCGGTCAACCATCTAGGGTGCGGGTGGCCGCTGCGGCCGCCATCCGCGCCCTATACGCTTTCGGCCGATGATGGACGCGGTCGAGCTCCTGCAGCGTCTGGTCGAGCTCGAGAGCCCGACCGGCGACCGCGAGCGGATGGGCCACATCGGCCGCTTCATCGCGGCCGAGCTCGAGTCCCTCGGCGCGCGCATCGAGCCGCGCGACCCGCACCTGATCGCCCGGCTCGGGCCCGACGACGGCCCGGCGCTCGTGCTCATGGCGCACATGGACACCGTCTGGCCGGCCGGCACGCTGCCGAAGATGCCCTTCCGCCTGCAGGACGGCTATGCGTACGGGCCGGGCGCGCTCGATATGAAGGCCGGCATCGTGACGGGCCTGGAGGCGCTGCGGCGGCTCGGCGAGCCGCGCCGGCCCGTGCACTTCCTGGTCACGGCCGACGAGGAGATCGGCAGCCCCAGCGGCCGCCCGCTCGTCGAGGAGCTCGCCACCGGCGCCCGCGCCGCGCTCGTGCTCGAGCCGCCGGTCAAGGACGGGACGATCACGACCACCCGTTCGGGCCTGGCTCGCTACCAGCTCCGCATCCGCGGCCGCGCCGCCCACGCCGGCAACGGGTCCCGCGCCGGCATCTCGGCGGTCGACGAGCTCGCCCACCAGATCATGGCCGTGCACCGCATGGCCGATCCAGCCGCCGGCATACGCACGAACGTCGGCCAGGTGGGCGGCGGCACGGGCGACAACGTCGTCGCCGGGGAGGCCTGGGCGCGGATCGACGCCCGCGCCTGGACGGCCGACGGTCAGCGCACGCTGGAGCAGGCGATCCGTGGCCTGCGGCCGCACCTCGACGGCGCCGTCATCGAGGTCAGCGGCGGGGTGACGCGGCCGCCGATGGTGCAGACGGCCGGCGCGGCCGAGCTGGTGCGCTCGGCCATCGCGATCGCGAAGGACGCCGGAGTGAACCTGGCCGAGAACGCCTCGCCGGGCGGATCGGACGGGAATTTCGCGGCCGCGGTCGGCACGCCGGTGATCGACGGCCTCGGCCCGACCGGATCGGGTGCCCACGCCGTCGACGAACGCGTCTCGCTCGAGTCGCTCGGGGAGCGGATCTCGCTCCTTTCGGCGCTGCTCGTCTCGCTGTAGGGTTTCAGAGGAGTCGCCGCCGGAGCGGCGAACAAGGGCAGGTTTTCGTTCCGTCGTCTTTCCAAGGAGTGTGACTATGGACTGGTCGCAGGTTTCGCGCAGCCAGTGGATCGTGGTCGGGGGCACGGTTGTCACCCTGATCGGGGCGCTGTTCCTCGACTGGTACTCGATCACGGTGAGCCTCGGCTCGCTCGGCCACATCTCGGCCAGCACCGGCGCGTGGGATGCGAACGCGCTCGGCAAGCTGGCGGTGATCGGCTCGCTCGTGATGCTCGCCGGGGCGATCCTCATGTTCATCCCCAACACCCTGCAGCTGCCGATCCCGCTGCCGCAGGCACTGCTCATCGCGGCCGCGTTCACGGCCCTCATGGTCATCTTCGAGTTCATCGACCATCACAGCCACACGGCGCTCGGCCTGTGGCTGACGCTGATCGGCTCGCTCGTCGCCGGCTACGGCGCGTTCGAGATGGGCGGGCGCATCAGCGTGCCGTCCGGCTCCTCTTCGTAGAGCGGCAGGGGTCCAGGCCCCGACTTCGGGGCCTGGACCCGGTCTTCCGGCAGCCCTACACCGCCTTGACGGCGGCGACGAGGCCGGTGACCGACGCCTTGGCGTCGCCGAAGAGCATCGAGGTCTTCGGGTCGAAGAAGAGCTCGTTCTCGATACCCGCGAAGCCCGTGTTCATGCTGCGCTTGAGCACGACGACGGCCGACGACTCGTTCACGTTCAGGATCGGCATGCCGTAGATCGGGCTGCCGGGCGTGTTCTGCGCGGCCGGGTTCACGACGTCGTTCGCGCCGATCACGAGCGAGACGTCGGTGCGCGGGAACTCCGGGTTGATGTCGTCCATCTCGAACAGCTGCGGGTAGGGCACGTCGGCCTCGGCCAGGAGCACGTTCATGTGCCCCGGCATGCGCCCGGCGACCGGGTGGATCGCGTAGCGGACGTCGACGCCGCGGCGCTCGAGCTGGTCGGCCAGCTCGCGCACGTTGTGCTGCGCCTGGGCGACGGCGAGGCCGTAGCCCGGCACGATCACGACCCGCCTCGCGTAGGCCAGCATGACGGCGACGTCCTCGGCGGTCGTCGCGCGCACCTGGCCGTCGACCCCACCCGGGCCGACCGCCGCCGCGCCGGCGGAACCGGTGCCGAACGCGCCGAAGACGACGTTCGTGATGGTGCGGTTCATCGCCTTGCCCATCATCTGCGTGAGCAGCGTGCCCGAGGCGCCGACGAGCGTCCCCGAGATGATCAGCACGTTGTTCGAGAGGGCGAAGCCGGTCGAGGCCGTGGCGAGACCGGTGAACGCGTTCAGGAGCGAGATCACGACCGGCATGTCGGCGCCGCCGATCGCCATCACCATCTGGATGCCGAGCACGAACGCGAGCGCCATCGTGACGACGAGCAGCGTCTGGCTCTCGTGGCCCGTCCCCAGGATCACGCACAGGACGAGCACCGCCGCCACGAGCGCGCCGGTGACGATGCGCTGGCCCGGGACGACCGCCGGCGATCCGGAGATCATCTCCTGGAGCTTGCCGAACGCGATCATCGATCCCGAGAAGCTGATCGAGCCAACCGCGGCCGAGAACAGGATCGAGGCGATGATCTTGCCCTCGACGTGCCCTGGCAGGCCAACCGTGTCGTGGTAGTCGGCCAGCGCCACCAGGGCCGCCGCGCCCCCGCCGAAGCCGTTGAACAGCGCCACCATCTGCGGCATCGCGGTCATCTTCACCTTGCGGGCGCCGATCGCCCCGCCGACCCCGCCGATGACCGCGCCGAGCGCGATCCACTGGTACGAGAGCACCCGCTCGTCGAACAGGGTGGCCACGATGGCGAAGGCCATGCCGATGGCCGCGAGCTGGTTGCCGGAGCGGGCGGTGGCCGGGGACGAGAGCCGCCGCAGGCCGATGATGAAGAGGATCGCGCAGACCAGATACGCCGCGCCGATCGCGTCAGTGCGGCTCAACCGGTGTCTCCGCCCTTCTCGGCCGCATCCGCCTCGGGCCGCTTGCGGAACATCTCGAGCATCCGGTCGGTGACCAGGAAGCCGCCGACGACGTTCGACGCGCCGAACGCGACGGCGATCGTCCCGACCACGGTCGTCAGGGTGCCGTGGTGCGATCCGGCGACCAGGATGGCGCCGACGATGACGACGCCGTGGATGGCGTTCGTGCCGCTCATGAGCGGCGTGTGCAGCATCGTCGGCACCTTCGAGATCACCTCGATGCCGACGAACGCGGCCAGGACGAACACGGTCAGCTCGACCAGCAGGGACTCGTTCACGCGGCCTCCGTCTGCAGGAGCCGCGTGGTCACGCGGCCGTCGTGCGTGATGATCGCATCGGCGTTGATCTCGTCGTCGAGGTCGATGGCGAGCTCGCCGTCGTGCACCAGGTGCTCGAGCACGGCGCCGATGTTGCGCGCGTACATCTGACTGGCGTGGAGCGGCATCCCGGCCGGCAGGTTGAGCTGGCCGACGATGGTCACGTCCTCGCGCACGACCGTCTCGCCCGGCTCGGTCAGCTCGCAGTTGCCGCCGGTCTCGGCGGCCAGGTCGACGATCACCGAGCCTGGCCGCATCGCCTGGACCGCCGAGGCGGGGATCAGGCGCGGGGCCGGGCGGCCGGGGACGAGCGCCGTCGTGATGACGACGTCCATGTCGGCGATGTGGCGCTCGAGCTCGCGCTGCTGCTGGGCCTGCTGCTCGTCGGTGAGCGCGGTCGCGTAGCCGCGCGCGTCCTGCGCGCCCGTGACGGCGAGCTCGATCTCGACGAACGAGGCGCCCAGGCTCTCGACCTGCTCCTTCACGACCGGGCGCATGTCGAACGCCGAGACGACGGCGCCCAGCCGGCGGGCGGTCGCGATCGCCTGCAGCCCGGCCACGCCGGCGCCGAGCACGAGCACCTTCGCCGGGGCCACCGTGCCGGCCGCGGTCATCAGCATCGGGAAGAACTTCGGCAGCGTCTCGGCGGCCAGGATCACCGACCGGTAGCCGGACACCGTGGCCTGTGAAGAGAGCGCGTCCATCCGCTGCGCCCGGGTGGCGCGCGGGATCGACTCCATGCCCCAGGCGGTGATCCGGCGGTCGCAGAGCGCCTGCACCAGCTCGGGGCTCGTACGCGGCCACAGCCAACCGACGAACGCGCAGCCCTCGCGGAGGGCGGACACCTCGCTGGCCTCGATGCGGCCGACGTGGACGACGAGGTCGGCCTGCTCGTGGAGCGCGGCCGCCGTGTCGACGACGGTGGCACCGGCCTCGCGGTAGGCGGCGTCCGGGAGCGCCGCCGGGGCGCCCGCCCCGGACTCCACGAGAACCTCGATCCCGAGCGGCGCGAGCCGGCCCACCGCGTCCGGCGTGAGCGCCACCCGGCGCTCCCCGGGGGCGTGCTCTCGCGGGACGGCCACGTACATGGCGGGAGATCGTACCGACCGAGGCCCCGGTTCGCCTGGGGAACCGTGGCGGAACTGTCTCATGCACGCTACAATGATTAGTGATGTTAACTATCCCTGATTCCCTCGAGCTGGCCAACGGCCTGCGGCCGGTGCTCCTCCAGCTCAACCGGCACCTGCGCCGCGAGCTCGCCGGCCTCGGGATCACCGCCGGCCAGGCCGCCCTGCTGCACGTCATCCGCACGCACCCGGACATCGGCGTGCGCGCGCTGGCCGAGCACGAGGGCGTCTCCGCGCCGGCCATGTCCGGCTACATCGACCGGCTCGAGGCTGCCGGCTTCGTCGCCCGGGTGCGCTCCGCCGAGGATCGTCGCCGCGTCGGCCTGCGCGTCACCGGCGCCGGCGTGCGGGTGCTGCGCTCGGCCCGCTCCCGCCGCACCGCCTGGCTGGCCCAGCGCCTGCGCCGGCTGTCGGATGCCGAGCGAGCGGCCGTCGCCGCCGCGCTCGAGCCGCTCGCCCTTCTCCTGGCCGCGGATCCCGTATGACGGACGCGTTTCTGCGCGCCCATACGCGCACGTTCGCCAGCCTCCGCAAGCATCGCAACTACCGGCTGTTCTTCGGCGGCCAGGTTGTGTCCGTCAGCGGCACGTGGATGCAGAACATCGCGACTGCCTGGCTCGTCCTCGAGCTGACCCATTCGCCCGTCGCCGTCGGCATCCTGGCCGCGTTCCAGTTCCTGCCGTACACGGTGCTCGGCCTGTTCGCCGGCGTCCTGGTCGACCGCCTCGACGTGCGCCGCACGATCATCGCGACCCAGGTCATGTCGATGATCTTCGCCTTCGCCCTGGCCGGGCTCACGCTCGGCGGGATCGTCACGGTGTGGGAGGTCTACCTGCTCACCGGACTGCGCGGGACGGTGCTCGTCCTCGACGCGCCGGCACGGCAGGCGCTCACCTATCAGATGGTCGGCCGCGAGGAGCTCCCGAACGCGGTCGCGCTCAACTCGAGCCTCTTCAACGCGGCCCGCGTCGTCGGCCCGGCGGTCGGCGGGCTGATCGTGGCCGCCGCCGGCCCCGGCGCCTGCTTCCTGATCAACGGGATGAGCTTCCTCGCCGTCCTTTACGGGCTCGTGCGGATGCGCGCGTCGGAGCTCTTCCCGGTCGACACCAGCCGTCGCCCGACCAGCGTCCTGGGCGGGACGGCCGACGCCCTGCGCTACGTCCGCCGCACGCCGATGGCGATGACCGCGCTCGTGGCGATCCTGCTCCTGAGCACCTTCTCGTTCAACTTCAACGTCCTCCTGCCCGTGCTGGCGCGGACGACGCTCGACTCGGGCCCGAACGTGCTCGGCGCCATCACCGCCGCGTTCGGCGCCGGCGCGCTGCTCGGCGCGCTGATCGCGGCGTCGCTCGGCCGGGCCAGCATGCGCGCGCTCCTGATCGCGATGGCCGGGTTCGGCACCGCCCAGATCCTGCTCGCGCCCGAGAGCTCGCTGGTGGCGGCGTGCCTGCTCCTCTTCGCGACCGGCCTCAGCTTCACCCTGTGGACGTCGAGCGCCAACTCGACGCTCCAGCTGGGCGCCCCCGACCACCTCCGCGGCCGCGTCGCCGGGCTCTACTACTTCGCCTTCAACGGCACCGGGCCCGCCGCCGGCATCCTGGCCGGGTGGCTCGCCTGGAAGGGCGGCACCGAGCTCGCCTTCCTCGTCTCCGGCGCCATCGCCGTGGCGACGGCCGTGTGGGCCGCCGCCCGCCTGCAGCGCGACGGCCGCCTGGCCGGGCTGCCGGCGATGCGGCTCGGCGGCGCGGGCGCGCGCGGGCGGTAGGTCGTCGGGCGCCCGGGGCGTCACGCCTGGATTCGCCGCAGGGGAGCGCTCCATTGTGAGGGCTGGCGGAGCTGCGGCCGGCGGCTCAAGCGGCCGGTGTGCGCGATCACGAAGCTCCGCGCCCCGCGACCCCGCCAAAGGCCAGGAAGCTACGCGTGGCTGCGCCGCCCACACCCCAGCCGCCGCACCCTCCAACGCTGGCAGGCCGAGCGCCGCTGGCTCAACCAGCCTCCCTGACGCTACACCTCACAGCGTCGGCGCCACTCTTCTAGAATGACCGTTCTAATTCGGCGATCGGAGGGACCGTGCGACTCGGACGGATGATCGGATACGCGGCGGTGGTGGCCGTCGTCGCGAGCGCGTGCGGCAGCGGCTCGTCGGGAGGGAGCAGCGGAGGCGGCGGCTCCCATCGCGGAGGCACGATGATCATGCTCTCCAACACCAGCTGGGGAACCCTCGATCCCGCCAAGAACTACACGGTGCTGGGATTCCAGTCAGCCCAGTACGTCGCCGACGGGCTGGTCGGGTTCCGCCGCGCGGCCGGAGTGGCCGGCACGCAGATCGTCCCCGACCTCGCGACCACCGTGCC
>Ga0068855_100011811_pt1 | contig 10559 bp, 9 predicted proteins | sample KBSCornC52_FD_66592 | JGI IMG/M metagenome (GOLD analysis project Ga0068855, IMG submission 66592) | Corn rhizosphere microbial communities from Kellogg Biological Station, Michigan, USA - KBS Corn C5-2 | ecosystem: Host-associated > Plants > Roots > Rhizosphere > Soil ... | reverse complement strand
CTCGACGCGACGCCGACGCATTCCTACCTGAAGATGCTTTATAAATATCCGCAGCGGGAATTTCCCTACTGCGATTTGGTTGAGGAAAGCCAGCGGCGGAAAGCGGATTGCTGCGCGCGCGAATATGAATTGCTCGATACCGGCATCATCGATGATGACCGCTACTGGGATGTGTTCGTGGAATATGCCAAGGCTGATTGCGCGGATATTTTGATGCGCGTCACGGTACACAACCGCGGGCCCGAGGAGGCAACCATTCATTTGCTGCCGCAACTGTTATTTCGCAACACCTGGAGCTGGGATAATTCCGAGCGGCCCGTGTTGCGCGCGGAAAAGGACGGCAGCATCAGCGCCAAACATGCAACGCTCGGCGAGTTTCGCCTTTACTGCGACGGCGCTCCGGAATTGCTTTTTTGCGACAACGACACCAATGTCCGCCGGCTTTACGGCGAAACCGGCGCGCCGGGTTTTTTCAAGGATGCTTTTCACGAATACGTCGTGAACGGGAACAAGGCGGCGATAAACCCGCAGCAGACGGGGACGAAATCGGCGGCGCATTATACCATTACGGTTCCGGCTCAAGCCTCCAGCGTGATTCGGCTTCGGCTGATCAACGTAGGACAGGCTTCCAGCCTGTCTCCATCTTTAAATAAACCATTGGCGCAACGTTCGGCTAAAAATCAGAGACAGGCTGGAAGCCTGTCCTACTTTGCGGATTTCGATTCCGTTTTTGCGCAGCGCCTCAAGGAAGCCGACGAATTCTACGCTTCCATTCAAAACGAAATGACCGATGCCGACGCGCGTTCGATCCAGCGCCAGGCGTTCGCCGGCATGATTTGGTCGAAGCAATTTTATTACTACGATATTCCGCCCTGGCTCAAGGGCGACCCGGCCATGCCGCCGCCGCCACCCGAGCGCAAACACGGGCGCAATTCCGACTGGCGTCATCTAAACAATGCGGACGTGATTTCGATGCCCGACAAATGGGAGTATCCGTGGTATGCGGCGTGGGACCTCGGATTCCATTGCGTCTCGTTCGCGCTCATCGACGCGGAATTTGCCAAGCATCAACTCGTGCTGCTGACGCGCGAATGGTACATGCATCCGAACGGGCAATTGCCGGCTTACGAATGGGCGTTTGACGACGTGAACCCACCGATGCACGCATGGGCAGCGTGGCGGGTGTTTCAAATCGATCGCAAGCAGCGCCGCGCCAGCCAAGCGGAAGACCAGGGCGACCTCGCTTTTCTTGAACGCGTGTTTCACAAGCTCATGCTCAATTTCACGTGGTGGGTGAATCGCAAAGACGCGCAGGGACGGAACATTTTCCAGGGCGGCTTTCTCGGGCTCGACAACATCGGTGTGTTCGACCGCAGCAAGCCGCTGCCGACCGGAGGTTATATCAACCAGGCGGACGGAACGAGCTGGATGGCGATGTATTGCCTGAACCTGCTGCGCATCGCGCTCGAACTGGCGAAGCACAATAGAGTTTACGAAGACATCGCGACGAAATTTTTCGAGCACTTCCTCGCTATTGCGGCGGCCATTAACGGTGAGGAGGATGGACTGGGACTCTGGGACGAGCAGGACGAATTTTATTATGACGAATTGCGCACGCCGGGTGGGAGGGAAATTCCGCTCAAGGTGCAATCGATGGTGGGATTGATTCCGCTGTTTGCTGTCGAGACGCTCGAGCCGGAATTGATGCGGGAGTTGCCGGAATTTGCAGGGCGGCTGAAGTGGGTGCTGGCGCATCGGCCGGAACTCGCGAAACTGGTTTCACATTGGGAGGAGGTTGGTGTCGGCGAGCGCCGTTTGCTATCGCTATTGCGCGGGCATCGCATGAAATGTTTGCTGCGCCGGATGCTGGATGAAACGCAATTTTTGAGCGACTACGGGGTGCGCGCGCTGTCCAAGGCGCACGCGCAACATCCGTTTCGATTGGAACTGGCAGAGGGAACCTATGAAGTGCCTTATTGGCCGGCGGAATCGGAAAACCATCTTTTCGGCGGCAACTCCAACTGGCGCGGCCCGCTTTGGATGCCGCTGAATTTTCTCATCATCGAGTCGCTCCAGAAATTCCACCATTACTATGGCGACGATTTCAAAATTGAATGTCCGACGGGCTCTGGAAAATTCATCACGATCAACGAAGTCGCCGATGAGTTGTCACGCCGACTCACGAAATTATTTCTGAAAGGCGACGACGGCCAGCGGCCGGTTTTAAAATATCATCCGAAGCTCGCGAGTGATCCGCATTTCAAGGACCACGTGTTGTTCCACGAATATTTTCACGGCGACACGGGGCGTGGGTGCGGGGCCTCGCATCAGACTGGATGGACTGGGCTCGTGGCCAAACTGCTCGCGCCGCGGCGGGGGACTCACCAGGCGGATGATTTGCGTTAGATTGTTTCCAAAGCCGTGTTTGCTCAAACCGGTGGTGGTAGGGCGCGTCACTCCGTGCCGCGCCGCAGTGAACAATCGATGGAGCGATTCGGAATCACTTACGCGCAGGTTCAAATTCGACGTGTTGGTTAGCAGGCTACGGCGGGCAGGGGACTGCCCGCCCTACCACGTTCGGGTTTACAGCGCAAACGTGATCAACCCCGTGCCGGCCGCGATTGCCACATATTGTTTTCCCTCCACCAGGAAGGTGACGGGGCCGCCGGCGATGGCGCCGCCGGTTTGGAAATTCCAGAGCGGCTTTCCGGTGGTGGCGTCGAGCACGTAAAAATAACCGTCTCGCGTGCCGGCGAAAACCAAACCGCTGGCGGTTGTGAGGATTGCGGAGTTGGAGGAAGTTTGCTCCTTGAACTCCCACTTCACCGTGCCAGTCGTGGGGTCGATGGCTTTCACCGCGCCGTAGGGTTCCGCGCCGAGCACGTTTCGCGCGTCGCCGCCGGTGTAATTATTCCCGGGCGAGTATTCCTCCTTCATTTTATAAAACACCTGCGCGTAATCATCCTGCGCGTGCACGTAAAAAAGTCCGGTGCCGGGATTGTAAGCGGGGCTGGGCCAATTCACGGCGCCTTCGAGGCCCGGATATACGAGCGTTCCGGCCGCGGTCGGCACTTTGTCGGGCAGCAAAATCGGCCGGCCTTTGGCGTCGAGTCCGCTGGCCCAGGTTTGTTTCGCGAAGGCCTTGCCCGTGATGAATTCGCCGGTGACGCGATCGAGCACATAAAAAAACGCATTCCGATTCGCCTGCACGAGCAGCTTGCGCGGCTTGCCGTCAATCTTGGCGTCCACCAGCACGGGCACCTCATCGGAATCCCAGTCGTGCACATCGTGCGGTGTGTATTGATAATACCAACGCAGCTTACCCGAATCGGGATCAATCGCGACCACGCTGCACGCGTAAAGATTATCGCCGGGCCGCGTATCGTCGTTGTAATCAGGGCAGGGGTTGCCGGTGCCCCAATAAACCAAATTCAAATCGGGATCGTACGTGCCCGTGACCCAAGTCGCGACGCCGGCGGTTTTCCAGGCATCGCCGGTGCCCCACGTTTCATGGCCTGGATCGCCGGGACCGGGCACCGTCCAGAATCGCCACGCATGTGCGCCGGTTTTTGCGTCGTATGCATCCAAAAAACCGCGAATGCCGAATTCGCCGCCGGAAATTCCCACGATAATTTTGTCCTTCACGGCCAACGGCGCTGCGGTCATGGAATAGCCTTTCCGATAATCCGCCACGACTACATCCCACCGTTGCTTGCCGGTGTTCACGTCGATGCACACCAAATGACAATCATACGTGTTCACGTAGAGCGCATCGCCGAGGATGGCGAGGCCGCGATTCACCGGCCCGCAACACCCGGGCACATCGCTTGGCATCGCGCGCCGATAATTCGACAGTGGCCGGCCGGTTTTTCCATCGATGGCCGTGATGATATTCGGGCGTTCGCTGACGTAGAGCACGCCATCGACCACGAGCGGCGTGACCTCCCATTTCCCGGCTTCGCGCGACTGATAGATCCAGGCGGGTTTCAATTGCGCGATGTTGGCCGGTGTCAATTGCGACAGCGGCGAGTAGCGGTGCCCCGCGTAATTGCCGCCGTAGGTGAGCCAGTTGCCGGGATCCTTCGCCGCATCGCGAATGCGTTCGAACGGAACCTTGACCTGCGCGACGGCGGAGAGCGAAACAAAAACTGCGAGTGGAATTAAAAAAAGAGTTTTCATTTTTCAGTGCGCAACGAGGCGAGATAGGCGAGCAGATCGTTGAGTTCGTCGATGCTCAAAGTCGTGGCATAGGAGGGCATCGGCGATTTGCCGAAATCCTTGTGCAACTCGGCAAGCTCGGATTTCAGGAAGGAATGGACCGCGCCGGTGGCGTCGCGAATCTGGATGGAAAACGTGTCTTCATTGACGCGCACGCCAGCGAACTCCTGCCCGCCGCGCGTGGTCAGCCGCACATACAGAAAATTTTCCGGCAGGCTCACATCCTGGCGCCAGGCCGAATAACTTTGGGGCACATCTGCGTTTGGGTCGACCATGGCTCGCCAAAGATACGACAGACTGCGCCGGCGCCCGACTTCGCTGAGGTCGGGACCGAAAACGCCGCCCTCGCCGTGGATCATGTGGCATTGGGCGCAGCCGCCTTTGCTGGCGTAAATCTGCGCGCCGCGCGCGGCATCACCAGACGTCGTTTCTCGCGGCAGCGAGCCAAGTGAGCGAACATATTTCGCGACGAGTTCGATGTCCGAGCGCTCCATCTTCGCTTGCGGCATCTCGGTGTTCGGAATGCCCAGGGAAATAATCCGCAGCAGGGATTCATCGTCACTCGCGCGCGGCAACGTCGGTTGGGCGAGGGTTGGGCCTTTGCCGCCTTCGCCGTGCGGTCCGTGGCAAAGCGCGCAATGGGTCTCGAATAATCGCCGGCCTTTTTCGGAGTCGGTGGAATTTTGGCCGGCGCTCGCGGTCGCGGAAGGCTTGACGGGTTCCTGAGGTTTCTGAGAATCGTCTGCCACGGAAGAAGCGACGACGAAAGCGCTGATAAAAACGCACAGCGCGTAACGCGGTCGAGGTGGCATGAGGTCAGTAAAAACTGACGGTTGGCGCGCGGCAAGAGAAAAGCCGTCCGCGTTCAGCCCGGACATCAAACTGCGACTTTATGCTTCCTCGCGTTGTGCCTGGCGAGTTTCTTCGTAAGCTTCCGCTTGGCTTGTTTCTTCTCGCGCTTGGCCAATTGTTTCTTTTCGTGCTTGGTCACGACGTGCTTCGTGGCGTGCTTCTGAGCCTTGCCCTTTTCCAGGTGCGTGCCGGCGAATGCGGGGGTCGACACGAGCGCCAAAGCCGTAAGAAGGATGAGTAGTTTCTTCATAAATTTAAAATAGCTCCGTTTCTTTTTCAGACGCAGCCATATAAGTTTCGTTACACTGGAGCGGTTAAAAAAATACTGTAGCCATTCGGTAAAGAAAACAGAAAAGAGCGGTCTTTTTGGTTTTCGGCTTCGTTTCGGCTCAGTTACAGGGTTTTGCAAACCTGCTCCTTCGCCGAAGCCTCGCCAAAAACCAAAAATCCACGCTCCGAATTGGCAACAGTATTTTCTTAACCGCTCTAAATTTACTTTCCTCCACCGAGCCACAACAAACAGTTCACGATCAGTTTATCCTGGGATTCGCTCTCAAACGTGGAGGATAGCTCTTTGTTGGTCTTGTGTTCGTAATCCATATCGTTATGGCCCATGTTGACGTAGACCATTTTGTATTTTCGGTTCGTCCAAACAACCGGATAATCGCCGCTGTGCCAGATTTCGTATGGTTTTGGACCGGTCCCGAGCGGAAAACTTGCGGGATCAATCGACAGCAGGACTTCGATATCGGGATTGGCGCGCAAATCATTCTTCCAGCGATACCACTCATTGGGCGCCGAAGGGAATGTGGCCGGCAGATCCTTCGTGGCGGGATGATTCGTGTTTTCCACGCGGAGGATGGCCGAAGTGGGCCGCCAGGTGTTGCTCACGTATTCGCCGGAGCCGAGGAACTGGTTGTGATACCAATTCCAATATGATATTTGGCGGCGGTTTCCGGAAACCAGCGGTTCGCTTCCTTCACGAAGCTGATATGGGCCGGATCATTTTTGCCGGTGTAAAATGCGATGACGTGGAATTTTGCCGGGGCATCCTGCGCGTGCAGCGTGCCGCACGAAAGTGCGAGGCCGAGGACGACTAGCCGAATGGTTTTTGTGAAGTAAAACATGAGCGGGGTTTTTCACGCAGGTTATCGCGAGGACGCCCGTGGCGGCAATCACCCCAAAGGAGGGATGCAGGTGACGTCTGGCGGCGGGACGCCGCCGACGCTCGCAGCCGAGACGGCTGCGCTGCAAGGAAAATGTAAGCCTGGAAGAAGGATGTGCTTACGCCCGATCGGCGCCCTCGAACAATTCCGGCTGGATCGCTTTTTCCGGCAAGGCATCGTTGTCCGATGACAAAAGCTTCTCGATCAATTCCTCGACGCCCGCGCCGTGAGTCGCTTTGGTGACGTAATGCACCTGTTTTTTGAGAAAACTCAACGCGTTCCCGACGGCGGCGGAATAACCGCACAACGTCAGAAACACCTGGTCGTTTTCGGCGTCGCCGACCCCGGCGATGTCGGGCAGGGGAAGATTCATCGCGTTGGCGGCCTCGGCCAATCCCGTCGCTTTATCCACGCTCGCCGGCAGCACCATCAACGAGCCTTTGTTCAGAATGATTCTCAACTTCAGCCCGAGGTCTTCAATCGCTTCCAGCACCACGCCCTTGTAAGTTTCCTGCGTCGCCACGATTACTTCGCCAAATGACAACGGAGTCACACCGCGCGCGCGCAGGCGTTCGACGAACTGCATGGGCGGCGGTCCGATTAGCGGTTTCTTTTCGCCTTTGGCCGGCCAATAGAGCAGTGCGCCGTTCTCGGCCACGATGCAATCGAATAATTTGGTGAACGGGCAAACCTTTTGCAGGTCCGGCAATTCGCGCCCCGTGACCATGAGCAATTTTCGGCCCGCATCTTTCCAGCGTTTGAGCGCGGTGTGGGTTGACTCGGTCACATCGCCATGCTGCGCAATGGTGCCGTCGTAATCGGTCGCCAGCGCGAGATATTTCGGTTTCGTATTCACGACAACGCTTTCGACATGGCCTGGTGCGCGGCGCCGATGGCGACGGCATGACCGCCGAGTTTTGCGCGCTTCACACGCATGGCTTTGCTGACCTCGGGAATCAGATAGCGCCGCAAGCCTTTTTCAATTTCCTCAATGACCAGCTCTGCCATTTGGTCCATCAATCCGCCACCGAGCACCAGCATATCGGGGTTCATGAAATTCACGACGTTCGCCAGCGCGATGCCGACGACGTGCATGCGCGCGCGCAACATTTCCTCGATGCGTTTGTCACCGTGTTTGATGGCGCGTTCGAGAACGCCCCAGGTGACCTTGGACAAATCGGTTCCCACTTCGCGATGCAGGAACGGCGCCCAATTTTTAATTGCCATGACCAAAGCTTCGCTGGCGATGGCGGATTTGCTGGCGATACGATCGACAATGCCGTGGCTCAATGCGGCTTCCGGCCCGCCAACGGGCTGCGCGACGAGGCCGCCGACTTGTCCGCCGAAGCCGGAGGCGCCGGTGTAGAGTTCGCCGTTAATAATCGCCGCGCCGCCGACACCGGTGCCGAAAAAAACTCCCATGACATTGGAGCATCCTTTCGCCGCGCCCAAAACGTGCTCGCCGTGGATGCCGGTTTGCACGTCGTTGCCGATGGTCATCTTCGCTTTGATGACCTTGCCGAGATGCTTGCCGATGGGATAATCCTCAAGCATCAGGAGATTGGGCGAAGTCTTGATGCGGATTTCTTTTTCATCGACCGCCCCCGCCGAGCCCACGCCGATTGCCACCACGTCCAATCCTTTCGCGCGAGCGTTGTTGACGAGCGCGCCGACGGAATCCTTGAGCCGGCGCGTGAATCGGTGCTGGCCCTCCTCGGGCGCGGTCTTGAATTTGATTTCCTCCAATTTTTGAAAATGCTTGTCGACGAGGACGCAAAGGGTTTTGGTGCCTCCCACGTCGATGCCCACCGCTGCAGGTTTCTTCATAGATTGGTTTGGAGCATTTGCATTAAAGCGCTCCAGCGAAAATTAACCGTAAACCGCGCCGCAACAATGGGGTGAAATCCACTTTCCATAATGACGAATGATCGAATGACGAATGACGAATGGAACCTCGGCCGCAGTTTGGCCATTGTCATTTGTTATTCGTCATTCACAACTCAGGCTCGAAGATGCTTGAGTCGCTATGACTTGATTGCCCAACGCAATTTGGCGGGTGAGGAGCGTGGGTTGTGGTGGCGCTCTTCGGGAGTGGGGCGGATGACCTCGCGCGCGATGTCGGCATACGAGCCGTCGCGCAATCCGGCTTCGAACGATTTTTTGACGCGCCGATCTTCGCCGGAATGAAAGGTCAGGATGGCCGCGCGGCCGCCGGGCTTGAGGCACGAGGGCAGGTAGCGCAGCAACATATCGAGCGCGGAAAATTCGTCGTTCACTTCGATGCGCAACGCCTGGAAGACCCGGCGGACGGTGAGATCGGCGTCATCCTTGTTCAACTGCGGGAGCGCGGCGCGAATGCCGGCGGAAACCGCCCGAGTAGTGGGAAACGTTCTTCCGGCGAGCGCGTTGGCGAGTTCCTGCGCGCGCGGTTCGTCGGCATTTTCTTCGAGCATGCGGGTGAGGTCGGCGGCGGAGGTTCTTTCGAGCAAAACTGTGGCGGGGAAGCCGCGCTGGGGATTCATGCGCATGTCGAGCGGGCCATCGAATTTTGTCGAGAAGCCGCGAACGGGATCGTCGAGTTGCATGGAGGACACGCCGAGGTCGGCGAGAATGCAATCGGCGCCGGTGAGGTTCGCGGCGGCGAGCGCTTGCGGCAGGCCGCCGAAATTGCTGCGCACGGCCATGAAAGTATTCGAGCCGAAACCGGCGGCGCGCAAGCGGGCTTCGGTTTTGGGCAGTTCGATCGGGTCGGCATCGAGGCCGAGCAAGCGCCCACCGGGTTGGAGGCGGGCCAGGATTTCGCGCGCGTGACCGCCGTAGCCGAGCGTGCAGTCGACCGCGAGTTCGCCAGGTTTAGGAGCGAGTACTTCCAGGATTTCCGCGACCATGATGGGCCGATGCGTGCCGGCGGGAGTTTTGCCGGACGCGAGCACTTTCGCCACGGTGTCCGCGTAGCGTTGGGGATCGTGTTCCTTGTATTTTTCAGCGAACCGCCGCGGGTGCGTGCCGGAATAGCGCGGGCGCCGCCGATGTGGCGTCGGCGCCGGTTGTTCGCTGGACGGAATTGGAATGTCATCGCTCATGCCGCGAGAAAATTGAATCAGGATTTTTGGAAAGGACAAATGAATATCGATGTTTGCAAACCTTCCGGGTTCGAACTGTGGAGGTTTAAAAATCATCCAGGTCTTTCTGGCTGGTCACGGTGAAGCGGGATAAATCCCGCGTCCCTGGGCGCTTGCCGGGTTTGCGCCCGTTGGCCGGCAGCGAGATACCCCATTTAAAAAGTTCCGTCGGGAGAGTGATATTCAAGCATGCGTTCACCGAAGTTCCTCGCGATACTGCTCGCGTTCTTCCTTTGTGGCTGCCAGGCGTTTCGAAATCAATCGGGAAAAACGCAGACAACGACTACGACACAACAAAACAATCAGACCATGCTGGTTCGGAACAATGCCATGGCTTTGCTCGATGATTTGTTGAACGACGAAAAAAACGTCAGCAAAATTCTGCTCGTCAAACATCACTCGGATGAATTGGGAAAGTTAATCAAGGATATTTCGGAGACGGCGGGGCAGGGCGCCAAGATGCTGGACGAGGTGGCGAAGCAGGAAACGGGGCTCGATTTGAAGCGATTGGATTTGCCGCCCGGCGAAATGGCGGCGCGCAAGGCGATTTCGAAAACGAAGGAGCATCTGTTGCTGACTTCGAAAGACGCGGAGTTTGAATTGCAACTATTGCTGACGCAGGTGGAAGCGCTGAATTACGGCGCGCACCTGTCGATGGTAATTGCGGGTTGCGAGACAGATGCCAATCGCACGCGGGAATTCCTGCAACTCTCGGCGCGATTGAGAGATTTGCAGGAGCGCGAACTGACGATGTTGCGAAACCGGAAGCAATGAGAAACCGTCTACCATGCGCGCAGATATTGAACGGGCGGTTTCACTTTTTCGGCGTGGCCAAGAGCTTCCGCGGCGTGGACGGGCCAGTAGGGCTCGCGCAAAAATTCCCGGGCCATGTAAACCAAATCGCCTTTTCCGCTGCGAATGATTTCGTCGGCTTGCTTCGGCTCGGTGATCATGCCGACGGCGGCGGTGGGAATGCCCACTTCGCGGCGGATTTTTTCGGCGAACGGCACCTGGTAACCGGGGCCGAGCTCGATTTTCGCATCGGGCGCGGAACCGCCGGAACTGCAATCAATTAAATCCACGCCTTCGGCTTTCAGCCGGCGCGAGAGTTCGACGCTTTGTTCCAGATCCCACGCGCCGGGCACCCAATCGGAGCAGGAGAGGCGCACGGTTAAAGGAAATTTGTCCGGCCATGCGGCAC
>Ga0068855_100011810_pt1 | contig 10560 bp, 5 predicted proteins | sample KBSCornC52_FD_66592 | JGI IMG/M metagenome (GOLD analysis project Ga0068855, IMG submission 66592) | Corn rhizosphere microbial communities from Kellogg Biological Station, Michigan, USA - KBS Corn C5-2 | ecosystem: Host-associated > Plants > Roots > Rhizosphere > Soil ... | reverse complement strand
ATCATACAGCGCCTGAGCAATACCGATATTGGCCGCCAAACCCAAACTACACACCGTGAGGAACACCAGCAGGCCCCACCACAGGCGCTGTCCCTTTAAACGCTGGGTGCGATAGGTGAGCTGATTGTTGATCTGGAAATTGGCGATCATCGCCACCATCGTGCCGATGGTCTGCGCCGTGGCGAAATCCGCCCCCGCCCGCCGCGCCATCTGCAGCACCAGCACATTGATCAGAACGCCGAAGGCGCCGACCAGGGCGAAGGCGATAAAGCGCGGCGGCACCACGCCGCCCAGCGCCTTGTCGATAAGCTGACCCGCGAATTGCGCCAGCACCAGCATATCCAGCTTACTTTCGCCCGCCGTGCGCGGCCGGAACTTGTACGGGATCTCGGCAACGGTGAGCTTGCCGGGCGACGCCATGATGAGATCGAGCATGATCTTGAAGCCCTGACCAGTAAGGCGCGGCGCCAGACGTTCGAACAACGCCCGCGAGGTCAGGAAGAAACCGCTCATGGGATCGGTGACGGATGTGCCCGTGACGATCTGCGCGATGCGGATGCCCAGTTCCGACAGCTTGACGCGGAACGGCGACGACAGGCCGGTGGAATCGCCGCCTTCCACATGGCGGCTGCCGACGGCCAGATCGGCGCCCCCCTGCACGGCGGCAAGCATGGCCGGCAGACGCGTTTCGTCATGCTGCAAATCGCCGTCGATCACGGCGATGTAATCGGCCGAAGACGACAACGCGCCTTCGATCACCGCCGACGACAGCCCGCGGCGGCCGACCCGGCGGATACAGCGCACGCGCGGATCGGTCTTGGCAATGGTGCGCGCCGCTTCCGCGGTGCCGTCGGGACTGTTGTCATCGACGAACACCACCTCCCACGCCAATCCGGCGAGCGCGCCGCTCAACGCCGCGACCATGGGCGCCACGTTGGCACGCTCGTTATAGCAAGGGACAACAACGGTAAGGATCATGCGCCACCTGCGGCGGGTGCGCCCTTGCAGCCAGGCAGATCGCGGCTCCAATAGATCACATGATGCCCGTTGGGCATGGTCCACGTGGCCGTCTGACGGAAGCCCGCCTGCACCGCAGCCGTTATCATATTGCCGCTGTCGATGGCGGGTGTGGGTTGGCCCGCTTCATCATCGGTGGTCAGCAGAAAGCAAACCCAGCTCGCATCACCTTTGGTGAGCCAGGTCACATTGCCGTCCACCGTATTGCCGGTGGCAACAGGATCGATTTCTGTAAGAAAGGACATGCGGCGCTCGAGGATCATCTCGTACAGTACTATCGTGCCCGCATCGAAAAAGTAATGACGAAAACCCCACGCGGTCAAACCGTTGGTCTGCAGGATCGTCGTCGTGGCGGCAATGTTGAAATCCACCCATGCCTTGCCTTCCGCCCGCGACATGGGGTCGGCGGGCACATCAACATCTCCGCCGCCGCCGTAAAGCTGCATGTAGCCGCGTCCGTCGGCCACAAGCGAAAGGCCGAGGACAGGAAGATCGATCTGCCAGGGTCGCGCTATCGGCCAGCGCAGATCTAGGGTCGGCGCCAGCGCCATGATGCTGGCCGCCGCGATCACGCCCGCCACGACGCGGCGGTAAGTCATGACTTGGCCGAGTTGGCGCAGACCCCAGACAGCAATCACGATTGCAGCCGGAACAACGGGCGCAACAAAAGCATCACCCTTGTTCTGCGTTGAAGCCAGGGCCGCCACAGCCTCGGCCACATACACGACCAGAGGCAAGGCGGGCGAAAGAATCATCATCCTCAATGTCGCGGATGCCCCATCGCGTATCACGGACCGCGCAGTCAGTGCCACAACAGCGACAACGCCGGCCGCGAGCACGAGAACGTGCGGCAAATGGAGATACGCAATATCCGACCGCGCCATGTACAGCCAGTCGGTGAGACTGAAAATGGGATTGCCCGGCCCCCACTGCGCGGCGTGGTTGCCGTAGCCATAGGTCACCAGATACGGAAAGACATAGGCGGCGTTGGGTACCAGCCATGTGGCGGCGACAGCGGCAGCGAGAAAAAGAGCGCAAGCCAGTTTTAAAAGCCGAGATACCCGTTGCACGGGATCGGCAGCGGCATAGATCATCGCACCCAATACGAGACCGGGAAGAAACGCGATCGTCATGGAGCGGGTCAAGGGCAGCAGGCCGACACACAGACCGAACAGCAGCGTCCACCTCCAGTGCCGGCACCGCTCGGACTGCACCGCGGCAAACAATGCCATCGTCGCCACCAGCGTGGCCGGAACGGCGAAATGAAACGCGCGGCTGTAGGTGACAATCAGCGGGCAGGTGGCCACCAGCGCGGCGCTCAGCAGTCCCGTCACCGGGGAGTCTAAGCGCACGCCAATAAGATAGGTGACGACGATGGTACCCGCCGCACACATCAGCGGCACGGCGAATGCCGCGATCACGTGTGGGCCGGTGGCACCATACAGCACCGCCGCTACCGCCGACGTCAGCGGGGCATAGGAACGGTGCGCCTCAAACGCGGCGACGAACCCTCTGATACCGCCCCATGTGAAATCGAAATAGTCCGACAGGGACATGGCGAGATAATTGCTCTCATCCACGGACACGGGCTGACCATGGCGGAACAGCCACAGCCATCGCGCACCCAGCACGAGGAACACGATCACAATGCCCAGCAGGCCCGCGGCGAGGGGCGCGCGCGCGCCTGTGTAACGATCACTTGAAAGCATGGTGCGTCGGGTCCCCCGAGCAGTCCTGTCCCTGCCAGCGGCAACTGTAGTGGAAGGGCTGATTTTGGACCAGGGCCGGGAAGATCGGATAAAAACAACCGCCTCAGCGATTCAGCTCAAGGCCGGCATGCGATAGCAAACGACGGCTGCGGAGAATCTTATGATCCGGAGGCGGTGATGTCGCACTTAGCGCCCACATCCGTGAACACGCCCACGTTCCGGTTCTCGATCACATGCTGCGCATAGCCGGCGAAGTTCGACAGCGTCACATTGTACCAACCGGCGCCCGCGGACGTAGCCGATGCGAGGGCGGAGGTTGCCACTTCGATCTGGGCTTCGGTCACATCCAATGCCGCGCCCGGCGCGATGACCGGCGAGGTCCACTGGCCGATCGATCCACCGTTGAGATCGCTGTAGTTCAGCGTCGCGGTGCCGGAAACAGCGCCGCTATTGACGATGCGAATATGGGAGACATAGCTGCTGTTGCTGCCCGCATCCACATACATCAGGGTCGTGCGGTTGGCGGACGGCCCCGCCGGACAACTGGTGAGATTGCCCAAAACGCCCGCATTGGCGGACCACAGCACATATTGGAGATAACCGCCGAAGGTGCTGGAGACCTCGAGATTGTAGTAGCTGCGGTCGCTGGCGGTGATGGTCTGGTTGGCTGCGGGAACCGCATTCTTCTCAATATCTGAAATAAAGAACTGCGCAGCGCCATGGGTGGCGACGGAGGCGCTCGTCCAAGTCCCCAGGGTTGTTCCGGTGCTGGCGTCGCGAATGGTGAAGGTAACGGTTCCGGTGCTGCCGCCGGAATTATACACACGCAGGAAAGAGTATCCGAGCGCGTTGGCGTTGGAGCTGACGATCTGATTGAACAACAGGCGGCCGTGGCCGCCGACATAGTTGATGGCCTGCATCACCTGGATTTTCGGCACGGAGATCCCCGCACCGTTACGCGTCACGGCAATGCCCGTGGTCTTCAGGGCCTGTTCGATCTGGTCGGCCGTGGCGTTGGGAAAAGCCGAGCGCATGATCGCCCACGCGCCCGCCGCATGGGGTGTGGCCATGGACGTACCGCTCATGGTGATCATGTTGGAGCCTGTGCCCGAGGCAGCCGTGATGCTCGAGCCCGGCGCCATGAGGTCGACGCTGCTAGCGAAGTTGGAGAAGCTGGCAACATTGGTGGAACTATCCGTAGCGCCGATGGTCTCGGCCGTGGAGATACAGCCCGGCTCTTCCACCTGACCGTTGAGGCCGTCGTTGCCCGCCGCGATCATGACGGCGATGCCCTTGGCGCGCAGATTGTCGATGGCGGTTTTGCGCGGATCGGTGTCGCAATACCCCGACTGGGAATCGCCACCGACGCTAAGATTGACCGCAGCGATATTGTAGGCGGCCGCGTTCTCATTGACGTAGTCGAGGGCGTCGAGGATCGCGATCTCGTCGGTGACTTCGCACGGTGCCGGATCGGGTTTGCAGTCGCTGCTGAGGGTGTCGGACGAAAACACATCGATGGGCATCAGTTTGGCGCCGCGGGCGACGCCGAAATTGGTGCCGTCGTTGCCCACGGCAATGGAAGCGACGTTGCTGCCGTGATCGCAGCGGTTAGAGCCATTCGATTCGGTCGGGCAATGCGAGGCCGCGCCGGCGCCGATCTGCGGCGAGGTGCCCGACGGGCACTCGGGATGCAATGTTTGATCGCTGTCGGCGAAGCAGGCGTCGCCCACATTCTTACCCGCAAGCATGGGATGATTGACATTGAAGCCGCCGTCGAGCACGGCGACGGTGTAACCTTGACCTTGATAGCCGGCGGCCCAGGCATTAGGCACATCGATCGACGTCACCGAGCTGGCGAGAGAGCCGCTGGTGGCCTGCTGACTTTCGCTGCCGGACGTATTCGGTACGGGCAGCTTGCGTTGCATCCGCACGAGCTGGATCGACGCCACTTCCGGCATGCTGGCTAGGTTCATGAGCTGCCTGCCGTCAACCACCGCGCCGGCAAAGGGCAACGTGTGGAACCGGCGGATCAGCGGAATGTCGGCTGCCGCCATGCGGCGCTCGAAGGTGGGGGCGGCGGCATCAACCGTTGCACGCTGCTGTTCCACGGACTGCGACCGGTTCCAGCCCCGATGACCATTGCCGCCCGTGCGCATGGTGATGATCACGCGCGCCGAACCATTGCGCTCCACCTCGCGCATCACGTCGGTGACGTCGGCGCGGGCCGCAGCGACAGACATGAAGATCAGCGTCAGGGCCGCAAGGCCGGTCCGGAAGGTGCGATGACCGTGGACGGTTTTATTGTGGGACATGGTCTTCACGGTTCACCAAAACACGTACGCGCAGACGGACAGGCCGTCGCGCGTCAACCTCTGGAGACCGTGGAATGGGCCGGTTGGCCCTTTGCGTGTTCGCGATGACTATGCCGCGTCCACCGCGGCTTGTCCACAGCCCTTCGCGCCCGACCTAGGTATCCTGTCCAGCGACCCTATAAAGTTGGGCTTAACAAACTATTTGTAACAATTAGTTATGCCTGACGGTGGGGTTGGTCCGGACGTGGGCGACGCGGCTGGATCAGGGCTTGGGAACATGCGACAAACCAAGCAGCCGGCTTCCGGGCTCCAACAGAACATACCCCGCCCTCAGTGGGGACGCACCAGGGAGGCCACGAGATATGGCTGAGAGCGAGAACCAGCGCCGCCGGGCGGCCCGCGTCCTTCCGGCTGTCATACTGCTTGTCCTCGCCGCGGCGGCTTATGGCGTCATCGCTACCAATGTCTTCCGCAACGGCAGCATCTCCATCGCCGAGAGCTCTTATCTGGCAAAGTCCTGGTGGTATGTCACCGGCACGGTCATGCCCTACACCGCCACGGACGCCACTCGCGGCGTGCCGCTCTACTATTATGTCCTGGGATGGTGGCAGAGCCTGGTGGGCACCGGGGTGCAGCCGGCGCGGATCCTTTCCCTGCTTCTGGGCCTCGCCAACGGGGGCCTGCTGTTCGCCATCTGCCGCCGTCTGACCGGCAATGTCCTTGCCGCCGCCGCCGCCGTCCTGCTGCTGCTGGCAACGCCGACCACGATCTTCTATTTCACCATGGCGCTGCCAACAGCGCTCGTATCCCTGCTCCACCTGACAGCCATCTGGCTGATCGTGTCCGGCTTGGGACGGCCGCGCATCGGCGTGACCGTCCTCTTTGGCCTGATCTGCACGGCGCTCTACTTCACACGCCAGAACATGCTGCTGGCGGTGGTCATGCTGGCACCGCTGTACATCGCCTCTCTTGGCGCCCAACGGTTACTTCATAGCTCAGTACTGCTGGCGGCCATCGCCGCCGGTACCGGCGCATTACTGCTGGTGTTCCCCAACAAGCTCGCGGGTTACGCCATGCACTTGCCGATCATCACGCCCTATCTGGAACGATGGGGTGTGATGCCGATCAACCTTACCTTGATCGACGAAGGCACCACGGGCACCACCACCATGGCCCTGGCGCTCGATCAGATGCATCTCGCGGCTTTCGTGAACGCCTTCCTCTTGCCGTTCGCGGGCATTGTCGCCCTGGCGGTGTTGCTGTTCTTCGTCGCCGGACGCGGTTTACGGGTGTTATGGATCGCACCCTTGTATTTCGCCGTGCTGGTGGCGGGACATTTCGTAGCGACAGCGGGACAGTGCACCACCTGCCTGCCCGACTACGGCGCCACATTCATCGCCGCCGGCGCACTTTCCGCCGCCTTGACCCTGGCGGTCACAGCCAGTCTGGCCCGCCGCAGCAACATCTCCCCCGCCGCCATCGTCATCGGTGGTGCGGTGATCGCCACCGTCATGAACGTCTTCGCACCGGCTCTGGCCACCCGCGACCAGTTCCTGTTCTATCCGGCGCCGCTGCTCGACCACAGCGCCAAGGGCGACGCGCAGGCGGAGATCGAACCCTTCGCCCAATGGCTGGCCACATCGATCCCCATGGGCGAACCGATCCTGCTGATCCATAATCTCAACGCCCTGCCCTATGCGGTGGCGCGGGCGGGCCATGTCTTTCCGGTGCAAAACTTCGATCCCACCACGACGCATCGGATCATGCGTCCCCGGCTCACGCCTATGACCAAAGAGGCCGTACAGGCGGCGGTGGAGGCCGAATCGCTGTGGACTGACGATACCCTGCGGCGATGGCTGGAACGCGACTACGATGTCGTGTTGTTCCAGGAAAACAAAGCCGTCGATCAAAGCGCCGTCACAGCCATCCTGGCACAGCGTTTCGACGCCGCCGGCACGCACGCCTTCGGCGGCGCCAATCTGACTCTCTACAAGCGCAAGCCGGCGCAATAGCACGGCGCCCGATGTCCCAGAGCGCTCCCGATCCAAAGCTCACGCCATGGCCGGTGTACGCGGACGATGAAATCGCCGCCGTCACCGCTGTGTTGCGCGCCGGAAAAGGCAATTACTGGAGCGGCGGCGAAGGCCGCGCCTTCGAACGCGCTTATGCCGCCCACTGCGGCGTTGCTCATGGGCTCGCTGTCGCCAACGGCACCGTTGCCATCGAGTTGGCTCTTTATGGCCTCGGCATCGGCGCGGGCGATGAAGTCATCGTGCCGGCCAGAACCTTCATCGCCACGGCCGCCGCCGCCGTCATGCGCGGCGCACACCCCGTCGTTGCCGACATCGATCCCACGTCACAGAACCTGACCGCCGCGACTGTCGCCGCCGCGGTGAGTCCGCGCACGCGCGCCGTCATCGTCGTGCATCTCGTTGGCTGGCCCGTGGACATGGCGCCGATCATGGAGCTGTCGCGCAAACATAATTTCGTTGTGATTGAGGACTGCGCCCAGGCCCATGGGGCGCGTGATCACGACCGGCCCGTGGGGGGTATCGGTCACGGTGGATGCTTCTCGTTCTGCCAGGACAAGATCATCTCCACCGGTGGCGAAGGCGGCATGGTGGTGACCAACGACACCGCTGCCTATGAGCGCATGTGGACGTTCCGCGATCACGGCAAGGATTTCAAACGCGCCAATGCGGGTGACGTGGGGGCGGGCTTCCAATTCCTGGTGGACAGCTTCGGTACCAACTGGCGTCTGACGGAAATGCAATCCGCCATCGGCCGCCGCCAGTTGGAGAAATTGCCGCGCTGGGTGACCCGGCGGCGGGAAATCGCGGCGCAGCTGTCGCAAACTTTGGATTCGATTGACGGCGTGAAGACACCGACGCCACCGGCGCATGCGCACCACAGTTTTTATAAGTTCACCTTCCAGATCGACCCGGCCGCGTTGAAGGCCGGCTGGGATCGCGACCGGATCATCGCGGATCTCGCCGCGCGGGGTGTTCCTGCGCGCGTCGGCGGGTGCCCCGACATCGCACGCGAGGCCGCGTTCGGCGTCCCGGGATTCACCTCCGCTGTGGCGCATCCCAGTGCTGACTGGCTTGCCCCCCGTACTATCATGCTGCCGGTACATCCGACCCTTACCGACGGCAATGTGGCTTTCCTGGCGGAAACCACCCGTGACGTGCTCCGCACCACTTTGCGATGAACCCCGATCGCCATGACCAAACGGCTTTTTGACCTTGTGCTGGCCGTTTGCGCGGCGGTGGTGATGACCATACCGGCCCTCTTGATCGCCGTGGTGGTTCGCGTCACCTCGCCCGGGCCCGCGCTTTACTGGTCGGATCGGGTGGGCAAGGACAACAGACTTTTCGCCATGCCCAAATTCCGCAGTATGCGCACTGACGCCCCGGCGGTGGCGACCCACCTGCTGCAGAACGCCGACAGTTATCTCACGCCCATCGGTTCATTCCTGCGCCGCACCAGTTTGGATGAATTGCCGCAGCTTTGGAGCATCCTGAAGGGCGACATGAGTTTCGTGGGACCACGACCGGCATTGTTCAACTAGGACGATCTCATCGCCCAACGCACCCGGGCGGGGGTGCACGTCCTCACACCTGGGCTAACAGGCTGGGCTCAGGTCAACGGACGCGACGAACTGCCCATCCCGGTGAAAGTCGGTCTCGATGCTGAGTATCTGCGGCGGCGGTCTTTTGGCTTCGACCTGCGGATTTTAGGACTGACGCTGCTAAAGGTGGCGCGGGGCGAAGGGGTCGCGCACTGAACGCACACGACCGCCCCCCGGGCTTCGTATTTGCCGCGCCCGGCGCCATGCCTGTCATGCATCGGCGATGCGGCCTGTCGCAAAAGCATCTATGGCGTCCCGCCGCGCCACGGGTATAACGGATTCCATGGTTGAATCCGCTCCTCTCCCGCCGCCCGGCACGGCCAGCCCCAGCCTTCACTTCCTGCTGTTGGATCCGGCCTTCCATGATGGAGTCATTCCGGGCCCGACACGAACCTTCGACCTGGCCTCGCGCCTGGTGGCAAGCGGACACAAAGTCACCGTACTCACCACCACATGGGGCTGGCGCCCGGATACCGCGAGCAGCGGCACCACTATCGCCGGCACGATCGCCGGCACGATCGCCGGCATCACCCTACGCGCGCGACGCATAACCCCCGGCAGCGGATGGCTTCCACCTGCCGCGGATTTGAACCGCTATGCGCGTTGGGCGGTATTGCGCATGTGGGGCGTAGCCGATGTGGACATCATTGTCGCCACCGCCGATGTGCTGAGCCTGTTCCCAGCCGCGGCATTCTTCGCGTGGTGGCGCGCGGTTCCGTTGGTGGCCGATGTGCGCGACCTTGCCCCCGCGCCGCCGCCGCACGAAGCCCCGCATGGCCAACGCTTCATGGCCCTGCTGGCGCGCTGGGGCCGGCGCCTCAGTCTGAAACTGCCGCGCCGACTGTTCGCCGCCTCGCAAGCGGTGATGACATCGCTGGGGACGGAGGGTGTAAGCGCCGCGCATCAGATCCAAAGCCTGTTCGGCTGTGAGCCCAAACTGTTCACGGTGCCGCCCGGGCATGACAACGCCTTCCTGCGCGAGTTCCCCGATCTGGCGGGACGGCCGCTGTTGGTGTTCGCGGGACGTTTCACACCTGATCGCGATCTGATCGCCGTCATCAATCTGGCCGCCGCGCTGAAGGAATGGGCCACCGATATCGCCGTGATCCTGTGCGGCGACGGCCCCAGTCGCGAAGCCCTGGCAGAACACGCACGCACCATCGGCGTGCTGGACAACACCGTGCGCATCATTCCGCCGCTGCCGCGCCAGAGCCTGCCCGATCTGCTGGCGGCCGCCACGGTGGTGCTGTCCGTGCCCCGGCGCAACGATACCGCCGGTGGTTTCTTTGACGCTTTGGCCGCGGGACGGCCGGTGCTTGCATTCGGCGACGGCTGGCAGCGCACCTTGGTTGAAGGGCGTGGCGCGGGCTACGGCTTGCCGGCGGGTGAACCGCGTTCCGTGGCGCGGGAAATCGTTGAGATCTTGCGCGATAGCGACGGCTTGCGCCGTGCCGGTCAGCAGGCCGCCGCGTTGGCCGCCAGCCGCTTCAATCTCGACCGCATCATCGGCGAACAACGCGCCGCGCTGGAAACCTTGGTGTCGGCGGCGCCGCGCGCCGAGATCCTGCGACGGCGGACGCTCCTTACCAAACGCGCGCTCGATATTGTCATTGCCGCCACGGCCTTGGTCGTGCTTTCGCCAGTGTTCCTAGGACTTGCCGTCGCGATTGCGATCAAGCTCGGATGGCCGCCCCTTTTCACGCAAGAATGCATTGGCTTGAAAGGCCGCCCTTTCAAATGTCCGCGGTTCCGCACGCTTACGGACGCAGAGGACCCGACCGGCGCCTTGCTTCCCGAGGACGCGCGCCTCACGTCCTTCGGCAGATTCCTGCGGAAGTCCGGCCTTCATGCTCTGCCTGAACTCGTGAATGTGCTGTTCGGCACCATGAGC
>Ga0068855_100011807_pt1 | contig 10561 bp, 7 predicted proteins | sample KBSCornC52_FD_66592 | JGI IMG/M metagenome (GOLD analysis project Ga0068855, IMG submission 66592) | Corn rhizosphere microbial communities from Kellogg Biological Station, Michigan, USA - KBS Corn C5-2 | ecosystem: Host-associated > Plants > Roots > Rhizosphere > Soil ... | reverse complement strand
TTTTCATCCATCAGCTGATCGATGATCTTCGCGACCGTCAGCTCGGGATTGATTCGGTAGTTCTCTTCCTGCCGTCCCAGTATCTTGACGCGATAGTCGTCGGGCCGCAGCTCGAGAGTCAGGTTGACAGATGACCCCACGTCGCTGAGATAGCGCAGATTGAGCGGCACGAGCCGGCCGTCGTGCCAGAAATGACGCGGGTCGTTACGATCGCGCTCGGAAAGGTGCATCTCGACGCGGCTCAGGCACTTATCGAGTACTTCGTGCATCGTAGCGTTGCCGTCCACCTGCCCCAGAGCAACCTGCCTTCGATCCTGTTCCAATTCCGCAACCGTTACGAACACATACATGAATTCGGCAGCTCTCTATTCAGAAAAAGTACCTCTCCCCAACCCCTCCCCTGATTCGCTCGCTTCGCTTCGCAGGGGAGGGGCAAATGCAGTATTTGCTTACTCTCCTTCCCTGGTTTGCTCGCTTCGCAGGGGAGGGGCAAATGCGGCGCTCGCTCACTCCTCTTAGAGGCGGAGAGGGGTTATTCAGAGACTTCGGCGCTTTCTTGATAGTCGGAATCCGACGACTCTTCGGACGAAGAGGACGCTTCCGCCGACGCCCTGTAAATCGCCTCGCCGGCCCGCCTCGCCGCATCTTCCAGCGTGCTCAGCGCGGATTGAAGCACGGCAGGATCGTCAGAAGACATCGCGGACTGCATGGCGTTTGCGGCAGACTGAAGATCGTCCCGGTCCGACGATGCGATATGGTCGGCATGTTCCTTCAGCATCTGGTTTGCCTGCGTGGCCAATCGCTCTCCACGATTTCGAAGGTCGATCACATCGCGGCGGCGCTGATCCGCTTCGGCGTTGATCTCCGCCTCCTTCACCATGCGCTCGACATCGGATTTGCTGAGGGTAGTCGAGCCGGTGATCGAGACAGTCTGTACTTTGCCCGTTCCTCGGTCCCGCGCGGAGACCTGCAGAATTCCGTTCGCATCCACCTCAAATTTTACCTCGATTTGAGGGATTCCCTTCGGCGCGAGCGGGATGCCTTCCAACTGGAAGTCGCCCAGCACGCGATTGTCCGCGGCCATCGGTCGCTCGCCCTGGAGAACTTTGACGCCGACGCTCGACTGGAAGTCCGCGGCCGTGGTATAGGTCTCCGTGTGATCGCACGGGATGCGCGAGTTTCTCGGGATCATGACCGTCATCACCCCGCCCTGCGTCTGGACGCCGAGCGAGAGCGGGGTGACGTCCACGAGGACCAGGCCCTTCTGGTCGCCTGTCAGTACGGAGGCCTGAATGGCTGCGCCCGCCGCAACGACTTCGTCGGGATTGACGCCCTTCCTCGGTTCTTTGCTGGTCAGCTTGCGGATCAGCTGCTGCACCATCGGCATGCGCGTCGAACCGCCGACGAGAAGCACTTCGTCCAGCTCCGCGATCTTGATCCCGGCATCCTTCAGCGCGTTCTCAAACGGCTTGACACAACGGTCGACCAGCGGCTTGGTGAGCTCTTCGAACTTGGCGAGCGACAGCGTGATATCGACGTGCTTGGGGCCATCGGCATCGGCAAGCAGGAACGGCAGGTTTATGTTGGTCGAGCCGACGTTGGACAGCTCGATCTTCGCCTTCTCGGCGGCGTCTCGAAGCCTCTGCAGCGCCTGGCTGTCTTTGCGGGGGTCGATCGCGTTCTCTTTCTTGAACTCGTCGGCGAGATAGTTGACCAGAACTTCGTCCCAATCGTCGCCGCCGAGGTGCGTGTCGCCGTTGGTCGCAAGCACTTCAAGCATGCCGCCGCCCATCTGCAGCACCGTCACGTCGAACGTGCCTCCGCCGAGGTCGAAGACGAGGATGGTACGGCTGGTGTCCTGCTTGTCCGCGCCGTAGGCGATGGCGGCGGCCGTCGGCTCGTTGACGATCCTAAGGACATTCAGCCCGGCGATCCGGCCGGCGTCCTTTGTCGCTTGCCGCTGGGCGTCGTTGAAGTAGGCCGGAACCGTGATCACGGCGTCGCTGATCGGCTCTCCCAAGTACGCTTCCGCGTCCTTCTTGAGCTTCTGCAGCACCATGGATGAGATCTCTTCCGGCGTGTAGGGCTTGCCTTCGATCTCGGCAACAGACAGGCCGTTCTTGCCTTGAATCACTTTGTACGGCACCATCTTGCGCTCGGCCTCTACTTCATCGTAGCGGCGGCCGACGAAGCGTTTGATGGAAAAAATGGTATTGGTGGGGTTGACCACCGCCTGGCGTCGCGCGAGCTGCCCCACGAGCCGCTCGCCCTTCTTCGTAAACGCTACGACCGATGGACAGGTGCGCCCGCCTTCGGAGGTTGCGATGACGGTAGGCTCTTCCCCAGGTCGCTCGACGATCGCCACGCAAGAGTTCGTCGTTCCAAGATCTATCCCAACTGCTTTCGCCATTTTATGCTCTCCATCATCCAATTCAGTCAGTGAAGCTCCTCACGGAGCGGGACTATGCGGCAAACTCGACCGCTGGCTGCATCTCCGGGAATGCAGCGCCATCGCCGACCAGAAAGATCCTGAGATCGACGTCGCCGTCCGTCCATTCTCCGGATCCCAATTCCGTCTCCGGGAGCAGGCTTTCAGAGACATCTTGCAATGCCTCCACTGCAAGATCAAAATCTTCCCTGCGGGACCGGCGGAGCCGGTCCGCGTTGACCCAAACAATCGCCTGGCGCGGATTTCGCTGCTCTGAAAGTCCCTGCCACAGATAATCCCGGAAGCCTGCAAGCGTCCAGTCCGATGGATTATCCCGTTCGCTCCTGGGCTGTCGGCGAAAATCGCCCATTGGCAGGTCTTTTGCAGCGGCCTCAAACAGCGACGCCAGGTCAACAATGGATTCGCCTCGAAGGATATGCACTTTGGCGCCTGCTTTTGCCAGGGCATCCATAAGCGCAGGATAGGCGTGCTCCGAAAGGAATGTAAAATGCTGATCGCTCATTGCAATTTGATCGTGCTCGCTGCGCGCTACCGCACCTTCGTGAATGACTTGTAGTGATCGTTCGTGTAGTGGACGCTGCCGTCCGAGCCCTGCAGCATCCTTCGCGACCCGTGAAACGTAGGGTCCGAGGGATCTTTCGGAAGATAGTACTCCTTGTACGTGATCGGAGTCCCGCTTGCGTCGGTCTTGGGCAAGAATGGCTGCGATTTGTTCTTATACGTACCCTTGCTGCCGCCCCATTTTCCCGAAGGATGCAGCTCCGGCGGCCGGGTTCCCGCGTCGAGGTTCTTCAATCCTTCGCGGATGACGGCGACATCTTCCGGCTTCAGCTTGGCGAGTTCCTGAGCGATTGCCGCCTGCTCCGCCGCAGCCGGCCCGGCGGGCGGCGGTTTCGGGAGCGGGCATTGCGCGACGGGGCCGGCGGGCGCGGTCGGAGCCGAGCTCGCGCTTTCGACTGCTTGCTTGGCCTTGGCCTTGGCGGTAGGATTGGGCGGCTGGCCGGCGGTCACGCGGACACCTCGTCCCCGTCCGTCCAGACAGAATTATCCCTTCGCGCTTCGGCTTCACTCCAGATATGTTCCGGCGTGCGATCGACCAGAATACTCAGCTTTCGTTCCGGTGCGATACTTGGGCTCGCGAGTATCCCTTGCATGCGCGAATGTTCATCAAAGTTGGGCGCAATCTCAAACATGAGCGCGACAAAACCCGTCAGGTCGCATTCCCGTTCCAGCCCGTATCTGCGAGCCTTGAGAATTCCGGTACGAATCATCGGCGCCAGATCTTCATCCGAGTACGCTTCGACCTCGCCCGCATGGTGCTCGCGCAGATGCTCGGTCATCCGATTGACAAGGGCCTGCTGTCCCTCGCCTTCGAACACGTCCATCTGCTCCTGCCCGATGCGCAGGCGCTGCCCAATGCCGAACCACGCCGGTGTAGGCGACCATGCCGCGGGCTTGCGGGTCATCGCAAGGTTAGCCTCTCCGGCTGCCCCGTCACCGAATACAAACGACTCGACCTCGCCGAAGAGAAGCCCTAGCTCCTTAGCAGAGCAGGTCGGCAGAAACTTACCCAGCACGCGCGGATCGTAAAACCGAAAATACATCGGTTGGCCTGCCGGGTCATCCACCATCAGGAACCGCTTGAAATGCTTTCGCAGCGCCTCCAACGGGCCGTCCGACAAGATGAAAAGCCCCCACGGGTCCGTCCAGAGCTGTGCGACAATCCAATCGATCAGCTCGCTGTCGCACGCGGCTAAGTACGGCGCAAACGACCAGTAATCCTCTTCAGCCGAGCCGCTGTAGAGCGAAACCGCGCGCCCCTCGCCGAGCTCCCACATTTTGGGCGCCAGGCCTGGCACATCGCAGGCGTCAAGCAGCGCAAACAACCGGCCGGTCAGCGCTGCGGCGTGCAGCTCGGCAAGCGATATGGTTTTAGTATCGAGCAGTTTGCCGGCCATAGGGTCCTCACTCCACAACGCCAACTCTGGGAATTCGCCTGGTCGGCCCCTGGCCTACATTCTGGGAAAGGACTCGCCTCGCCTTACTTTGGGAGTCGACCCCTGTTAGCACTTCTTCGCGAATGGAACGGCTGCTTTTTTGGCCGCGCTCATGGCGGAGGCCTGGGGGCTTCCGGCGCCTCCGCTCTCGCCGATCAGTACAGTAGGCTCGCCCATAAGGATCGGGTTCATCGGTCCCATGGCCAGACCGGGCTTTTCCACGACGATGTCGTTCTGGCGGCATGCCATCTGGTTCTCTATGAACACGGTCGGGCTGCCCATCAGCACGCTGCCGACACCGTCCGCGCCGCTGATGCTCACGGCGGGGCAGGCGTGCTGATCGATGGTTGCGCGCCATGCGGGTAGATTTGCGATCAGCACGGTCAGGCTCCCGGGGCCGGGCGCCAATGGCGCCCCGTGAGTCGTTGGATCCGTCAATCGAGCGGCTGGTTTTCCGGGCATCTCTGTCTCCTCTGTTTCACCGGTCAGGCCGGCCGATTTCGTGTTCTAGCAGCGCGTCCGGTGCGATCGACGCCGCGCGACCCGGCGGCCGGCAGTATGCGCCGTGTTATCGTCGAGGCACCGTCTTTTTGCAGCGTCTGAACGTCCATGATCGTAGTCGTCCACTCGGCGAGCGGCAGCTTCTGCAGATCGCCGAGGTCTGCCTGGACCTCCTCGCCGATGCGCCGGGACTTGGGCTGATTGGGCGGCGGCTCCGGAGCCATATCTGCGAAGAGCGCGGCTTTCAGCTTCTTGGCCAGCGCTTCGTTCTGCGTGGCCAGCAGGATGATCGTCTCCTTGCCTGCGGGCGGCGAAGCGGGAAATCTCTTCTTGATCTCCTGGTTGGCCTGAATGTGGTTGTCCTGCAGCTTCAGTGTCGGCGATATGAGAGTGGGCACGCCCAGGCCGTCCACGTCGATCATGAAGATGTAGCAGTCCTGATCCGCCTTGATCGTGAATTCGGCGGTGTCGCCGATGAGATTGATCTTCTTGGCAGGCGTCAGCGATACCTGAAAGGCCGGATTAGGGTTACGCATATTTGCAAGACCATGCAGCGCCGCATAGAGATTCAGCGCGTGCGTCACCTTGCCGGCAAGCTCTTCCGGAGTGGCCGCGGTGCGCGTCGGTCGCACGTCGTCAAGGAGCACATCCGTCCTCAATTCCGGTCGGGCGGCATTCGGGTCGCCTTCCGCGGCGAGCATCGTGCATTTGTAAGCGTCGCCGTCCTTTGCGACCCTTAAGACGACCTGTACGTCCTTCTTCGGATCCGATTCCAGCTTAAAACCTTCCACGCTCTTCAATGCCGCCTGGAAAGGAGTCGCGACCTCTTTCGGGCCTGAGACACGCGCCAGCAGCGCGTCGGACGTAGGCAGCTTTTGCGGATAGAGGGTCAGCGTAGCTCGAGATTTCGGGCCGATCTTGGAGAGGTCGCCGTCGATACGCGAGGCAGTCGCCTCCTTGTCGGAGACCGAATCGACGCGAATGTTGGCGATCGGCGGGTCGCTGAATTTAGTCTCCCCTTCCGGAAAGACCGCGTACTCCGCCTTCTCGATCACGTCCTTGTCTTTACCCGCATCCAGGACCACATGATCGCCATCCACCTTTTTCACCAGCACATAGGGCTTGTACGGCTTCGGGTCCGGCACGGGATCGGGATCTTTCGCAACGGGCGTGAACAGCGCACGACTCTTGAGGGCCGGGGACGCGTAGACCTCCGGCGTCTGAGCGTATTGCACTTTCTCATTTTGCGACCAGAGGCTGACATCTTTGCGCACGGCTTCGATCAGCTGTTCATAGGTCATTTCCGGCTGCGCGTTAAGCATGTTGCTATAGAGATAGTAAGTGAACACGCCATACCACTTCTGGTCGGCGCCGTACGGCGGATTTGCAAACTGCTGCCCGATTTCGTTCTGTGAGGCAGCTGTCAGCAGAACCGATCTGTCCTCGGGGAGATTTACCTGAATGTCGGAGAGCATTTTGCCCGCCGGATCACGGCCCATGAACTTGGCCTGTTTGGGAATGCTTCGAATGCCCTTATGCACCGGCGCTTCGCTGAAGCAGCAGTCAAGAATAATCGTCACGTTCTTCGTCTTCAGGCCCTTCACCCACCTTGCCAGAACGTCTTCCGTGATATCGTTTGCGGGATCGATCGCGTGCGCGTCCCAGGGGCAGATGCTGAATTTGTTATTGCTTCGAGCGCCATGGCCGCTGAAGTAGACCAGGACGGCATCGTCCGGTCCCGCCTCCTTGCCCAGTTTGTCCAGGGCGGTCAGAATGCCCGCTTTCGACGCGTCGGCGTCTTCCAGCGGCGTCACCTTGAAGTCGTACTTGGGCAGTTCGAGCACCTTCCGCATCAGCAGCACATCTCCCTGCTTTCCGTTGGGAGACATGATCCTGGGGACGAGTTTATCCTGATAGTGTCCGACTTGCATCAGCAGCGCGCGCCGCTCGGCGGCGCAAGGGTTGATGGCGCAGAGGCACAGCATGGCGGCGCACAACAGCCCGATTCCCGATTTCATTGCAATCTTCTCCTGTCCGGTACGCTGGCATCGCACCGGACGGCATGATTTCATGTTCAAACGCGCAGGAATCATGTTTAGCCCTTACGGCCTGTCTCTCCTGCGCCTGCACGCACCAATTCTCGCACCTGGTCGTAGTTCCGCCTTGTTGAAGGAGAACTGCCTGTTACCTCAATAACCAATGAGGAGCGCTTTTCGTTCAACCGTGGAGTAACTGCCGTCCCACCCGGCTCCATTTCGGTGTTCATCCTATAAAAGCGGTGGAGCGACGACGATATGGTTACACAAGCTTCTTGCCGCACCGAGCAGGCTCTCTACTTTTGACCGTAAGCCGCATAGCCGATGGTCCAGTCCTTCAAGGAGGGCTCGGGAGACGCTTGTCCGAGCAGTACTACCAGATCGTCGGACGGTTCCGAGGCGGTGCGCAGCGCCAGCACAATTACGGCGCCCGAAGGCTCGTGTGCCTCCCGCTCGACCGTAAACGGCATGTTGGCTCGCGCCAACAGCGGTCTGGCTACCGCTCCGGGATAGGACATCGGCAGACGCAGTCTAGTGTCCGGATCGATTCCAAGCACCGGCTGCGGCTCGGCCGGGGGAGCGAGCTCGTACACCTGCAAGTAGCAATCTTTGGAGGGAGTGATGACCAGCGAATAGTTTCGCCCGTCCTTCTTCGCGATGCTCAGGCGTGTTAAGCGCAGAGCGTCCGGCTCTTTGCTGCCGGCAGTGAGCGCGGCTGCGTTTCCTGCATTACCCAGCTGCCTGCACCACGCCTCCACTTTGTCCAGCTGCAGCCCCGGCGCAGAGTTGGGCGCAGCAGCCGGCTTCCCGTGGGCCGGGGCGACAGAAGTTGGCGGGACAACGGTTGGAGCGGATTTGTTCTTGGCTGGGGAAGGATGAGCGCCAGAAACCGGCGGCTGTGCGGAGGCATTCCCCGCCACCGTTGGGGGCGCCGCGTTCGGTATGCTCGCGCCGCCGGCTGCCGGCGTCGGCTTCGGCACAACTCCGACGGCCGCGGCGGGCTGGACAGGGGTGCTCGGCGCATCGGCAGCGGCAGACCAGGCAATGACATGTCGACCGCCGGGCAGCAAGGCGACGTCGGTCGATTGTTTCAGCTGGTTCTGCGACAGAATGTTGACATGCACATTGCGGTCGCTTCCGAGGACTTCTACAGGCACGACGCGCGCGCTGCGGTCAGATTGCCCGCTGGAGATCAATTTCCCGTTCGCATCCAATACCTCGTAAGTGAATGGAACCGGCGGGTCCACGGATGGGATCACGATGCTGGCCGCGCGATTCATGGTTGCGATCGGCACGTCCATATTAGTGAGCACAATGTTGTCGCCGGCGGAAAAGTGGCCCTGAATCGGTATCGGCTCCATCCTGTAGTGCGCAAATGCAGCCTCGTCGCCGGACTTTGGCGCAGGCACCAGCTCCAGGTCGTACTGCTTGCCCCAGTCCCATCGGAAGCCCCGTAGCATTGGGCCCCACTTGAACCGGTAGGTTAGCCGATCACCCTCCCGTTTGACAGCAGCTCCCTGCCTGGGCTCCAGCGGCGGATCGCTGCCCGCCAGCCTCAAAGTTACGTTCAAGTCTTTTTCAGTCGTTGTCTTCGGCAGATCGTGAAGCACGACCGTCAGCGTCGTTTCCGGCTCGATCCACGGATGAGCTCCAAAAAGCAATAATGCCGCAACCGCGATCGCCGCAGAGCCAGAAACGTAGGGCTCCCAGCAGCGTAGCCAGGAGATTCGCCTGATCTCGATCGGTTCCGGTGCAATTATTCTCTGCGGGATGCGATCGGTCGTCAGCTTAACATCCGCCGATGCGCGCATGATGACGGGCGGAGTCTCTGTACCTGTGATCGCGATGCGGCACTCTTCGCGGTGCCTTTGGCCCGCAGGCAGCGGATCCCGCATAATGCTCCGCACGCCCGCTGCCGCCGTCGGATCAGAGGGATCGATATGGAAGGTAGCCGTAACAGGGAGCGGGCTGAGATTGTCCAGCTCGATTACGCATGGCCTCGTCCTGCGCCACGGGAGTAACCGGGCCAGCAGCTCAGGAGCCTGCCACACATTTCGGTTTCTAACGTGAAGCGCAACCTGTTGCAGAACGGGGCGTGGAATCCAGCGCAACGCAGTGCGGCTGACTTCGCGCAGCAGAGCATGCTGAACGGGGACGGCGAACTCCTGGACAAACACTTCGAACGACCGCTCTCCGAATGGGTCCTTGTTCGATTCGCCGCCAACGACCACCCAGAAACGAAATGTCTCGCTCTGGGCGACTTCGATCATATCATCGTCATGGAGAAGATCGTATTGGCTGTATCGTTGGAACGACTCGTCCAGCAGTTTATCATGGGGAACAATGCGGTAAAACAGCGTGATCTCTTCCGGCGGCTTCAGATCGATCACACGTACCCGGTACCATCGAGGGTCTTCGTGCTCGTTCGGTACTTCCTGCTGGTACTCTCTCCCGCCGGTCCACAGAGTATTGCTGTTTTGGGCCAGCGCAGTCGCTCCGTTCGATGCGCTGCGCGGACTGGCAGAAATCGATTTCCGTGGCAGAGAAACCAGCTTTACTTCTGCTGACATGGCTTATTTCACGTTGTACACAGCCTGGCCGATGGTCCAATCCTTCAGGACAGGCTCCGAAGCTTTCTGGCCCAGTATCTCCACGAGGTCGGCGGTTGGCTCCTGGTCCGTATGATAGGCGATTACGATGACCCTGGCGGTAGGTCTATCCGCCTGTAAGTCGAGGTCGAACTCTTTATTGGCGGGAAGCAAGATGGGCCGCGCAACCGCGCCGGGAGAGCCTGGCGACATCGGCATGTGAGTCTTCAGGTCTATTCCGAAGACCGGATGCGGGTCCGACCCGTTGTAGATCTCATAGACCTGAACGTAGCAATCCTTGTTGGGCGTGATTACCACCTTAAAGTTCTTACCTTCGTCGGGCACAACGCTCAATCTTGACAGCTTCAAAGCGGCCGGGTCCTTACTCCCCGCTACTAGCCCGGCTGCGCTGGGGAAGATGCCCAGACTGTTGCACCAAATCTCGACACTCGCCTGCGGCAATCCGGCTTGCGTTTTGTCGCCGCCCGTTTGCTGCCTGCCCTTATCGCCGCCGGTCGGCACAACGATCACCGGACCCGGTCCGCCATTGGTGCCAGGCAGCTTGCCCGGCCCTCCACCCGGCAAACCGCCCGGACCACCGGCTGTGCCGCCGAGCGGACCGCCTGTACCCCCGAGCGGACCGACTGTAAGCGGGCCAACCGTTCCGCCTGGGCCGGTTGGCACCGTATCGTCCTTGAACGTCCACGCAGCCTGCGGGTGATCCTTCGGCTTCAGCACAAAATCGTTCGACAGCCGGAGCTTGTTCTTTGCGTAAATGTTGAGATGTACGGCTCGCTCGTCCGAAGGCACTGGGATCGTTAGAATGCGGCTTTGTCCATCGGAAGTCCCGGATTGGATGGAAGTGCCGTTTTCGTCTAATAGATCATATTTGAACGGAGTAGGCGTATCGGCAGACGGTATCGTGAGCGTGGCGGACCGGGGCATGAATCCGTATTTGATTTCATTCAAAGCCGGCAGTGGCTGGGACAC
>Ga0068855_100011805_pt1 | contig 10562 bp, 5 predicted proteins | sample KBSCornC52_FD_66592 | JGI IMG/M metagenome (GOLD analysis project Ga0068855, IMG submission 66592) | Corn rhizosphere microbial communities from Kellogg Biological Station, Michigan, USA - KBS Corn C5-2 | ecosystem: Host-associated > Plants > Roots > Rhizosphere > Soil ... | reverse complement strand
GGGGCTGTTCTGCAGACAATTGCGCCTTACTGCGAGACGCCGGAGCTGTACGCTGCATGGGCCGCGGGGATCAATATCAACACCGTAATTCAATACGTGGTTGACCATTTCATTCCCAACAGCATTCCGGCCCGCACTCAGATTGTCAACGCATTGAACACCCTGAAGACGACGCCCGCCGCGCCCGCTCCAGCCACCGAAACTTCGGCTGAACAAAGAATCGCCGTGGAACTGGAGCGCGAGGTCACCAGTGTTTATTTCGGACGCCGCGACGCACAATGGGCGCTGCAAAGCGCGATTAAAACGGCGCGCCATCTCATCTACGTCGAAACTCCCGGTTTTTGTTCCACCGTGGGAGCCACGGCGCAGGGTTATACGGCTGACCTCCTCGCACTGATCAAGACTCAGCTCTCCTCGCGGCCTGGGCTGCGGGCCATCATCTGCGTTCCCCGTTCACCGGATTTCGCTCCCGGCTATGAGGGCATGTCGTCGTACGAGATCAAAGATCGTCTGACGATCGTGAAAGGCCAGACCACGCCTTCTGTGGTCACGCCGCTCCCCGATGCACAGACCGCTTTCTTCCACCCCATCGGGTTTCCCGGCCGTTACAGCCGGGTAGAAACGAATGTTGTGATCGTGGATGATGTATGGGCAATGGTCGGAGGCTGCACGCTTCGACGCCGCGGTCTCACGTTCGATGGAAGCAGCGATTTGGTTTTAACTGACACGCTGATCGAAAATGGTCGATCCGTGGCGATCCGTGATTTCCGCCGCGCGCTTCTCGCCAGTCGTCTGGGGATTGTGGCGGATTCGACGCAGCCTTCATTCGTCGCGCTCAGCGACGCGCAGACCGCTTATCGCGTCGTCAAAGACGCGCTGGCAGCCGGTGGACTCGGTGACATTGAGGGCGTGTGGGACGGTTCCGCGCCGGGCACTACACTCGCGACCGCATTGCCCATCGAACAGTCCAATCCGGAAGGTCGCGAATTCGATGTCGCGATGGCGCTCCTGGTTTCGGCGCTCGCGACCGCCGCCGGAGTCTGACGAAGCCAGGTCACCTTACGGCAGCCGCGAACTCGTCAATCATTTTCTGGTTGAACGCCGGAATATCATCCGGTTTCCGGCTGGTCACGACGCCGTGGTCGACCACCACCTGGCTGTCCTCCCACTTCCCACCGGCATTCCGGATATCGGTCTTCAGCGACGGCCACGAGGTCATCCGCCGATCCTTCACCAGATCCGCTTCCACCAGCAGCCACGGACCGTGGCAGATCGCCGCGATCGGCTTTCCGGCCGCTGCGAAGTCCTTTGCAAACTGCACCGCTTCGGGGATCGTCCGGAGCTTGTCCGGGTTCGCCACGCCACCCGGCAGCAGCAACGCGTCATAGTCCTGCGCCGCGGCCTTCTTCAGTTCCCGGTCCACTGGGAACTTGTCGCCTTTGTCATGGTGATTCATCCCCTGGACTTCTTTGCCGTCCAGTCCGATCAGTTCCGTTTTCGCTCCCGCTCTTTCGAGCGCTTTCCTCGGTTCGGTCATCTCGACCTGTTCGAAACCGTCCGCCACGAGAATTGCGATTTTTCGCCCGTTTAATTTTTTGTCCATGACCGGCCGTAGTGCACCTGTCCGTCCACCGTCATACTTCCTACTTCATGGCGAGTAAATATACGCAGGCGATCCCGCACCCCACTCCGGTCCACTGCCGCGGCGTCAGCACGCTCCGGTTCAGGATCAGATCGAAAAACGGCGCTTCTATCACGATCAGAATCGCGACCAGCACGAGATACTTCCCCGTCTGCCCTTCCATGCGCGCGCGGGAGGCGTAACGGTACGTCGCCAGGCCATTCACCAGGCCGGCGGATATCAGCAGCGCAAGCTTACTCGGGCTGGGGAGTGGCGTGCCCTGCAATCCTCCCTGCAGCAGCGCGATCGCGACCGCGACCATTCCCGTCACTGTCATCACCACCGCGCCAATCCACGGCGCGGTGGCCTCCGAATATTTCCCGAGAATCGGCCATCCTGCCATTCCCATCGCGATCAAAGCCGCCTCGAAAACTTCCTGCCATGCCATCTGTCCCGTTACCCTGCCACAGAATATCAATGCAATAAAAAACCCGGGATGGTGTTTCCACCATCCCGGGTCTTCCTCCGCAATCAGATTTAGTTATTTTTGTAAGCAATCCCGGCCGGCGCCGGTTCCGTATCGCTGAGTGGCTGCCCGATGACGTCACCGTTGACCACCAATTCCACGCGACGGTTTTGCTGACGTCCGGCGGCCGTATCGTTCGTTGCCACCGGCCGCGTCTTGCCGTAGCCGTGCGCTTCAATATTGCCCGACGAAATGCCGTTGCTCACCAGGTATTCGAGCACGGAATCCGCGCGTCGCTCGGAAAGTTTCTGATTGTATTCATCGCTGCCCGTGCTGTCGGTGTGACCTTCCACGGTCAGATGCAGGGAGGGATACGCGAGCAGAATACCGGACACTTTCGCCAGTTTCTCCTTCGCGCCCGGCTTCAGCGTCGCCTGATTCGTATCGAACAGAACGTCGGACATGTTGACGATGAGCCCCCGCGCCGTATCACGCGTCTGCAGGATCAGATTCAGTTGATCCTTCAGACGAGCACGCAGCGCCTGTGCATCTTTCTCAGCCTGGTCCTTCGAGGATTCCGCCGCCGCCTTCGCGGCCGCCAGTTTCTCCTGCTCGGCGAGCGCCGCGGCCTTCGCCGCTTCAGCCTCAGCCTGCGCCTGCTTTGCAGCCGCCATCTCGGATTCCGCTTCGCGTTTCTTCGCATCGGCCGCGGCTGCTTCAGCCTGGGCCGTCGCTCTCAGGCGCGATTCTTCCTCGGCGCGCTGCTGCGCTGCAGTGGCTCGTGCGGCTTCGGCCTTCGCCTGCGCATGCGCGTCGGCCTCGCGCTGTTTCATCGCGCGCTCTGTTTCTTCCTGCTCCTTCTGGATGCTGATGCGGCGCGCATCTTCCGCCATCTGCGTGGCTTCACGCGCAGCGGTCTCCATCCGTTTCAGGTCCTTGCTCTTCGCAAAGCCTTCGGCGTTGATCATGTCGTTCTCGGCCTTCTGCATCGTGTCGGCAGCGTACGTATCCGCGCCCTGGGCCTTCGCGATCGTCATCGCCAGCCGCGCTTCCCGCAACTGCAGCGGCAGGGACGCATCCGCAATCGCCTGGGCTACGCTCGTGGCGCTCACGTTCGCCGAATATGTCCCGCGCTTCAGCAGTTCATACTTGGCGTCTACATCTTCCATCACGCCCGTTGTGTCCTTGCCCTGGACGTTCTCCATCACCACCACATCTGACGGCTGACTGACGTTGAAGTACGGTTCCGCCGTAACAATCATGCCGAAAGAAGCCAGATCGGTGGTCGCGTAGAGCTCGGCGTTCTTTTGATCCGCGTCGCGCAGCGTCACTTCGCCCAAACGTTCCGGACGCCCTTCCGGCGTGATCGCCCACAAAACGAGCGTCAGATACTCGCGCCCGTACTGAAGGGGATTTGAAAGATGATTGAACTTCAGGTTGATGCGCGTCGCGCCGTCGTTCGGCGTAACTTCTGCTTCCCCTCGCGCTTCCGGCATCAGCGCCGTACCGCGAAAGTCGATCTTCGTCGTACCCTGCCGATGATGATAATTTACGGCGCGAATCGTTCGCGACGTCACTTCCACCTTGAAAATCGGGACATGGCCGTCCGCCGTTTCAGAGACATTGGTCTGGACCGGATTCGGCGCCTGCGCGTAAATGGCTGCGGCTGCCGCCATTATCGATAACGTCAATTTGACTGCTCTCATCTGCCACCTCTCCTGCGTACCGTTGATGCATGTACCGTGCCATACGAAAACGCGCTTACCGTCTTTATATTGGTTGAAAATTTCCCGGCGTTAGTTCGCGAGCCCGGAAGGACAGGGAAAATGTTCCATCGCTGGCACATTTTGTTGCCATAGTGAGGATTGCCACTTAGCCCGGCATGGCGAAAAAAGTTCGGGATGCAGCAACTATTGCTTTTCGGCCCTTTCGGAAGTCTTTTAGTGAGCGTATTTTCAATTGGCATGGCGCGTGCTTAAGTACTTCGTATGCCGCGATTGACTGCGGAGACGGAGATCGGATGCAGACTCAGGAAATGAAATCGATATTGGACGCAAAGCTCAATGAATTGGCGTCCCGCCGCCTTTCACGCGAAGATATCGCCATTGAAAAGACGGCCGAGGACATGGACGAAATTCAGCGCGGCAGCGATCGCGTGCTCGCGCTGGATTCAATCACCCGCATGTGGGAGACCTCTGCGCTCGTGACCGATGCCCTGAAGCGCATCGAAGCCAATACCTATGGTGTTTGCCTCGAATGCGACGAGCCGATCAGCGCGAAGCGTCTTAAAGCGCTTCCCTGGGCGAAATACTGCATCACTTGCCAGGACGCGAAGGATCGCGAAAACGCGGACCTTCGATAATCTGTCTGGGAAATCCAGTCTGAGGGAAATCATAATGAACGGCTGGTCGATTATTTTTGGAGCGGTGTCCGTGGGCAGTGCGGTGTGGGGTGTTGCCGCGTTCTCTGATGCCGCGCGCTTGTGCGCGGTTCTGTTTGGCGTCCTGTTCCTGCTGACCTTATTCGCGAGGGCCATTCGAGGCACTGCGTGCTAGTTGGCGAGAAACCCACACGACATCCAACAATTCCACTGCAAGATCATCGTCTGATTCTGGCGTTCTTTCCCGCCGCGGACGCCGGCATAGAGCGCGCTGTCAATCGTCTCGCGAGAGCGAAGATACGCTGCGCCGCGTCGAACGAGCGCGCTGACCGCTATCCACGTCTCACTTCCTGGTTTCCTGTCGCCCTCGAGAGCGAGCGCGTTCTGGTGGTCGAGACCGCAACGGATGCGGTGCAACTGGCCGTCGACGAAATCCGCGCGGAGCATCCGACATCCGTCTTCGTGATCCCGGAGGTTTTCACTGCGCCAACCGAAATCCCGCCGGACCGCGATGGAAACGATCTCACCTGGGCGCGCGACGTGGCCAACGCCAAAGTGGGCCCGGAGCCCTCGCTTGTCCCCTTCATCAGGCGGCGCGTCAGCGCCCTCGAAAGTGAATTCGATAAAGCCATTGCCGACCTGGCCGCCGGTGTCGCGATGGGGCACGCGCCCGGCCCCGCCGCCAATTGGCTTCTCGAAAACTCCTACCTCGTGCAGAACGACGCCGAAGAGGTTCGCTATGTCCTCGAAGGCCTGAAACCGAAGCCCGACCCCGGCGCCAATTACGCGCAGGTCCATGCCCTCGCCGCGGAACTGCTGAGACACAGCGAGCACGAAGTCAGTGAAGAGACGATGCATGCGGCTCTCTGCGAATTCCAGAAAGTGCGGCCCCTGACCACAGCGGAGCTCTGGGACTTCACTCAGCTTCTTCGTCTCGCGCTTCTGGAGGAACTCACCCGGCTCGCGGCCGACGCCGCCAGCGCGCAGCAGCATCGCGAAGCCGCGTATCTGTGGGCGGATCGCCTCATCGCCAGCGCGCGCCAGGGTGAAGAAGCTCAGCAATCCATGCTCAGCCGGATGGACGCCCAACCCTACGCATTCAACGGGACGTTTCGCGCGGCGCTTGCCGAATTGCTGCAGGGCGAAGACGAAGCATTGCCGGCGTTCCAGCTGGGAGTTGAAAAAGCCGGCCGCCCTCTCACGGAAATCGCGCGTGAGGAGGCCCGCCGCGAGGCTCTCAGCGCAAGCGCGGCCTCGCGCGCGTTTGGCAGCCTGCGGGCGCTCTCCCGTCTCGACATTCGTAAAGTCTTCGAGCGGGTCAGCGTGGTCGATGAAGAGCTGCGGCGGGATCCATCCGGGGTCTACGGCGCAAGCGATTTTGAGACGAGGGACCGCTGCCGTCACGCTGTGGACCGTATTGCGCGCTGGTCCGGCGTCAATGAGCGCGATGTCGCACGCATGGCGGTGGCGCTCGCTGCGGAGCAGACCGACCCCACCTGCAGACTTGTTCCCTATTTCCTGGTAACGGATGGAATCGCCGAACTGGAGCGCCGCGCCGGTGCGCGCCTTCCTCTGCGCGTGCGCTTCGTTCGCGTCACGCGACGTCATTCTGTTCTCCTCTACTTTCTGCTCGTTTTTGGTCTGACGTTCAGTCTCGATGCGCTGGCTCTGGAAATCGCGAACGGCGCCGGCGTCCACAGCCCTGCTCTTCTCGCCATTCTGGGGGCCCTCGCCGTCATTCCTTTGAGCGAACTGGCTATCCAGATCGTCCACGCGTTCATCGTCGCGGCCTACCCGCCATCGAAGCTGCCACGCATGGATTACGAGCGCGGCATCCCGCCGGAGTGCGCCACGCTGATTGTCGTGCCGATGATGCTGGTCACCGAGAGCGCCATCCATCGCGAAGTGGAAAAGCTGGAAGTCCGCTATCTCGCGAATCGCGACGCCAATCTTTCCTTCGCGCTTTTCTCCGATTTTCTGGACGCTCCGGAGCGCGATCAGCCGGGTGATGCCACGCTCGTCGACATCGTCTCGACCGGCATCGCACAACTCAACCAGCGCTACCCGCGGGGCAATTTTCTGCTTTTCCACCGCCCGCGCGAATGGTCTGATTCCGAAGGCTGCTGGATTGGCCGCGAGCGCAAGCGCGGCAAGATCGAAGATCTCAACGCTTTCCTCACCGGGCACGGTTCATCCGCTATTCTTCGCGTCGGCAAACTGAAACAGACCATCCGCTACGTAATCACTCTGGATTCCGATACCGCGCTGCCGCCCAATGCCGGCCGGCGAATGGTCGAAACCATTTCGCACCCCTGCAATCAGGTACAGATCGATCCGGCGGCTCGCGTGCGGACGCGCGGCTACGCGGTCATCCAGCCCCGCGTCGCCATCGCGCTGCCGGGCGCAACTGCCACGCGATTCACGCGCGTCTTCGCGGATACCTCCGGGCTCGATCCCTATCTCCGCTCTGTTTCCGATATTCAGCAGGATTACTTCAATGAAGGCACGTTTCATGGCAAAGCAATCTATGATGTCGCCGCGTTTGATACCATCCTCGGCGATCGTTTCCCGACCGAGTCCCTGCTGAGTCATGACCTGATCGAGGGCGCGCACGCAGGCGTTGGTCTGGCCACCGATATCGAGTTACTCGAGAACATTCCGCTCGATTACGCCAGCTTCAGCCGCCGTCAGCACCGCTGGATACGCGGCGACTGGCAAATCTTACCCTGGATTCTCGGCGCTGTTCCAGGTCCGGCCGGAACAGTTCCCAACCCGCTCGGCGCGGTCAGCCGCTGGCGTATTTTCGACAATCTCCGCCGCAGTTTGGTTCCGGTCAGCGCGCTGCTTCTTCTGCTGTTTGGGTGGTTTACGTCGGTTGCGCCCACGGTATGGAGCGTAGTGGTCGCGCTTGCCATTCTCATCCCCGCGCTGGCTCCACTTATTGAAGGTTGGGTGCGGCAGTTGGAAGGTACCGTGCATGGCCGGCAGGGGGCAAGCGATGAGCTGATCCGCTCGGCCGTGCTGACCGCGTTCCTGCCTCATCAGGCCTGGCTGGCCCTCGATGCCATTGTGCGCGCCACCTATCGGCGTTGCGTCAGCCGCCGTCATCTCCTGGAATGGCAGACGGCGGATGCGGCGGAACGTGATTCCAGCTTTCACATCGATTCCACGCGAAAGCAGATGATTATCATCGCGGCGCTTTCCGCCGTGCTGATGATCGTGCTGTATTATTGGCATCGCCTCATCCCGACCGGCGGCTTTCTCGTCCTCTGGATGTTTTCGCCGTTCCTGCTGACCTGGCTCAACAGCACCGCCGCCAGACGCGGCGTGAATGAGATTGGCGAGGGCGATCGTGAATACCTTTACCAGGCCGCACGTCTTACCTGGCGCTTCTTTGACGATCTGGTCAGTTCGGAGAGCCATTGGCTGCCGCCCGATAACACGCAGCTTGCCCTGCGCGTGGAAGTCGCGCGCCGCACTTCGCCCACGAACATCGGATTCTGGCTTCTCTCCGCTCTGAGCGCTCACGATTTCGGATGGATTCCCGCCGCGGAATTCTGCCGGCGCTGCAGTCAGACGGTCGCCACGCTCGATCTGATGGAGCGGCAGGATGGCCACTTCTACAACTGGTATGACATCGACACGCTGGCGCCGCTGAATCCGCGCTACATTTCTTCCGCGGACAGCGGAAACTTCCTCGCGTGCCTGTGGACGGTCGATCGCGCAATTGAGGAATTGCTGGATCGACCCGTACTCCCGTCATCCTGTCTGAGCGGACTCCAGACTACGCTCGGCATTCTGACGGAAGTGGCGGGCGACGATCTATACCTTGGCGCGCCCTGCCGGGCTGCCGCGCGTCTGCTGCGTTCTGAGCTTCGCCAGTACGAGCTCATTCCGCGTCTGCGTCTCATCGCCCATTCCGCCGATCCGTTCCGCGACGTCAGCCGATGGGAAGCCGCGTCGGGTGGCGACCGCGCTTACTGGGCTTCGCGCTTCGTCGCTGAAATCGATTCCTGGATTGAAGTCATTGACCGCAATCTTCGCTGGGTGGAGACTCTCTCGCGCCCCAGTGAAGACTTTCTCGCGCACTTTGGCAGAGACGTCGTGGACCTGCGCCGCCGCGTGCTGCGCACCATTCCGTCAATAGCAGAGCTCGAGCGGGGTCTGCCTGCGCTGAAAGCCATTCTCAACCGCCCGCTCTCGCCCGAAATGCCGCCCGAAGCGAACGGATGGGTCGCGCAACTGAAGGCCGAGGTGCAGGAGGCCGAGAAGAACGCCGCCATGACGGCGCTCGAAATGCGCCGGCTCCAGCAATCTGTCCGGCGGCTTGCCGATGAAACCAATATCGCGACCCTCTACGATCGCCGCCGCCGTCATCTCGCCGTCGGCTATGTCGCGGGGGGACCGCCCGTTTTCAGCAGCCATTACGATTTGCTGGTGAGCGAAGCGCGCCTCGCCAGCCTCCTCGCTATTGCCAAAGGCGACGTGCCGCTCGAACACTGGTTCGCGCTCGGCCGTCCCATGAGAACCGAGCCGCAGGGCCGCCAGCTCCTCTCCTGGAGCGGCACTATGTTCGAGTTCCTCATGCCCATGCTGTTCACCAATAGCTATGAAAACTCGCAGCTCGATCTTGCATGCCGTAATGCGGTGAAGGCCCAGATCGAATTCGGTGAAAACGCAGGGGTCCCCTGGGGACTTTCGGAATCCGCCTATAGCGCGCTCGATGTGCGGAAGACTTATCAGTACCGCGCGTTCGGCATCCCCGCCACGGCGCAGAATCCCGATGTCGATAGCCGTCTCGTGGTCTCCCCCTATTCCACGATGATGGCGTTGTTGTTTAATCCACGCGCCTGCATCGCCAATCTCCGGCGCCTGGATACGGATTCCGGCCTCCGTGGGCCTATGGGCTTCTATGAAGCCATCGATAATTCCCGCACCTCCACGCCGGAAGGCCGTGGCGGAATCGCAATCTACGCGTATTTCGCCCACCACCAGGGCATGTCGATGGCGGCGCTTGCGAACCTGCTGCTCGGCGAGGTCGTCCGGCGGCGTTTCCACTCCGATCCCCGCATACGCGCCATTGAGTCGCTGTTGTTTGAGCGCATTCCTCTGGCCCGGCTCCGCGTGCGCCAGCGTCGCGCCCCCACGCTTATTCCGGTCAAGAAGGCCGCGCCGGAGCAGGCCGAGCGCTTCCTGCCGGTGCGCACCACCATTCCCCAGACGGTTTTGCTCGGTAACGGCCGCTACTCCGTGATGCTCACGAACGCCGGTTCCGGTTTCAGCCGGTGGCATCAGTTCGATATCACGCGCTGGCGAGCCGATTCCGCAGTCGATCAATGGGGCACGTTCATTTTTCTGCACGAAGCGCGGCCCGGCGTCACGTGGTCCGCGACTTTGCAGCCGATCTGTGACGACCGCCGTGAAATGTCCGCTACGTTTACTGCCAACAGGGCGGAATTCCGGCGGGTCTTCCTCGGTATCGAATCGACGCTGAGCGTTGTCGTCAGCGCGGATGAGGATGTGGAGGTTCGCAAACTCACCATTATCAATCGAACTCGTCGCCGCCGTTTTCTGGACATTACTTCGTTTGCTGAACTGGCCATGGCTCCGGCCGCCGCCGATGCATCGCATGCGGCGTTCAACAAGATCTTCGTGGAAACGGAAGTTGAAGACGGCGTCATCGTGGCGCATCGCCGCCTGCGCGATCCCCAGGATCCTCCGCTCTGGGTGGCGCATATGCTGGTCGGCGCAACAGGCAACGTAGAGTACGAAACCGATCGCGCGTCATTCCTCGGCCGCGGCCGTACCCCGACCAATGCTGAAGCGTATGATCGTCCGCTCAACGGCGTTGTGGGGGCGACTCTCGATCCCGCTCTCAGCCTGCGCTGCCGCGAAGTCATCGAGCCACGTGGCAAGGTCCAGGTCATGTTCCTGACTATGGCGGCCTCGTCGCGCGAAGAGCTGATGCGCCTTGTAGCGCGCTATCGCCGGGCCGAAGCGGCGGTACGCGTTCTCGATCTCGCCTGGACTCACGAGCAGCTCGAATTCCGCTATCTTCAGATCGGGCCCGAGGCCGCGCACAGCTATCAGCAACT
>Ga0068855_100011804_pt1 | contig 10563 bp, 5 predicted proteins | sample KBSCornC52_FD_66592 | JGI IMG/M metagenome (GOLD analysis project Ga0068855, IMG submission 66592) | Corn rhizosphere microbial communities from Kellogg Biological Station, Michigan, USA - KBS Corn C5-2 | ecosystem: Host-associated > Plants > Roots > Rhizosphere > Soil ... | reverse complement strand
CGCCTACTAGCGAGCGCCGACTCAACTTCGCCCAGGCATTCAATCCACCTGGCACTATCCTTGGTGTCTGGATTGGGCGCGAATATATTTTTTCTGGGGTTGAATTAACACCGGCCCAAATAGCCGAGATGAAGGCAAATGGAACCTACGCGGGATATCTACACACTGAGATCATGCGGGTTGTTCCGACGTACATCGCTCTTGGTTCCGTTGTGCTACTGTTCGCCTTTGCGCTCTCACGCATGCGGTTTCCGAATATCCAAAGTGAGCATGAGGGTCAGAGCGGCGGGCACGGAAGCTTCCGAGGGCTCCTGCATCATCGCCAGCTCTGGTTTGCGGTCGGCGCGAATGTACTGAATGTAGGCGGCCAAATCTGCATGTGGAGCAACATCATCTTCTACATGAAGCAGTACACCATTGTGAGCGAGAAGACAGCGGCCAACTACATCATCTACTCACTGCTGGCGATGCTCGCTGGCCGTTTCGTTTCCACTCCGCTGATGAAATACATTGCGCCGAGTAAGTTGCTCGGCTTCTACGGCGCGGCGAATGTATTGCTGATGGCCTTTGCCGTGTCACGTCCGGGCTGGGGGGGCGCCTACGCTATTGTGGCTGCCAGTTTCTTCCTTTCAATCATGTTTCCGACCATTTTCGCCCTCGGGCTGAAGGGATTGGGAGAAGACACGAAGCTTGGTGGCTCAATGCTTGTCATGGCAATCGTAGGGGGAGCACTTTTTCCGTTGGCGCTTGGAGGAATCGCGCGGAGTACAGGCAGCATGGCGCTCGGATATATCGTTCCCGGACTCTGCTTCGCAGGAGTATCTCTGTACGGGTTCTTTGCGCCTCTGATTCTTCCGCCGCCAGGTAATACCGACCCTGAAGCTGGGGTCTTGGCCGCGGAGTATGGTCACCGAATTTGATCCCAAGCCCGCATCCGACCGAGCCGCTGCATCGTATGCGCTTATTAACTGCGCTTTATCCCTCTTGAGCGCACAGCTTCGAATCAATGAGGCTCGCAAGTTGCCCCGCGGCGTGCATTTGCTCCAGCTCAGCTGTCTGGAACTTAATCTTGAACCGCTGCTCAATCGCGACTACCAAGTTGATGTGATTGAGCGAGTCCCACTCAGGAACATCGGCTGCCGTTAGCTCAGGCGTCACGATAATCGACTCGTCATCAAAGATGTCTTGGAAGATGTGTGTGAGCTCGGTATAGATTTCCGTGATCTGCATCACTCCACTTTAACGGGCGCCCCTCGTATATCGCATTCGCCGCTCAAAAGTGTCTCAAGGTTTCGCCGGGCCGTTGTGCAGGCGGGGGGACATCATCGAAGCTGTTACGGTCAGCTGTTGGCTCAACATTCTTTTCAAGCGACCGGCTCACAAGATCGCGCGAGCCGAGACCAATTGCCAATGACAGCGTCAGGACAATACCGCCGAAAAGAATACCAAACGCAAGAGCCACGATCGACCCACCGATCTCCAGATGGTCGAGCACCATGGCCGCCGTCAGTACAAGCACGAGCCACTTGATTCCCAGTGAGAGAAACCGCGCATACTGCATCTGCAAGTTCACTGCGCCAATGAGTACAGAGCGAGAGAGAAACCGCGCAAGCACGGTTCCTATCAGCAGGATGATCACGGCTCCCACCGAGTGAGTAAGATACGGGATCAGAATCGCGGTAATTTGGGTGTTGCCGGAGGATGAAGCATCAAACGCAGAAATGCCAATGATGAGTCCTAGAACGACACATGCCCAGAACGCCACACGCGAGATGAGCAAGGTCGGAGAATGAGCGGGGGCGAGATCTGCGACCGTTGCGCTCTGAGTACGTCCGAATCGTTCGTCGAACCGAGCGGAGACTAGGATACGGCGAAGCATCAACGCAACCAGCGCCCCGAGCGCTGTGAGCACCACGAGGGCAATCAGCAGCGCCAGCAATCCTGGCAGGAAGCTTACGAGCTTTACCAATACCCGGTGCATCGATTCTGCGAGTGCGGATCCGACTTGTTGACCCATTTGAACTCCTAATAGTCAGTACCTACGGGTTGAAACGATCCGGCCAGCGCCACCGCGAAACCAAATAGGGCTTGTCTGTCTCGAATGCTGCAGCCAGCGATTCAACGTGAGCCTCCGGCGCGAGGCCATCCCCGCCACTGGCAGAAGCGAGCCTGAGATGCGACGCGACCCAAGCCAAGTAGAGTGGAGTCAGTGCGCCCATTAGGTGGCCGCGGTTGATGGTTCGAAGCCGGTAAGCCAGAATGAAGTCATACACGATCCTGGTCCAGAGTGCATCCGCCATCCGGAAGGTTGCCGCGGGCATCATTGATAGCTTCTTGAGTCCAAGCAGTGAGTTGGGCGGCAGAACGAGAGACCAGATTTCCTGCAGGTTGGAATACGCAAGCCGGAACGAATCGAGCATCGGCTGGATATCTAGCAGCTCTGGGGATGGAGCATTCTGCTCCCGCGCCGCCGTCGCTTGTGTATGCGCGGCCGCCGCCTTGGGCGAGTAGGCTAGGCGGGCGCGCTGCCAGTAGCCGGCCTTTGCTTCGATATCTGCGAACAGGGAGCCGGCGACATTTGCCAGAATCGCGTTCAGATCTGCTGCGTCCGGTGCAGGAATTGTCCGCGTGCCGACTTCACCCTCTGTAATGTTCAACCCTGCGGAGGCTGCTTCGGCAACGGGCCACAGGAGTGCTGTGTTCTGGCCCGAGGCTGTGAACCTCTGGGCTGTAGATGCGAGACGCTCCGCCATCTTGCGTGATAAGGCGAGATCGATCGCTAGCGGATACCGCACTTTGGTTCCAAAGATGGCGCGCGTCGTAGGATACAGAATGGCCGAATTTACCAGGCCATCGCGCGCGCCGAGCGCGTAACGTGGCACCGTCAGATCGGCCGATCCGGAGAGAAGCGCTGAAGCAAGCCCCGTCAAGCCTGCTGCACCGATGGAGTGCGCCTCCGGCCCGAGCAGAAGACAGCCCTCGGCCCCGCGCTCCTGCATCAGTTTGTAGGTGTTCAGGAAGTCCGCAGCGCTTAACAACCAACCACCAGGAGTTGGAGCCGCGGGGGTATAAGTGAAGATCCGAAAAACGGAAGAATCGGAGATGCCGGGTGGAACCGGGTCTGGCGTGGCTATCAGGATGGGTTTCGTGTGGAATGCCGCTGCGAGATTCGCGATTGTGCGTTCCAGCCCCTCGGGCGAAAGTGGCGTCAGTACCACCAGCAGACCAGCAGGTGGACTTTCCGGGCGATTTACGGCTTCAGAAACTGTGGAGGCAGTGGCCATGGCGTTACTTTGAAACCAGCGCTAGATTCGCGATCCCTCTAAAGCCACGCTCAGATTACCAGCCGTGGCATAACATTCAAAACCTACAAACTCGGCAGAGCAAGTATTCCAGCAAGAGGGATGCGTACCCAAGTTGGCCGATTGTTAAGTTCGTACAGCAGTTCATACAGCGCCTTCTCGAGCACGTAGGCCGTTAGTAGGCGGTGCGCCTGCTTAGGCTGTGGAGTGAGATGCGGGTTTGCACTCACAGTGGAACGCCACGCATTCAGAAATTCAGTAGATACAGCGTTTTGCCACAACTGCGCCCACATCTCCAAGGAGCCTTGGGCCGCGGTATGACGCTGTGCGAAGGGATCAAGTGCTGAGTAAGCTGCGTAACTGAACGACCGCAGCATTCCCGCAACATCGCGCAGCGGAGACTGCTTCGCGCGCCGGTCTCTTAATGGCCGAGCGGGTTCCCCTTCGAAGTCCAAAATGACGTAGTCACCACGCGTGCGCAGCACTTGGCCCAAGTGGTAATCCCCGTGAATCCGGGTGCGGAGGCCGGACTGACTTTCAACGCTTCTCTCATTTCCCGAACCATCCTCAAGTGGTTGCGTGATGGCTGCGGCACGACTGAACAGTTCTCGGCGACCTGCTAGAAGGAGGGCCGCCGATTCGGTCGTGTACTCATCGGGCAACGCGGTAAAGTTGCGCTTCAGAGCATCGAGGGAACGCACTATCTGGTCGCTGATGCGAGCGGCATCACTGTCCAGGTCAGCTGCCGAGAAGGACTCCGCAGCAAAGGCTTGGTTCTCAGTTGGGGTAGCCAACGCCAGATGCATTTCTCCGGTGCGTCGCCCCAACAGTGCCGCCGCCTCGAGATATAGGCCTGCATGCTCACGTGCATCCGTAGGGATCTGATCGATTGCGGACGAATCAAAAAAGGAAGGAGCAACACCCACGTCGCTCGGTGGCGGACATGTCAGTACGCCCTCGAAAAATCGTGCGAGTTCATCCAGTGTAAACCGCCAACCATCGCCTTCGTTCTCCACGAGTCCCTGCAACATGGCGAGGGTAGTCGGCTCTGAATCAGGCAGACTCTGCTCCCGTATGTCACCAAGGAACGGCGCGATACGCGGAAAACGCGCCACCTCCGTCAGGAAGCGTCCAATCTCCGTGTCTGGATTCTCGCCTGATTGAATTCTGCGGAAGAGCTTCAGGATGAGTTTATCTTCGTAAAGGATCGAAGTATTCGACTGTTCAGCCGATCCGGTCCGCGCCGCAAGCGCTTCTGCACCGCGAGCAAAGTCGAGAGCACTCGATCTATGTCCTTTGAGCGTCACCGGCACGACTGCGTCTCCACTCACCTGAGAGGCGGTAATCTGCGCCTCCGACGCGATCAAATTTAATAGCGCCTGGCGGAAGTCTTCTTGGTATACGGCGTCGTGGAGAATCGCCGATCCGTCGCCAGTCATTAGAGATCCAAGCACAGCTCCTGGAACCGCGGCTCGAATCGATTCGGCCTCTTGGCCATGGCTTAGGGCGAGCGGCAACTGATACTGATCCGGCGGATCTTCCGCGTAGGTGACTTCCAAGAGTACCAGCGCAGCCGTTATGCCGGGCAGTTCGGCCCAATCCATAACTCGAACCGAACTGATGATCCGGGACTTCGCTCCAAACCAGCGCTGCCGCTGAAGGTATTCAGGCAGAAGCTGCTCAAGGAGGCTCAAGCCTCGGCCCGTCAGCAAATCGCGCCAGGGATTTCCGGCTGAATCGATCGTGAGTTCCAACGTACTTTCAGTTGACTGTACGCTCGACACCTCAACAGCCTCGGGTGCGGGTTGGAGTTCAAGCCACAAGAACGAGTATGGCGCCAGCGTCAATGGATACGGAGCCGAGGTAATCTGCGGGAAAGAGACATATCCGAGCATCTCGACCGGAACCATACCGGAAAACCGGGAGAGATCGAGAGATACTGGCTGCGCAAAGCGCGAAAGGTTTGCTACACACAAGACTGTCTCGCTAATTCCCTCCTGGTCGCTGGAATATTCACGCAGATAGGCCAGTACTTTTCTGTTTTCAGGGTTCAAAAACTCCTGGGTTCCACGGCCAAACACCTTAAAAAGCTTTCGCAGCGCGATCATATTGCGCGTCCAGTGCAGTAATGATGACTGGTCGCTGAGCTGCGCCTCGACATTGATGGCCTGGTAGCCCCAGATGGGATCCATAATTACGGGGAAATAGAGTTTCGCCGGGACAGCGGTCGAAAACCCCGCGTTTCGGTCGGGGGTCCACTGCATGGGCGTACGCACGCCATTGCGGTCACCGAGATATATGTTGTCGCCCATACCGATCTCGTCGCCGTAGTACAAGATGGGCGTACCCGGAAAGGAGAACAGCAACGAATTCAGCAGCTCAATTCGGCGGCGATTGTTATCCAGCAGCGGAGCAAGGCGGCGGCGGATGCCCACGTTGACGCGCATGCGGGGGTCAGCCGAGTACGCCAGGTACATGTAATCGCGTTCATCACTCGTAACCATCTCGAGCGTGAGCTCATCGTGGTTTCGAAGGAAGAGGCCCCATTGGCACGATTCCGGAATCGGTGGTGTCTGCATCATGATGTCGGTGATCGGCAGCCGGTCCTCCTGCCGTAACGCCATATAGATACGCGGCATCAGTGGGAAATGGAAGGCCATGTGGCACTCGTCGCCATTTCCAAAGTAGGGCCGCACGTCGGCAGGCCACATATTTGCTTCGGCAAGAATTAGGCGGTCCTCGTACTCTGAGTCAATCACCTCCCGAATTTGTTTTATCTTCTCGTGGGTCTCAGGCACGTTTTCACACGAGGTGCCATCGCGTTCCACGAGGTATGGGATGGCGTCCAGCCTGAGCGCATCCACCCCCATGTCCAGCCAGAAGCGCATCGCCTTCAGGACCTCTTCCATTACCCGGGGATTATCGAAGTTCAGGTCCGGCTGGTGTGAAAAAAATCGGTGCCAATAGAACTGCTGGGCCTGCTCGTCCCAAGTCCAATTGGACTTTTCAGTATCGGTGAAAATGATACGGACGCCCTCGTACAGGCGGTCCGTGTCGGACCAGACGTACATATCCCGCTCTGGCGATCCCTTTGGCGCGCGTCGGGCCGCCTGGAACCAGGGATGCTGATCCGAGGTGTGGTTGATGACGAGCTCGATCATCACCTGCATTCCCCGCTGATGAGCCGCGTCCAGGAATTGTTTGAAATCGTTCAGGTTGCCGTAGGAAGGGTTAACCTCGACGTAGTTGGAAATGTCGTATCCGTCATCCCGCAACGGAGAGGGGAAAAAGGGCAACACCCAAAGACACGTAACACCCAGGTCCTGCAGATAGTCAAGCCTTGAGATCAGGCCCGGGAAATCCCCGATTCCATCACCGTTCGAGTCCTGAAAGGCCCGAACGTGGAGCTCGTAAATGACTGCGTCTTTGTACCAGAGTGGATCAGTGGCGCTGCCAGCTTTCTTCACGCGTACTTGTCTCCGAGCCAGATTGGATGCACGTACCGTCGCTCAGGACACTTTACCCATGCACCTGTATCAGGTACAAGAAGAGCCGCACTACGAGGTTACGGCTTTAGGCGGGTAACACGAAAAACGTGAGCAGGCATGATCTGCGGCCGCAGGGCTACATAGTTCGAGCGATTGCGCCAGCGGTAGTGTGTGCCGGTCAGCAGATCCTCTACGTCAAATTGCTCATCGTGCCCGATTCCGAGTCGCTTCAAATCAAGGTCTATCCAGCCTCCCTGCTCGTTGGTGGGATCCAGATTTACGGCCACAAGAATCACATTTGGCGGCTCACCGTTGGCTGACGGCGCGGATTTGGAATAACAGAGGATCTGTGGGTTATCTACATTGTGAAAATGCAGTGACAAATCGTTTTGTAAAGCACGATTCGAATTCCGGATGTAATTCAGCTTTGTCACCAAAGGAGCAATGGAATGCGAGGCCGACCGGTCCCACCGTCGGATCTGATACTTCTCGCTGTTCAAGTATTCTTCACTTCCGTGCCGCACCGGCACATTCTCGCCCAGTTCATATGCAGGTCCATAGATACCGTAGCTTGCAGCCAGGGTTGTTGCAAGGATGAGCCGCTGCATAAAGGCCGGCTTACCGCCGTTCTGCAAAGAGGCATGCAGAATGTCGGGTGTATTGGGCCATACGTTCGGCGTGAAGAAATCCGAGACGGGAGGCTTCGTGATTTCTTCGAAATACGACTGCAACTCAGATTTCGCAGTCCTCCATGTAAAGTACGTATACGATTGAGTGAACCCGCTTTTAGCGAGCGAGTACATGATGTGAGGCCTTGTAAACGCCTCGGCAAGAAAGATGACGTCCGGCGCCGTCTTGTGCAGGGTGTTGATACACCACTCCCAAAACGGCAAGGCCTTCGTATGTGGGTTATCAACACGGAACACTCGCACCCCGCGATCCATCCAGAACTGGAACACGGACGCCAATTCGTCCCAAAGCCCTTTCCAGTCCGATGACTCGAAATTGAGCGGGTAGATATCCTGGTACTTCTTCGGCGGATTCTCAGCGTACTGAATCGTCCCGTCCGGCCGGTGAATGAACCACTCCGGATGGTCCTTGACCCAGGGGTGGTCTGGAGAGCATTGGAATGCGATATCCATCGCCAGCTCCAAGCCGTGCCGCTTCAGTGCCTCGACCAGGTGATCGAAATCTTCGAAGGTTCCCAGTGACGGGTGAATCGATTTGTGACCTCCTGCCGGCGAACCGATCGCCCATGGACTTCCTTCGTCGCCGGGCTGTGCGCTAACAGAGTTATTCGGTCCTTTGCGAAATGCAAGACCAATTGGGTGGATCGGCGGGAGGTACAGTATGTCAAAACCCATCGCTGCAATTTCAGGCAGAATCGCCTCCACGTCCCGCAACCTACCGTGTCTGTTTGGGTCCGGTGAAGCGGAGCGGGGAAAGAGCTCATACCACGACGAGAACCGCGCGCGTTCACGATCGACCCAAAGGTGCAGTTCCTTCTTCGGCATTGCTACAAAGCTATGGTCGGGGTATTTGGCAATAAGTTGCTCCGCCTCTGAGGTCAAGGGATACTCATAATACGGCCGCTCTTGGTCCGCGAGTTCACGCAAGGAGCTGGCAATTTCGCTCAGCGCGCTCGCATCTCCCCCGGAAGCCCGGCTGACGGCAGCATCCACCAACCCAGCCCCGACCGTAAACGCCACGGCGATATCCTGCGGTGTCGTGGCAGTGCCAGGTAAGGGAGGATTCGCCGCATCCGGATTCGCGGCATCAGATGTGACGGGATCTCGTTCCATGCGTGCAACTTGCTGCAGTGACTGCGCTGCGAGCCGTTTGCGCAGGTCGGCACACCAGGTGTCGAAGTGATCGACCCAGCCACGGATGGTGAAGCTCCACAGGCCGAGCCGGTCTACAACGAATGTGCCGGACCAAAGGTCATTCGGCAACGCCTCCAAGGTAAGGACCTTCCATGACGAATCCTGTTCGTGCTTGTACAAGAGCTGCGCAGAGACGTGGTCGTGGCCGTCGGAGAAGATTGCTGCCGAAACGTCAACTTGGTCCCCGATAAACCGGCGGGCGGGATAGCGTCCGCAGTCTATCTGCGGCTGAATTTGTTCGATGATGACACGCGTGCGGCCTTCGATTGGTTTCATTCGCTCCGTTCACCAATAATAATTCGGATTCCCACAGCACCTCTTGTTCACTCAACGGGAGCCCACTCGCTGCATCTTATCCAAGAGACGAGACTTCGGCTTGACGAGGTGCCCCAAACATCTCTCAAAAGATGCCGCCCCTGTGAGTCCGGTTGGTCGATCTAAAGGAGTTAGTCAGAAGAAATGCCGACAGAGGAACCAAAAGAGCAGGCAGCAAAAGCAAGGTCCAGAGAGTCGGGATGGAACACAACCCCCATTGAAGAGTATGCCCTCATCGGAGACTGCGAAACGGCCGCCTTAGTCTCACGCGCAGGATCGATTGATTGGCTCTGCTGGCCTACATTTTCATCCGCCGCTGTATTCGCGGCTATGCTCGGCACACGAGATCATGGCTTTTGGAAAATCTGCCCAGCGAATTCGTCTGCTCAAATCCAAAGGCGCTATCTCGACTCTACTCTGACCGTGGAGACAACGTTCTCAACGCCAGACGGCGAGGTTCGCCTTGTCGATTTCATGCCGCCGCGAGCCAAACACTCACGCGTGGTCCGGCTCATTTACGGCGTCGCCGGAACGATGAAAATGCGCATGGACCTTGCCATTCGCTTTGATTATGGCCGGACTGTGCCCTGGGTCACAACGAACGCCGAGCTGCGCGCCGTCGCTGGCTCCGATATGGTTGTGCTGCATACGAAAGTGCCCGTCCGCGGTGAAGGCATGAAGACGATCGCGGAGTTCACGATCCACCAGGGGAAGACCGCTAGCTTCATGCTGACCTACGGCTCTTCGCTCGAGAAAGTACCGCCCACGGCTGACCCGCACAACTTGATGAAGCAGACCACTCAGTTCTGGACGGGCTGGATAAAAAAAAACGCCTACGAGGGTGAGTACAAGCATATCGTCGACCGCTCGCTGATCACCCTCAAGGCGCTCACATACCGTCCGACGGGAGGCATCGTAGCCGCCGTGACGACCTCCCTTCCCGAAGATATCGGAGGCGAGCGCAACTGGGATTATCGGTTTTGTTGGCTTCGCGACACGGCTTTCACGTTGTCGGTTCTGCTCCGCGCCGGCTTCCGCGAGGAGGCCTTAGCGTGGAGACGCTGGCTACTACGGGCTGTCGCAGGAGCACCGGACCAGATTCAGACGCTGTACAGCATCATGGGGGGACGCGAACTGCCGGAGTGGGAGGCAGACTGGCTGCCCGGCTACTGGAATTCAAAGCCAGTCCGCATTGGGAATGCGGCCTCGCAGCAATTTCAGCTCGATGTATTCGGGGAAGTCTCGTCTGCTCTGGCCCAAATGCCGGAGGCGGAGGCAGACATCCGGGTATCCGCACGCGATCTGCAGGTCGCCTTGGTCAATCATCTATGTGATGTGTGGCGGAATCCAGATCAAGGTATATGGGAGGTTCGCGGGAGACCGAAGCATTTCACGCATTCGAAGATTATGGCGTGGGTGGCGTTTGACCGCGCAATCCCCGCCATAGCAAGCAAGCTAACTGAAGAGACCGATGCAACCCGCAGGAAATACCTCGCCGAATGCGTCGAACGTTGGAAGGCCGAGCGCGCAGCGGTTCGCAAGCAAGTCTGCGAGGAAGGGTTCGACAGACAGCTC
>Ga0068855_100011801_pt1 | contig 10564 bp, 9 predicted proteins | sample KBSCornC52_FD_66592 | JGI IMG/M metagenome (GOLD analysis project Ga0068855, IMG submission 66592) | Corn rhizosphere microbial communities from Kellogg Biological Station, Michigan, USA - KBS Corn C5-2 | ecosystem: Host-associated > Plants > Roots > Rhizosphere > Soil ... | reverse complement strand
GTTGTCGACGATGAGCTTGACGAAGGCGTCCAGGTACGGGTGCGGGCCGGTGCCGCAGCCGTTGGCGACGGCCTGCGCGTCGTTCCACACCGGGTTCTTGGCTTCGGGATAGACCGTCAGCGTGCGGCCTTGCGCCGCCGACTTGGCCTTGGCGATGTCGATGATCTCCTGCATCGTCAGGATCGGGTACTGGCCGTTGAGCGCGCTCGGACGCTGGTCGCGGGCGTCGTACGTGGTGCCGCCGATCCACTGCTTGAGCTCGGCGGCGGTGAAGTCCGTGACGGACCAGTCGTTGGTGTGGTCCTCGCCGTCCACGACGAGCGCCTTGAGCACCGACTTCGGGTCGGCGGGGTCGATGCGGTCGCTGAGGTATTGCGCCGGGCCGCCGTACCTGGCCACGTCGTAGCCCACGTCGACCAGCACGCCCGGCGTGGTGCGCATGCGCGCCGCGACGGTCGGGTTGGTCTGCGCGATGGTCGCGATGTTGGTGTTGTCGCTGAGCCAGGGGTTGTGGCGCGCGACGAGCACGCAGTCCCGGGTCATGTGGATGTCTTCCTCCAGCGAGTCGGCGCCGGCGTCGGCCGCGCCCTCGTAGGCGGGCAGCGTCTCCTCGGGGTACAGGCCCGGCAGGCCGCGGTGTCCGATGACCAGCGGGACGCTGCCGTCGAGCGTGAGCAGCGGCTGTGGCGCGGGGGTGGCGCCGGCCGCGGGCGCGGCGTCGTTGCTGCCGCCGCAGGCGGCGAGCGCGGCGGCCGTCAGGAACAGGGGCAGCAGTTTCAGGAGGGTGGCGTGGCGGGGTGACATGGGGTGGAAGCCTTTTTCCGATCTTGTGAGCGCTCGCATGGTCGGCCATCCCGATGACCCGGCGATGACGCGACCGTGCAGCGAAGGTGACGGTCCGGCGATACAGGGTGCGGTATGCCGCGCGTCGACGGCCGCGGGTCGGCCGGCGTGGATCCCGCGACTTCGCGCAGGATGACGGTTCGGCGGCGTCCCGACCGCCCAAGGCCGCCCTCAGCGCGCCGACAACACCTCGGACATCACCGCCAGCTCCGGCGCCCGCACGCCCGGCGACGCGGTCGCGGCGTCCTCCCCGGGCACCACGCGCTCGCCGGGGTGGCCGCGCGTGGACCAGTCCAGGATCTCCAGGCGGCCGTCCGAATGCTCGACCAGCGCGGTCAGGCTCTCCACCCAGTCGCCGTCGTTGCAGTACAGCACGCCGTCGATCTCGCGCATCTCCGCATGGTGGATGTGGCCGCAGACGACGCCGTCGGCGCCGCGCCTGCGCGCCTCGCGCGCCACCGCCACCTCGAACTCGCCGATGTAGCTGACCGCGCGCTTGACCTTGTGCTTGAGGTACTTGGACAAGCTCCAGTACGGCAGTCCCATGCGGGCGCGCAGCGAGTTGAAGTGCTTGTTGAGCTTGAGGATGGCCGTGTAGAGCGAGTCGCCGACATAGGCCAGCCACCGGGCGCACTGGATCACGCCGTCGAACAGGTCGCCGTGGGTGATCCACAGGCGCCGGCCGTCGGCCGTCACGTGCATCCACTCGCCGTGCACCTCGACGCCGCCGAACTCGTGCTCGACGTACTTGCGCGCGAACTCGTCGTGGTTGCCCGGCACGAAGATCACGCGCGTGCCCTTGCGCGCCTTGCGCAGCAGCTTCTGGATGACGTCGTTGTGCGCCTGCGGCCAGTACCAGGAGCGGCGCAGCTGCCAGCCGTCGATGATGTCGCCCACCAGGAACAGCGTGTCGCAGTCGACCTGCTTGAGGAAGTCCAGCAGCGCGACCGCCTGGCAGCCGGGGGTGCCCAGGTGCAGGTCGGAGATCCACGCCGTGCGCACGCGCGTGGACGCGCCGTCGCGCGGCCGCGGGTCCGCGGTCGGCGGGTCGAGGGGGTGGGCATGGCGATCCATGGACGCCCATCCTGCGCGCCTGGCGTGATGTTGCCGCGACAGGGGCGTGACGGTTGCGTGACTCGGCCCAGAGCCCGAGCGCCGGCGCGGGCCTTGGCGTGGCTGCTACAACGTGCAGCTTGCCCTGAAAGGCCCGTCATGAAGCACAAGCCCGTCCTCGCGCACGACGATGTCGTCCGCATCCTCGACCACGCACGCACCGAGGCGCAGTCCAACCAGTGGGCCGTGACGATCGCGGTCGTCGACGACGGCGGCCATCCGCTGGCGCTCGAGCGCCTGGACGGCGCGTCGCCCGCCTCGGCCTACATCGCCACCGAGAAGGCGCGCACCGCCGCGCTGGGCCGGCGGCCGTCGGGCGCGTACGAGGAGATGATCAATGGCGGACGCACGGCGTTCCTGTCGGCGCCCCTGGCCGGCATGATCGAGGGCGGGGTGCCGGTGGTCGTCGACGGCCAGGTGATCGGCGCGGTCGGGGTGTCCGGCGTGAAGTCGGCGCAGGACGCGCAGGTCGCCAGCGCCGGCATCGCGAGCCTCGGCGCGGCCTGAGGCGCGGGAAAGGAAAAGCCCGCCGCGGCGGATGCCGGGGCGGGCTTCGATCGCGGGACGGCCCGAGGACTGGCCGTCGCGCCGCGGTCAGAACGAGTGGCGCACGCCCAGGGCGAACTCGTTGACGTTGCGGTCGCTGGCGGTCGTCAACCCGGCCGGGATCGAGCCGCCGATGCGGCCGACGAACGCGCCGTTCGCGCTCGCGTCGTTCTTGAAGTGCGTGAACGACGTGTACAGGTTCGTGCGCTTGGAGAAGTCGTACTCGTAGCCCACGCCCAGCGCGTCGGTCTTGCCCAGCGAGGTGACCTTGGCGTTCGGCTTGTTCTCCACCCACTGGGCGCGGATCACGTGCTGGCCGAACTTGTAGTCGCCGCCGATCCAGTAGCCCTTGCCGTCGAGGTCGGCGGGGCGCTTGTCGTTGACGTTCATGAAGCCGCCTTCGACCTTGAACGACGCGATCGTGTACGACGCGGCGAGGGTGGTGATGCCGACGGCGGTCTTGTTGTTGGGCGTCGCGGCGGTGGCGCCGTTGGTCGCCTTGTCGTCGACATAGGACACGTACGCGTCCAGGCCATAGCCGGTGTAGCGCAGCGAGTAGTCGACCAGGCGCGTGTTGTTGGTGTCGCCCGTCACTTCGCCGGCGCCGTACAGGAACGAGCCCTTGAAGCCTTCGAACGACGGCGTGGTGTAGCGGAACGAGTTGTTCACGCGGGCCGGGCTGCCGTTCAGCTCCGAACCGGTGGCCGTCGACGTCGTGGCGGCGTTGGCGCTGCCGCGCACCGGCTCGTAGCCGCCGGCGAAGCCGCCGATGATGGCCGTCGTCGCGCCGGTGCTGGTGTTGGCGAATTCGCTGAAGTCGCCCGTCTGGTAGTAGACGCTGCTGTACTGGCGGCCGGCGCTGGCCGTGCCGAACGGGGTGCGCAGGGCGCCGAAGGCCTGGCGGCCGAACAACTGGCCGCCCTGGCCGGAACCGCCGGTGTCCACGTTCAGGCCGCCTTCGAGCACGAAGTCGGCGAAGTAGCCCGAGCCCAGGTCCTCGCTGCCCTTGAAGCCGATGCGGCTGCCGGACTGGCCGCCGGAGGTGACGAGCACCTGCTTGCTGTGCCCGGACAGGTACTGGCCGTCGAGGTCGACGATGCCGTAGATGGTGACGCTCGATTGCGCGAAGGCGGCAGGAGCGGCGAGGGCCAGGGCGATGGTGCCGAGGGTGTACTTCATGTGATGTTCTTTCTGTGAGTGAGGGTGGCCGGAGGGTGGCCGGCGCGCATTTGAACTTGTTCTCGCGGCTCGACAACGACGTGGGCCGACGCAAATTGTGGGATCGGCAAGCGAGCACAGCCAGCGTTCAGCCACGTCGAATCGTTCCTAAGCTTATGAATTCATTGAGCTTTGAGCCGTTTTGACCCGCTCGCCCATGGTGCTCGGCAGGTGTGACACCTAATTGACAAGTGAGTTTTTATTCACCCAATACGTCGCCATCAAACAACGAATTCGGCCTTTCCGCGACGTCGCCGGGGTCAATTCGCCTCCTCAGCGAAAACCCGCATGCGACTGCACTTGCCAGCGGCCGGGCTGGCCGCGTAAAGTCCGCCGCAATCGTTTGCGCAAACGTTTGCGCGATCGAGCCCACGCGGCTTCCTCCGGCCCGAACCCATGCCGGCGCGGCCCACAAAACCAGGAGACACACCATGATCCGTTCGTCCCGCCGCCTGGCGCTCCGCGCCCTCGCCGGCGCCGCCGTCCTCGCACTGCTGCCGCAATTGGCCCTCGCCGCCGACGCCAAGCCGCGCGTCGCGCTGGTGATGAAGTCGCTGGCCAACGAGTTCTTCCAGACGATGCAGGACGGCGCCAAGGCCGACCAGAAGAAGCGCTCGGGCGAATACACGCTGATCGCCAACGGCATCAAGGACGAGACCGACACGGCCGCGCAGATCAAGATCGTGCAGCAGATGCTCGTCGAGCACGTCGATGCCATCGTCATCGCCCCGGCCGACTCCAAGGCGCTGGTGCCGGTGCTGGCCGAAGCCGCCGCTAAGGGCGTGATCGTCGTCAACATCGACAACAAGCTCGACGCCGACGCGCTCAAGGAGAAGAACCTGGTCGTGCCGTTCGTCGGCCCCGACAACCGCAAGGGCGCGAAGCTGGCCGGCGACTACCTGGCCAAGCAGCTGAAGTCCGGCGACAAGGTCGGCATCCTCGAGGGCGTGTCCACCACCTTCAACGCCCAGCAGCGCACCGCGGGCTTCACCGACGCGATGAAGGCCGTGGGCGCCAACATCGTCAGCGTGCAGTCGGGCCAGTGGGAAATGGACAAGGCCAACGCCGTGGCCGCCGCGATGCTGCGCGAGCACCCGGACCTGCGCGCGCTGCTGGCCGGCAACGACAACATGGCGCTGGGCGCCGTCGCCGCGATCAAGAGCGCGGGCAAGACGGGCAAGGTGCTCGTGGTCGGCTACGACAACATCAGCGCCCTCAAGCCGATGCTGGCCGACGGCCGCGTGCTGGCCACCGTCGACCAGTACGGCGCCAAGCAGGCCGTGTTCGGCATCGACACCGCGCTGAAGGCGATCAAGGAGAAGAAGGCGCAGAAGGACCTGGCGCCGGTCGTCGAGACGCAGGTCACCCTGGTCACCAAGTGAGCGCCGCGATGTCGCCGGCCCCGGGCGGAACGGGCGCTGCGCCCGTGCTGCTGCAGGGCCGCGGCATCGGCAAGACCTACGCTACGCCGGTGCTCGCCGGCGTGGACTTCGAGCTGCGCGCCGGCGAAGTGCTGGCGCTCACCGGCGAGAACGGCGCCGGCAAGAGCACGCTGTCCAAGATCGTCGCGGGACTGGTGCAGGCCACCACGGGATCGATGACCCTGGCCGGCCAGCCCTTCGCGCCGGCATCGCGCAAGGACGCCGAGAAGCTGGGCGTGCGCATGGTGATGCAGGAACTGAGCCTCGTGCCCACGCTCAGCGTGGCCGAGAACCTGCTGCTGGGCCGCCTGCCGCACCGCCTGGGCTTCATCCGCGGCGACGCGCTCAACGAAGCGGCCGCGAGGCAGATGGCATTGATCGGCCTGGACGACGTGGACCCGCGGCTGCCCGTCAGCGCGCTGGGCGTGGGCTACCAGCAGATGGTGGAGATCGCGCGCAGCCTGGTCGGCGACTGCCGGCTGCTGATCCTGGACGAGCCCACGGCCACGCTCACGACGCGCGAGATCGCGCACCTGTTCGAGCAGATCGCGCTGCTCAAGGCACGCGGCGTGGCGGTCGTCTACATCTCGCACCGCCTCGACGAACTGGGCCAGGTGGCCGACCGCGTGATGGTGCTGCGCGACGGCCGCCACATCGATACGCGGCCCATGCGCGCGCTGACGCAGGCCGACATCGTGCGCAGCATGGTGGGCCGTGACGTGCACGAAGGCCTCGACCGCGAGCGCCGTCCCCGGGGCCTGCCGCTGCTGCGGGTCAAGCACCTGACGCGCGGCAACGTCGTGCGCGATGTCAGCTTCGACCTGCACGCCGGCGAGGTGATGGGCCTGGCCGGCCTGGTGGGCTCCGGCCGCACCGAGTTGCTGCGCCTGATCTACGGCGCCGACCGCAAGGACTCGGGCAGCCTCCAGGGCAGCGAGCCCCGGACGGAGCTGGTCATGAAGTCGCCCATGCAGGCCGTGCGCAAGGGCATCGGCCTGGTCACCGAGGATCGCAAGACGCAGGGCCTGCTGCTGTCGCAGTCGATCCGCGTCAACGCGACGCTGGCCAACCTGAAGGCGGTGTCGCGCCGCGGCTGGCTGCGCCGCCGCGAGGAACGCGCCGAAGTGGATCGCCTGCGCGACCTGCTGCGCGTGCGCTGCGATTCGATCGAGCAGCCGGTGGCCGAACTGTCGGGCGGCAACCAGCAGAAGGTCGTCTTCGCGCGCTGGCTGCACCGCGACTGCGAGGTGCTGCTGCTGGACGAACCCACGCGCGGCGTCGACATCGGCGCCCGCGCCGACATCTACGGGCAGCTGGACAGGCTCGCCGCCGCCGGCAAGGCACTGCTGATGGTGTCATCGGACCTGCGCGAGCTGATGTCGCAGTGCGACCGCATCGGCGTGATGAGCGCCGGCAGGCTCGTGCGCATCTTCGAGCGGGGCGAGTGGTCCGAGCAACTGCTGCTGGAGGCCGCGTTCAGCGCCTACACCGCCGCCGAGAAAAAGGCCCCGCAAGAACAACTCGCATGACCTCGTCCAAACCCCTGACCACCCGTGCCGCGCTCACCAGCGCCATCGGCACCGTCGCCGGCCTGATGGCCGCGCTGGCGCTCATGATCGGCTTCTTCAGCTGGCAGAGCGAATACTTCTTCACCGCCGACACCTTCATCACGATCGCCAACGACATCCCGGCCACCGCGGTCACGGCGGTTGGCATGACCTTCGTGCTGATCATCGCGGGCATCGACCTGTCGGTGGGCTCGACGATGGCGCTGGCCGCCGCGGTCGCCGGCATCGCGATGCTGCAGTGGCACTGGTCGCTGCTGCCGGCCACGCTGCTGGCGATGGCCACGGGCGTGGGCGTGGGCGCGATCAACGGCGCGGTGACCGTCGCGTGGCGCCTGCCGTCGTTCATCGTCACGCTGGGCATGCTGGAGATGGCGCGCGGCGCGGCCTACCTGGCCACCGACTCGCGCACGCAGTACATCGGCGGCAAGATCGACTGGCTGGGCAAGCCCATCGTCCTCGGGCTGTCGCCGCAGTTCTTCATCGCGATCGTGCTCGTCGCGCTCGCGCAGGTGGTGCTCACCCGCACGGTGTTCGGCCGCAGCATGGTGGGCATCGGCACCAACGAGGAGGCGATGCGGCTGGCGGGCGTCGATCCGCGGCCGATCAAGGTCGCCGTGTTCGCGCTGGCCGGCCTGCTGGCGGGGCTCGGCGGGGTGTTCCTGTCGTCGCGGCTGGAGGCCGCCGACCCGAACGCGGGCACGGGCGCGGAACTGGTGGTGATCGCATCGGTGGTCATCGGCGGCACGAGCCTGATGGGCGGCCGCGGCTCGGTGGCGAGCACCTTCTTCGGCGTGCTGGTGATCTCGGTGCTGGAGGCCGGCCTGGCGCAGATCGGCGCCAGCGAGCCGACCAAGCGCATCATCACGGGCTTCGTCATCATCCTGGCAGTCGTGCTCGACACGCTGCGCGAGCGCAGGAAGAGGAAGGCATGAGCGCCGCCCCGCCCTCCCCAAGCGCGCGCGCAGTCCGCGGGACGGAGGCTGCCTGATGAGCACGCATCCTCGCGGCCACGCCGCCCTGCCCACCGGCCGCGCCAGCATCCGCGACGTGGCGGCGCGCGCGGGCGTGTCCGTCACCACCGTCTCGCACACGCTCAACGGCACGCGCTTCGTCAGCGAGCAGGCCAAGGCCAAGGTGCACGAGGCCGCGCACGCGCTCGGCTACGTGCCCAGCGAGGTCGCGCGCGGCCTCAAGCACAACACGACGCGCACGCTGGGCATGCTGGTGCCCAACAACTCGAACCCGTACTTCGCCGAGATCATCCGCGGCGTGGAGCACCACAGCTACGCGGCCGGCTACAGCCTGCTGCTGTGCAACTCCAACGACGATCCGCAACAGCAGGCCGACCACCTGCGCGTGCTGGCCGAGCGCCGCGTCGACGGCATCGTGCTGGTGGCCTCCGGCCATGACGACGCCATCGTCGCCGTGTGCAAGGACCTGCGCCTGCCGCTGGTTCTGGTCGACCGCGAGATCGAGACGATCGCCGTCGACCTGATCGAGGTCGACCACGCCGCCGGCGGCGAGCTCGCCACCGCGCACCTACTGGGCCTGGGCCATGAGCGCGTGGCCTGCATCGTCGGTCCGTCCGACCTGCGGCCCAGCCACCAGCGCGAGGCCGGCTGGCGCCGCGCCCTCGCCAAGGCCGGCATCGAGCCGCGCGCCGACGAAGTGGTGCGCGGCGACTTCGGCCCCGAGAGCGGCGCTGCCGCGATGCGCCGGCTGCTGCAGTCGGCGCGCCGGCCCACGGCCGTGTTCGTGTGCAACGACATGATGGCCATCGGCGCGCTGCATGCCGCGCACGAGGCCGGCATCAACGTGCCCGGCCAGCTGTCCGTCGTCGGCTTCGACGACATCGAGCTGGCGGCCTACACCTCGCCGCCGCTGACCACTGTCGCGCAGCCCAAGGAAGCGATCGGCACCGGCGCGGCCGGCCTGCTGCTCGAGCGGCTGCGCGAAGGCCGCGCCGAGCCGCGCCGCACCGTCCTGCAACCCGCACTGCACCTGCGGGCATCCACCGCCCGCCCCCGCGACTGAGCCATGATCCCTACCAGCAACCGCACTCGCGAGGCCCGCCCATGAGTACCTCCATCGTCGTCGTCGGCAGCCTCAACATGGACCTCATCATGCGCATGGCCCGCGCGCCCATCGGCGGCGAGACCGTGCCCGGACTCGACTTCGCGATGCTGCCCGGCGGCAAGGGCGCGAACCAGGCCGTGGCCTGCGCGCGCATGGGGGCCAACGTGGCCATGGTCGGACGCGTGGGCATCGACCCGAACGGCGACGTGCTCAAGGCCGGCCTGGCCGCCGACGGCGTCGACGCGCGCGAGGTCAAGGGCCTGGCATCGACGCACACGGGCGTGGCGTCGATCTGGGTCGAGGACGACGGGCAGAACCGCATCGTGCTGTCGCCCGGCGCCAACGGCCTGCTCGACCCGGCCAGCGTGGCGCGGGCCCACACAATGATCGACATGGCCGGCATGGTGCTGCTGCAGCTGGAGGTGCCGATGCCGGCCGTGCAGGCCGCCATCGAGCGCGCGTACGCGGCCCACGTGCCGGTGCTGCTCAACCCGGCGCCGGCGGCGCCGCTGCCCGACGACCTGTGGCCCAAGATCGACATCCTCGTCCTCAACGAGAGCGAGGCCACCGCGTACGCGCAGCTCGACGTGGTCGACCCCAACACCGCCGCCCAGGCCGGCAGCCTGCTGCGTGCGCGCGGGCCGGACCGCGTGATCGTGACGCTGGGCGCGCAAGGCGTGGTGGTGGTGGACGGCGCCGGCGCGCGCCACACGCCGGCCAAGAAGGTCAAGGCCATCGACACCACCGCCGCCGGCGACACCTTCATCGGCGCGCTGGCTGCCGCACTGTGCGAGGGGGTATCGCTGGACGAGGCCGTCGCGCTGGGGCAGTCCGCGGCGGCGATCTGCGTCACGCGGCGCGGCGCGCAGACGTCCATCCCGTACCGCCGCCAGGTGGTGCCGTCGACGCCCGGAGTCAACTACCCATGAAGCGCACGACGCTGCTGCACGCCGAGTTGTCCGACGTCATCGCCCGCCTGGGCCATGGCGACCTGCTGGTGCTTGGCGACGCCGGCTTGCCGATTCCCGACGGGCCGCGCCGCATCGACCTGGCGGTCAGCGCCAACGTGCCGCGCCTGCAGGACGTGCTGGCGGCCGTGCTCGCGGAGATGCAGGTCGAGGGCGCGGTGATCGCCGAGGAGCTCGCGCCGCGCAATCCCGCCGTGCATGCCCAGCTGCGGCGCCAGCTGGGCGACACGCCGGTGCAGACGCTGTCCCACGAGCAGTTCAAGCTCGCCACGCGCCAGGCGCGCGCGATCGTGCGCACGGGCGAGTTCTCGCCGTACGCCAACGTCATCCTGCGCTCGGGCGTGGTGTTCTGACCCCTCGCCGGACAGGCGCACCGACTGCGCGGCTCCGGGGAGCGCCGACCCGTGTCACCCTGCACGCAGTCGCAGGATCCACGCGGGCGCGCCAGGCCTTCGACCAGCGCTGCGTCTCGGCCGGGGTGGATCCTGCGACTTCGCTTCGCTGCGCGCAGGATGACGGCTTGGCGGCGAGCCGCACCGGCACCGGCACCGGCACCGGCACCGGCACCGGCACCGGCACCGGCACCGGCACCGGCACCGGCACCGGCACAGGCACAGGCACAGGCACAGGCACAGGCACAGGCACAGGCACAGGCACAGGCACCGACCCCGGTTCCGCGAAGCGCCAACCCTGTCATCCTGCGCGCAGTCGCAGACACCGTGTTCGTCAAGTGCCTTTCAATGCCAAGTCCGGGTTGAACGGTTGCCTGGATTTGAGGACGCCATAGGCGATGGCAAGCAGCTTGTGCATG
>Ga0068855_100011799_pt1 | contig 10564 bp, 7 predicted proteins | sample KBSCornC52_FD_66592 | JGI IMG/M metagenome (GOLD analysis project Ga0068855, IMG submission 66592) | Corn rhizosphere microbial communities from Kellogg Biological Station, Michigan, USA - KBS Corn C5-2 | ecosystem: Host-associated > Plants > Roots > Rhizosphere > Soil ... | reverse complement strand
AAGCTGTTCGACCAGGTTGCAGCCGACGTCTACATCTCGGACGAGCAGCTATGGAGACGATTCCAGGACACGCACGACTCCGCACAGGTGAGCTTCGTTGCGTTCGCGCCGGAGCGGATTCCGGATTCCGCCGTCCGCGTCAGCGACGATGAGGTGCGCTCTTACTACGATACTCACAAGAAACTTTTCGATCGGCCGGGAGCCGCCAAGGTCTCGATCATAATCATACCGCGTACGGTGACCCCCGCGGATTCTGCGGCAGTCCGCGCACATGCCCTCGCGCTCAGAGCGAGGATCATCGGCGGGGAGAAGTTCGAAGATGTTGCCCGTGCCGAATCGGCCGATTCCGTGTCCGCCGCCAACGGTGGCTCACTTGGCAAGGGAGTGAAGGGGCGATTCGTCGCACCCTTCGAGGCAGCGGCTGCCGCGCTCAAGACCGGAGAGATATCGCAGCCGGTGCTGACGCAGTTCGGCTATCATCTGATCAAGGTCGATGCGCGCAAGGGCGACACGACCACCTTGAGTCATATCCTGCTTCGAATTCAGCAGAGCGATTCGGCGGCCGCGAGGACCGATCGCCGCGCGGATTCGTTGGCGCGTCTGGCGGCATCGACAGACCAACCGGCGAAGTTCGATGAGGCGGCCCGCATTCTCCACATTCCGGTGATCAAGACTCCGGTGGTCGAAGGCAACGCCGTCACGGTGAACGGACAATTCATACCGAGCGTGGGACCGTGGGCCTTCCAAGGGGCGAAGCCCGGCGAGACGAGTGAGCTGTTCGACGCCGAGGACGGCTATTATCTCGCGCGACTGGACTCGCTGACCCCGGGCGGAACGCAGTCACTCGATCAGGCGAAGCAGGACATCCGGACTTATCTGCTCCGACAGAAGAAGATCGACGCGCTGCTGCCACAGGCGCGAAACTTCGCCAAGGTAGCGGCCGCTAGCTCGCTGGAATCCGCGTCGAAGCTGATGAACATGCAGGTCGTCAGCACGAAAGCGTTCACTCGCGTGACCGGCGTGCCGGAGCTCGCTCAGGCGCCGGAGGCCGTTGGGGCAGCTTTCACATTGCCACTGCACACGGTGAGTGAGCCGATTCGTTCGACTGGGGAAGTCGTTGTCGAGCGCGTCGACGACCGCATTCCCGCGAATCGCGCCGCGTTCGACGCCCAGAAAGACGTGTTGCGCACTCAGGCGTTACAGCAACTCAGACAGCAACGCGTGCGGGAGTTTCTCACGAACCTTCGCGCGGTCGCGAAGGTCGACGACAAGCGGAAGCAGATCGAGGCCTCCGCTCGGCGCACCACACAATAGGGGACTTCGGATTGAGGATTTTGCGGCCTCAGGACTAACGGCGATTTGAGGATCGGCGATTAAGGGAGGACTGAGGATTCGCGCGGAACGCCTTTCTCCGCGGTCCTCACTTAATCGCCGATCCTAGATGGCGGTTAGTCCTGAGTCCGCAAGAATCGTCAATCTGCAATCGCACGTGAAACGTCGCCGGAATTGACCCTACCGGAGAGTCGAATTACAGCAGCCTTTTAGGCGCGGGGCGTTCAGCCTCTTCAGCAGCCCGTCTCCTTTCGAGATCGGCCGCCGTCAGCCTCGACGGGGATTCCAACTGGGACGGCGACTTGGTTTCCTCGGTGACTTCCCGGGTCGCGTCGTTGATGTTCTTCTTGAATTCCTTGATTCCCTTACCCATCGAGCCCGCAATCTCGGGGATCCGCTTCGCACCGAAGAGAAGCAGGATGACCACCATGATTATCAGCAGCTCGGGAAACCCCAGATTGCCAAACATAGAAGACTCCTAGAAAAGCGAACGTGCTATGAGGTAAGCCACGAGTACACCCAACAGGCTCAAAAGTGACACATCGAGAGCAATCGGGCCGATGGCGAACTTGAGTATAACCAAATCCACGGGCAGCGGCCCGATGGCTGGGGTGACTCCAGTCGTGAAAAACTCCTTTGCGGCGCCGGGCGGGAGGAATCTGCGGCCAACCTGCGTCAGCAGACCACCAGTGATGAATCCGGCCGCCAGAACGAGGGCGTGAAATAGCCCGCTACGTCTGCTGTGGCCGCGCGGTGGTGGCATTATGAATGTCTCTCCATGACGTAGGAAATTGACGCTGTGAGCGAGCTTCGCGCTACCGTGTCGGGCAAATCCGCCAGCGCGTCGTGAGCCTTTTCGGCGTACTCGTCACCGCGCTCGCGAGCATAGTCGAACCCACCGTTTTCTTCCACGATGCGAACCACAGCCGCGATGTCTTCATCGGTCACGCTCTCGTTGTCGAACAACCGCTCCACTTCCTTGCGCGACGAGGGCGACATCTCGCGAAGCGCGTGTATCAGAGGGAGAGTGACCTTGTGCTCACGCAGATCGAGACCCGACGGCTTGCCTGTCGTTTCCTTCTCCTCGCGGTAGTCGAGCAGATCGTCGGCGATCTGGAATGCCATCCCCAGATTCTCGCCGTAGTCCCCCAGGGCCGCGCTGTACTGGCGAGCTCCCGCGAGCGCACCCAGCTCACACGCCGTTCGCATCAAGGACGCGGTCTTGGAACGAATGAGATCGTAGTACTCCCGCTCGGTAAAGCGCAGTGGCTGGGTGACCGCAAGCTGTCGCATCTCGCCAAGTGTCATCTCAGTCGACGCCCGTGTCAGAGCCTGCAACGCCTCGAGATCGCCGAGTCCAACGAGGTGCGTTAGAGCCGTCGAGTAGAGAAAATCTCCCATTATGACGGAGATCTGATGGCTGAACAGCGCGTTGACGGTCGGCATGCCGCGACGCAGCGCGGAGTGGTCGACGGCATCGTCGTGGACGAGCGTCGCGAGGTGAATCAGCTCCAGCGCCGCGGCCAGCGTCACCGCCTTATCGCTTCCCCCTTCCCGCTTTCCGCTTCCCCCTTCCCCCTTCCCGCTTCCCGCTCCTCCCTCGACCTGACTCGACAGAAGCAACAGCGTCGGACGAAACAGCTTGCCGCGCATCGCGAGCAAGTGCGCTCCCACCTGGCCGACGAGCGGCATGTCGCTCGCGACTATCCGCGCCATCGCGTGCGACACGTCGTCTAGCTTGTCGCGGACCGGGCGCTGAATCTCCTGGAGTGTCACACCACGCGGCGCGCTGACGCTCGCTCGGCGCCCGTCTTCTGCGGCCGCCGATCTCACTTCGTGGCGGCCTTTGTCATCTGCTTCAGGCGCTTGCTCACATCGCGGAAATCGATGTCGATCGCGAATACGCGCTGATAGTACGCCGCGGCGTCGCGTGCCTTCTTGCTTCCCTCCGACGCAAAGCCGAGGAGGTACAGAACGCCGATCAGATCCTCGTCCTCCATCCCTGGCTCGCGCAACGCGCGGCCGAGAACCGTGATGGCGACGTCATGCTCGTTGCGGTCGATGAAGCACTGCCCGAGGGCTTCGTAGGCGCGAATGCGCTGCGTCGCTCCGCGTAGCGCCTTCTGGAATTCGGCGACCGCCTCGTCGATGAGACCCATCTCCTTGTAGGCGACGCCGAGATCGTAATGGCTGTCGAAATCCTCGTCGTCGACGTTCGCGGCAACACCGGCCTTGAACTTCTCCAGCATGTCGGTGAAGTCGGCCTGCTCGCCCTCGGCGCGATTCTCGTCCTCAGCGGCGACCATGCGCGTCGAGCGTGGACCCGCATCTTCCCGCAGCCAATCCGCGAGATTGACGAAATTGTCGTCGGCGCGCTGTGGCGTATTGTCCTTTGGAGTCGCGGCGCGCGGAATTTCAGCCGGCGTGGTCTGGCGAGGCTGAGCGCGGGGCGACGGCGCCTTGGGCTTCGCATTCTGGCGCATGAAAGGATTGACAACCTGTCGCTGCTGCGGCGGCGGCTGCGGCGCAGGCTCTTCGTGATCCGGGGTCTTCGGCTTCTTCGGCTTCGGCCGCGTCATGCGGAGGGGCTCGACGAGCTTTGGCTTGGTCCGCTTCGCCTCGCGCTCTTCTTCCTCCTCCCGTTCTCTGGCTTCCTCGGCTCGCGCTTCGCGCTCCCGTTGAGCGGCCGCAACCTCCTCCCTCGTCGGGGGCTTGTGAGCAGCTTTGCCTGATGGCGCGGGGTGATCCGGCTTGGACGCGTGATGGTCCGGCTTTGGCGCGTGATGGTCCGGTTTGGGCGCGTGATGGTCCGGCTTCGGGGCGTGGACCTCGGGTTTCGCGGGCGCCTCTTCCTCTTCGACTTCCGGCTCGAGCGATTCGAGATAGGCCGTGTCGGAAGCAGCCGCGTCGAGCGCCTCTTCCGACTCGGGCTCCTCTTCCGTCTGAGTCGAGCTCGAATCGTCCTTCCTGTGCGAAGGATCGTGGATGAAGAACCGATCGTCCTCGAGGACATTGAGACCGGCGAGCGGGTCTTCATCGATGATGGGCTCGCCAAGTCCGGGCTCGCCGAGGGCAGACTCTTCCTGTGTCAGGTTGGATTCGGAGGAGATGAGTCCATCGATTCCCGACTGCTCAGCGGGAGGAGCTTCCGGATCTATGATGAACTGCGTTGGATCAGCGGCTGATTCCAGACCTTCCAGAGGCGATACCTCGATGTCAGTGAGCGACAGATCGAAGGCGGGCTCGATCTCGCCCATGGAGGAGCCTGACTCGAAGCCCTGAATCGAGTTGGACTCGACCGACCCTTGAGCGGTCGGCTCAAGGTCTGGAAGGGGTTCGAGGTCAGGAAGCGGTTCCAACTCGAGATCGGCCAGCTGCTCGAATTCGGGAGACGGCTGCTGATGCGGAGGTGTGCGGGGGCGCGAGTGTGGCTCTGCGAGTTTCGTCCTCTCGAATCCCTCGATCTTCGGTCTGGGCTTGGCTGGCGATCCGCCGGTATCGAGAAACACAAGGCCGCCGGCGTCTCTCTGCACGGGGGTTTTCGACCGACGCGGCTCGACGTTCGGGTCCAGGGTGTGTATCCGTTGCACGGTAGCACTGGCTTCGGCGGCTCTTCCCTCGGCATCGAGGGATTCATGGAGGATCTGGAGCTGCTCGATCGCCTCCGCGTTCTTGCCCGCCTTGGCGAGCTGGTCTGCGAGCATCAACCGGATGTCGTCCTGACCGGGGCAGAGGTCCGCGAACTCCTCGAGCGCCTTGAAGGCGTCGCTTTCGCGGCCGGCGCGGTGCATCCGGTCGGCGTACTCGAGGAAGTTCTTCTTGGCGTCGCTGTTGAAGCCTTTCTTGGCCGAGATCTTACCGAGCTTGTAGTAGATCTGGTGACGGGCGGGGGCGTGGCGGAGGATCTTGTTGCAGAGCGCGATCGCGTTGTTGAGGTAGCCGCCCTCGGTATAGAGATCGACGGCCTGCTCGTAGTAATTGACGGCCTGATCGGTCTTGTTCAGGCGCAGGTTGAGGTCGCCAACCCGGTTATAGACGGTGACGTCCCGGTCGTCGTGGCCCTCGGTCTGTTCGATTATCTGAAGATAGACCTCGAGAGCTTTATCGAACTGCTTCTTCTGCTCGAATTCGGCAGCCTTTTTTTTAAGCTTGTCGACGTTGGACATTAAGGGCGGCCGGGCAAAAAGGACCTACCCGGTAGGCACAACCTCCGGGGAATGATGGTGCAAGTTACTTCCTGTTTCATAGGGGTGACAAGGCGCGCCCGCCTTCCACGACCCGACACAAAGACGTGCACCATACCAGTATGGCAACTCTCTTACATCGCCGATTCCGAAGAGCGCGAGATCAGCCGCAAAGCCGGGCGCGATCTGCCCAGTTTCCCCCGCGAGCCCCAATGCTGCCGCTCCATTGACCGTCGCGGCGATCAGGACCTCAGCCAGACTCATGTGTAGCTGACTCACTCCGAGAGTGAGCATCAAAGGAAAGTTAACTGTTGGGGAGGTGCCTGGGTTAAAGTCGCTCGCCAGCGCGACCGCCGCGCCCGCGTCGATCAGCGCGCGGGCAGGCGCCTGCCTGGTCTTACCCAGGAAGAGCATCGTGCCGGGGAGAAGCGTCGCAACCGTGTCCGACTTGGCCAGCGCCTCGATGCCGCTCTGCGAAATCGCCGCCAGATGGTCGGCGGAGACTGCGCCCAGCGACGCGGCAAGCTCAGCCCCACCACAAGGCTTTAGCTCGTCAGCGTGGAGCTTGATCCCGAGTCCGGCATCCCGCGACGCTTCTAGTATGCGCTGCGTCTCGTCGATCGTGAACACACCCGGCTCGCAGAACACATCGGCAAAGCGAGCAATGTGTTGTTCGACAACCCTGGGCAGCATCGCGTCGATCAGCAGATCAATAAACTCTGCACGGCGCGCTTCGCTGGTACGGTACTCGTGAGGGATTTCGTGCGCGCCAAGCCAGGTTGCGACGATTCGCACCGGCTGGCGCTCGGCAAGTCGTCCGATCACACGCATCGCTTTCAGCTCGTCTTCTATCGAGAGACCGTAGCCGCTCTTGACCTCGAGTGTCGTCGTTCCGTAGGAAGTCAGCTCAGTGATGCGCGGGATGGCAAGCGTGTACAGCTCGTCCTCGGTGCGCTGTCGAAAATCGCGAACCGAGGCATGAATGCCTCCCCCGCGCTTCGCGATCTCCATGTAGTCGAGACCATCGGCGCGCTGCTCATGCTCCTCGAACCGTGGCTTCCCGAACACGGCGTGCGTATGGGAATCGACCAGGCCAGGCGTCAGAACGCCGCCGCGGCAGTCGATTACCTCGGCGTTTGAATAGGCGTTTTTGAGATCGTTCGCCGCCCCGATCATCGCGATCCTGCCTTTGCTGACGGCGACGGCGGTGTTTCTGAGAATGCCGGCGTCGCGCATTTCTTTTCCTTTCCGCGCTCGCGCGGGCCCGGCGCAGGTGACAACCTGCGCCGCATTTACGAAGAGCAGATCCTTCAAGTCGCTTTGCTCACGCGTGGGACGCGAGTACCGGCATGGGCTGCCGCGGCGAAGCCATAATGTCGCGAATGCGCGAAAGGCGGAGCGGAGCCTGGGCTTCGCCGCGGCAGGCGTAGAAGCAGGCGTTGCAATCTATCGGCTCGTATTTCCGGAATTCCGTCCAGTGGAAATCGGTGGGAAAATCGGGACAGCGCTTCACCCGACCGAGCGGATCGATGTGAATCGTCCGCATTCCGGATCGGCACGGCTCGGTAATCTCACCGCGAACGTAGCGGGGAATCTGCTCCAAATAGTGATCCGAGTTGGTGATGATCCCGCGCGTCTTCTTCTTGAACGCAAGAATCTCGCGCACGGCGTCCTCGAGATCGCGCGTCTGCTCGCGTTCGATGAGCCCGTCGGTGTTGCCATTCTTGGCGTCGGTGTAGCAGCTGAAGTTGACGCCGCATCCGAGCTCGCGTGCGCGGCGGACGATCGGCATCAGCTGATCGAGATTGTCACGCTTGATGACGGTGTTGAAGCGGATGCCAGTGATGCCGATCTCACGCATTCGTGGAATCGTGCGCATGATCTTCGCGCTCAATCCCGGGATTCCGCGCGCCTGGTCGTGCCGCTCGTCGAGAAAATCGAGCGAGATGTTGAACTGGTTGATGCCGGCTTTCCAGAGCGAGCGTGCGCGTTCCGGCGAGAGCATCCCGCCGTGCGTGAGGAGCGTCATATACTTGTACCTGATCGCGGCGTTCACCCCTGCGACCAGATCCTCGAGATCGCTTCTTAGCGTCGGCTCACCACCGGTGAAGGTGATGACCATCGGATTGAAGAAGCGGGCGGCATCGGCAAAGGATTTGATCTCGCTCGATTTCGCGGACGGGTCCGTCTTCCAGTAGTCGCAAAATCCGCAGCGTGCGTTGCACCGCATCGTGACCTCGAAGTTCACGAGGACCGGACGGCCCGTCACGGCGATATGCGCGTACTTGACCGCGAAGAGCGCCACGTGCCACGGCTTGAATTCGCTCGTGAGCATGTCAGCCAATCATCGGAAGGTGCAACCCGTGCTTGTGCGCTGTCTCGACGGCTTGTTCGTATCCGGCGTCAGCGTGACGCGCCACCCCAGTGCCCGGATCGTTGGTGAGAACGCGCTCGAGACGCGTCCTCATTTCAGGCGTGCCGTCAGCGACGATGACCTGGCCAGCGTGGAGCGAATTTCCGATTCCAACTCCTCCCCCGTGATGGAACGACACCCACGACGCACCACTCGCGACGTTAAGCATCGCGTTGAGCAGCGGCCAATCGGCGACCGCGTCGGTTCCATCGCGCATTCCTTCGGTCTCGCGGAAGGGAGACGCTACGCTTCCAGTATCGAGGTGATCGCGCCCGATTGCGATCGGCGCCGAAATTTCGCCAGACGCAACGAGGTCGTTGATGGCGACTCCGAACTTCGCGCGATCGGATTGTCCCAGCCAGCATATCCGCGCAGGCAGCCCCTGGAACTTGATCTTTGTCTGTGCGAGGGAGATCCAACGGCGGAGATGATCATCTTGCGGAAAAAGCTCGAGCGCGAGATCATCTGTCCGCTTGATGTCCTGAGGGTCACCGGACAACGCCACCCATCGAAAGGGCCCCTTCCCCTCGCAGAAGAGTGGCCTGATATACTCGGGAACGAATCCGGGAATGTCGAACGCGTTGCGGAGGCCAGCGTCGAGCGCGACGGTGCGGATGTTGTTCCCGTAGTCGAACGTGACTGCACCACGCTGTTGCATCTCCAGCATCGCGGTCACGTGCTTCACTAACGATTTGGTCGAGCGCAGGACGTACTCCTTAGGATCGGCGGTCCTCAGCTTCAGCGCGTCGGCGTAACTCATTCCGGCAGGCACGTACCCATTGAGCATGTCATGCGCGCTCGTCTGATCGGTTACGACATCGGGGGTCACGCCATGCCGAACGATCTCGGGTAGCACGTCGGCGGCGTTGCCAAGAAGTCCGATCGAGATTGCTTCTCCAGAACGCTTCGCGTCGGCGATCAGCTCGAGAGCTTCAACCAAATTCCGCGCCGTGCGATCCAGATAACCCCTCTCGAGACGCTTCTCGATGCGAGACTCGTCCACCTCGATGATGAGCGCGGCGGCGCCCTGCATCGTCGCGGCGAGCGGCTGCGCGCCGCCCATCCCGCCCAGACCAGCCGTAAGTACGAAGCGACCACGAAGCGTTCCCGCAAAATGCTTTCGCGCAACCGAGCCGAGCGTCTCGTAGGTGCCCTGCACTATTCCCTGCGATCCGATATAGATCCACGATCCGGCGGTCATCTGGCCGTACATCATCAGGCCTTTGCGTTCCAGATCGCGGAAGTGCTCCCACGTCGCCCAGCGGCCGACGAGGTTGCTGTTGGCGATGAGAACGCGAGGCGCCCCGGTATGAGTGCGAAACACTCCTACGGGTTTTCCGCTCTGAACGAGCAGCGTCTCGTCCGAATCGAGATTGGTCAGCTCGCGCACGATCGCGTCGAAGCACTCCCAGTTGCGCGCCGCCTTTCCCGTCCCGCCATACACGACGAGATCCTCGGGACGCTCGGCTACCTCGGGATCGAGATTGTTCATCAGCAGTCGGAGCGCGGCTTCCTGATGCCATCCCTTGCACGTGATTTTCGTCCCGCGAGGAGCGTGGATCTCGCGAAGCCCGCTCTCCGCAACTTGGAAAGCGCTCGGGTCGAAACGCACTCTCAGGTCGGTCATGTGACTGCCCCAATGTCGGCGAATTGCATCTCCGAGATTGCATTTCGGAGCGCCGCGATGTCGCCACTCAGCACGCGATCAGCGTCGAGCCTCGGCACTATCGCGCGTACGCGTTCGTGCGCCGACCGCACGCCGCGCCCGGGGCGCAGCGGAGCCCTGAAGTCGATGCCCTGTGCGCCACACATCAGCTCGATCGCCAGAATGTTTTCCAGGTTGCGAAGAACGCGCCGCGCTTTCCATGCCGCGCCCATCGCCATCGGAACCACATCCTCCTTGCTGCCGTCCGTCGGAATGGTATCGACGCTGGCAGGGTGCGAGAGAACCTTGCACTCACTTGCCAGCGAGGCCGCAGTCACCTGGGCCATCATGAAACCCGAATTGACTCCTGCGTCGGGCGAGAGAAATGGTGGCAAGCCCTGATTGAGGTCGGGGTGGACGAGCCGATCGATCCGCCGCTCTGCCATTGTCGCCATGTGCGTGAGCACGATCGCGAGAAAGTCGAGCGCCATCGCGACCCTGAGCCCGTGAAAATTTCCGCCGCTGAGAGTTTCCCCGTTCTCGAAGACGAGCGGGTTGTCGGTGGCAGCGTTCAGCTCTCGCGAGACGGCTTCGTCGACGAAGTCAAGTGCGTCCAGAACCGGCCCGTGCACCTGTGGCATGCAGCGTAGCGCGTAAGGATCCTGGACGCGCGGATCGCCGTGCCGGTGCGATTCGCGGAGCTCGCTGTCGGCGAGGAGGTCACGCAACAACGCGGCGGAGCGCGATTGTCCTCTCTGGCCGCGAGCGTCGTGGATTCGTTCGTCGAATGCGACGGGCGTGCCGAGCAGTGCCTCGAGGGACATCGCACCAGCCACGTGGGCGGTTCGCCACAGTGATCGCGCGTTGACCAGCGCGATGAGCGCTACCGCGGTGTGCGTCTGGGTGCCATTGATGAGAGTGATTCCTTCTTTCGGGCCCAGTACTATCGGGTTCGCCCCGATCTCGCGAAGAATCTTTGCGGAGGTGTCT
>Ga0068855_100011798_pt1 | contig 10565 bp, 7 predicted proteins | sample KBSCornC52_FD_66592 | JGI IMG/M metagenome (GOLD analysis project Ga0068855, IMG submission 66592) | Corn rhizosphere microbial communities from Kellogg Biological Station, Michigan, USA - KBS Corn C5-2 | ecosystem: Host-associated > Plants > Roots > Rhizosphere > Soil ... | reverse complement strand
GCAGGAACTCGGTCAGTCCCTCGACGATGCCGAGAAGCACGGCGGTAATGGTCAGAGTCATGGGCGCCGGTCATGCCCGGCGCAGGTTGCGGACGCAAGACAGGCGCAACCGCATTGCCGATTTGTCACTGACGGGCGTTCGCGGCCCGGGCATCGGCCAAATGTCCCCGCGCCCGCCTACCAGATCCGGATCTGCTGCTCGGGCGGGAGGTACAGCTTGTCTCCGGGCTTCACCCCGAAGGCCTTCTGCCATTCCGCGAAATTCCGCACGATCCCGTTGACCCGGTACTGCGCCGGGCTGTGCGGATCGGTCAGGAGGAGCTGGCGCGCGGTTTCCTCGCGGTATTTCGAACGCCAGACCTGGGCAAAGGCCATGAAGAACCGCTGGTCGCCGGTCAGTCCGTCGATCACCGGCGCGGGCTTGCCGCCGAGCGAGAGACGATAGGCCCGGTAGGCAAGGCTGAGGCCGCCAAGATCGCCGATGTTCTCGCCCAGCGTCAGCCGCCCGTTGACGCAGGTCTGCCCCGAATCGAACGGGCACAGCTTGTCGTACTGCGCCGCGAGCCGGTCGGTCAGGGCCACGAACCGGGCCTTGTCCGCCGGCGTCCACCAGTCCTTGAGATTGCCCTGGCCGTCGTACTTGGCGCCCTGGTCGTCGAAGCCGTGGCCCATCTCGTGGCCGATCACTGCGCCGATCGCGCCATAGTTCGCCGCCGGATCGACCGCCGGGTTGAAGAACGGCGGCTGGAGGATCGCGGCCGGGAACACGATCTCGTTCATCGCCGGGTTGTAGTAGGCGTTCACCGTCTGGGGGAACATGAACCATTCCGACCGATCGACCGGCTTGCCCACCCGGGCATCGGCAAAAGCCGCGCTCCACCGCGCGCTGGCGAGCGCATTGGCCAGCGGCGTGTCGGCGCCGATGACGAGGCCGGCATAGTCCTTGTACGTCGCCGGGGCACCGATCTTGGGGGTGAAGGCCGCCAGCTTGGCCTCGGCCGCCGCGCGGGTCTGCGGGCCCATCCACGCAAGGCCGGCCAGATTCGCCGCCATCGCCTTGCGCAGGTTGGCCACCAGCGCGGCCATCTGCTCGCGGCTGGCCTCGGGGAAATACCGCTCGGCATAGATTCGGCCCAGCTGCTCGCCGAGCTGGCTTTCGAGCACGGACAGGCCCCGCTTCCAGCGCGGGCGCTGCTCGGGCTGGCCGCCCAGCTGCTTGCCGAAGAAGGCGAAGGTCGCCTCGTCGATGCGCCTGGGCAGGTAGGGCGAATGACCGATCAGGAACTGCGCCGATGCCCAGGCCCGCCACACGTCGAGCGGCTGGGCAGCAACGTAGTCCAGCATGGCCGGAAAGCCCCCGCCCATCTTGGCGCCGGCCTGCCCGGGGGTGAGCCGCATCGCCGCCACCTGTTCGGCGGTCAGCGGCATTTCCGCCAGCCGCACCGCGCCGGCCGCCGCCGCGCCGGGGCCCATCGCCCGGACGAAGCCGGCAAGGTCCGCGCCGTGCGGCAGGGCCGCGATCTCGGCCGGCGTCAGCTTGTGGTAGATGAGATCGTCGTTGCGCAGGATTTCGCGGTCCCACTCGATCCGCGCCATGCCCGCCTCGAGGTCATAGACCTTCTCGGCCATGCCGCCCGGATCGGCATAACCCGCCTCGCCCAGCAGCATGGCCAGCAGGCCCTTGTAGGCCTTGCGAATTTCCGGATAGCGCGGGTTGTCGGAAAGGTAATAGTCCCGATCCGGCAGCCCCAGCCCGCCCAGCGACAGGCCGAGCGAATAGACCCCGCTTTCCTTCGGATCGGGATCGACGCTGCCGTTGATCGGGCTCGGCAGGCCGGGCTCGGCGAACATGGCGTAGAGGTCGGCGGTCGACTTTACCGCGCCGATCCGGTCCAGCCACGGCCGCGCCGGGGCAAGGCCCGCCCGCTCGATCGCAGCCTGGTCCATGAAGGCCTGCCAGGCCGCCACCAGCCGCGCCTCCTGCGAGCCCGGCGCGGGCCGGCCAGCCGCGAGCCCTTCCACGATCCCCCTGAGCCGCGTCTCGGACAGATCGCGCAGCAGCATGAACGAACCGAAGCTGGTCCGGTCCGCCGGAATCTCATGCGCGGCGATCCACTTGCCGTTGACGTGGCGGAAGAAATCGTCGCCGGGCCGCACCGCCGGATCGTTCCATTGCTGCTGGATGCCCGAGCGGCCCCAGCCGGTCAGCACCTCCTCGGGCGATGGGGCGGCAGGCGCCTCGGCCCTCAGCGGCACGGCCAGGGCCAGAGCGGAAGCGGCAAGCGAAAGCAGGACAGGACGTTTCAAGCGGCGGTTCCCTATCTTTGCCCCGATCATGGCCCCCGGCACGTTAACCCGGCCTTTCACCCCGCCAGGGTTCACCCCAGCGCCGCGGCCCGCTCGTCGAACTGGAGCGAGGCGAGCCGCGCATAGAGCCCGCCGGCCCGGGCCAGCTCCTCGTGGCGGCCCTGCTCGACGATCTGCCCGCCCTCCATCACCACGATCCGGTCGGCCTGGCGTACCGTGGCAAGCCGGTGGGCGATGACCAGCGTGGTCTTGCTGGCCATCAACCGGTCGAGCGCGTCCTGCACCAGCCGCTCGCTCTCGGCGTCGAGCGCGCTGGTCGCCTCGTCGAGCAGCAGGATCGGCGCGTCGCGCAGCAGGGCACGGGCAATCGCGATCCGCTGGCGCTGCCCGCCCGACAGGCGCGAACCGTTCTCGCCGAGGAAGGTATCCAGCCCCTCGGGCAGGTCGCGCAGGAACTGTTCCGCATTGGCCGCCCGCGCTGCCTCCCAGATGGCATCGTCGCCAGCATCCCAATTGCCGTAGCGCAGGTTGTCGCGCGCCGAGGCGGCAAACAGCACGCCCTCCTGCGGGACCAGCGCGATCCGGCGGCGGATCTGGGCCGGATCGGCCGAGGTAAGCGGCACCCCGTCGAGCTTGATGACCCCGGCCTGCGGATCGTAGAACCGCTGCGCCAGCTGGAACACGGTCGATTTGCCCGCGCCCGATGGGCCCACGATCGCCACAGTCTCCCCCGGCTCAACGCTCAGCGAAAATTCCGCGATGGCGGGAAATTCGGGCCGGGTCGGATAGCGGAAGGTCACGGTCTCGAAGGCCAGCCGCCCGCGCGGCGGCACCGGCAGCTCGGTCGGCCGGGCGGGCGGGGCGATCGCCGGCTTCTCGGCCAGCAGTTCGTTCAGCCGGCTCGCCGCGCCGGCGCCGCGCAGCAGTTCGCCATAGACCTCGGTCAGCGCGCCGAAGGCGCCGGCGACCATGCCCGCCGTCACCACGAAGGCGGCGATCGTCCCGCCCGAGATCGTGCCCTGGGCCACGCCCAGCGCGCCCTGCCACAGGAGCAGCGTGATCGAGCCGAAGATCAGCACCATCACCAGCGCGGTCATGATCGCGCGGATGAAGATCCGCCGCTTGGCCACGCGGAAGGTCTCCTCGACCACCGCAGTGAACCGTTCGGCCTCGCGCGCTTCCTGGTTGAACGCCTGCACCACCCGCATCGCGCCCAGCACTTCGGCCACCTTCGCGCCGACGTCGGCGATGCGGTCCTGGCTGGTGCGCGAGGCGCTTTTCAGGCGGCGGCCGAACATCACGATCGGCAGGATCACCACCGGGATCACCACCAGCAGTTCCACCGTCAGCCGCGGGGCGAGGAAGAACAGGTAGATCGTGCCCCCGATCCCGGTGATCGCGTTCCTCAGCGCGATCGAGACCGTGGTCCCCACCACCACCTCGATCAGCCCGGTATCGCTGGTCATGCGCGAGGAGATTTCCTTCGGGCTGTTCGCCTCGAAGAAGCTCGGCGGCAGGCGCAGGAGGTTGGCCTGAACCTTTTCGCGCAGGTCAGCGACCACCCGCTCGCCCAGCCACGAGACGAAGTAGAACCGCACCGCCGTGGCCAGGCCCAGGACCAGCACGATCGCCAACAGGCCTTCGAAGGCGTGGGCGATGTCGTCCGCCCGCGCGCCCGTGCCGAATGCGCGGTCGATGATCGCCTTGAACCGCATCGGGATCGCGATCGTGGCCGACGATGTGGTCAGCAGCGCCAGCAGGGCAAAGCCCACCTGTTTCGGGTAATGCAGGGCGAGCCGCCAGATCATCGCCAGCGGGCCCAGGTTGCGGGCAGGTTTCACCTCGTCCGCGGGCGTTGCGGCAATCTCGGCTGTGGGTCGGCGCGCCATGGGGCGGCCCTAGCGCAACCAGCTCGGGGCGCAAAGCCGCCGGATCGCCCCTTGCGCAGATTTAATCCGCGCCGTGCGCAGATCTGATCCGCGCGGCCGCAAGCCCGCCCCGTGGGGAACCCGTACTGCAATGCTGCATTGCAAAAACCTGCGGGCAGGATCATCTTGATGACAAACCAGCGCCTGGGGGGGCGCCGAAGGACTGGAACGCGCCGTGCTGTACAACGCTTACGAACTGCAACGCGCCTGGCTGACCGGTGCCAGCGCGCTCGCCTCGGTCACCGCCGAGCTGCTCAACAACCCATCACTTCCGTTTGGATACAATGGTTTCGGGCCGGTCGTCGCTTCGGCGCTCGATGTCTTCGCCCATGCCGCGGCGCCGCGGGGCAAGCCGGCCTTCGGCATTTCCGAGGTGCTGGTCGATGGCGCGACTCACCCCGTCACCGAATCCATCGTCCTGCGCCGTCCGTTCGGCGATCTCCTGCGCTTCACGCACCCGGGCCTCCCCGCCAACGCGCCGCGCCTGTTGATCGTCGCCCCGATGAGCGGACATTATGCCACGCTCCTGCGCGGCACGGTCGCCCGTCTGCTCGAACGGATGGAAGTCTACATCACCGATTGGGCCGATGTCCGCCAGGTGCCGATCGAGGCAGGCCGCTTCGACCTTGACGACTATATCGACTACCTGATCGGCTTCCTCGAACATATCGGCCCCGGCACCCACATGCTCGCCGTATGCCAGCCTTCGGTCCCGGCCCTTGCCGCCACGGCGATCATGGCCGCCGCGCGCCATCCCTGCCGCCCGGCCTCGCTGACCATGATGGGCGGCCCGGTCGATACGCGCGAAGCGCCCACCAGCGTCAACGACGTGGCGATCGCCCGTCCCCTGTCGTGGTTCCAGCAAAACGTCATCGCCACGGTGCCGCTCGGTTATCCGGGTGCCGGCCGCAAGGTCTACCCGGGCTTCCTCCAGTTGGCCGGGTTCATGTCGATGAACCTCCAGACTCACCTGATGAGCCACTTCCAGATCTTCCAGCACCTGGTCGATGGCGATGGCGAAAGCGCCGATTCCAAGAAGGCCTTCTACGACGAATACCGCTCAGTCTGCGACATGACCGCCGATTTCTACCTCCAGACCATCGAGCACGTGTTCCAGAAGCACTCGCTGCCCAAGGGCGAATTCGTCCACCGCGGCAAGCCGATCGATCTCGGCGCGATCGACGATACCGCGATTCTCGCGATCGAGGGCGAGCGTGACGACATCTCAGGCATCGGCCAGACCCGCGCCGCGCTCAAGCTCACCACCGGCCTTGCCGACGAGCGCAAGGAATATTTCCTCGTCCCCGAAGTGGGCCACTATGGCATCTTCAACGGCCGCCGCTGGCGCAGCCGCATTGCTCCCGTGGTCGAAAAGTTCATCCAGACCCACCGCGACCGCGAAGCCTGAACCGCCGCCAATCCTTCCCGCTCGCGGGAAGGGGGCCGGCCCAAGGCTGGTGGAGGGGGCCACTACATCGGCACTAGCGCGAGACGCACAGAAGTCGTGCCGCGAAGCGGCCTTGTGCCAATTCCCAGCCGGAACAGACACGGGCTTCGCCCGGTCGCGCCACCCCTCCGCGCGCTCTGCTTCCTCTGCGCTCTCTGTGCGAAACCGGAACTCACCCGGCGCTTGCCGGCACCACGCCCCGCACCGTCACCGGCCGCGCAGCCACCGGCTCGTCCCACCGCTTCAGGTAGGACCACAATCCGCACTGCAAGCCGATCAGCATCAGGATGAACGGCTGGAAGGCGATGCCCACGAAGGCCGCGCCCAAGAGGTAGACCAGCTGCGCCTGCTGCAAGGCGTTGGCCAGCGGCGCCTGCCATTGCAGTTCGGGCCCAGCCCCCTCGGCCGCCGCGCGTTTGCTCCAGCGCGAGCGCAGCCGCTCCATCTGCCACAGGCCCGAAGCCTGCAACCACAGCCACAGCGCCAGCCCCGGCCAGCCCTGCTCGCCCAGCATCTCGAAATAGCTCGAATGATAGGCCCGCGCCTGATCGGTCACGGTCCTGGTCTCGATGTCGGTCGTGCTGCCGCTGGTCTCGGCGTCGCGCGTCTCGATGGTCAGCTTGTTGGAACGATAGGCATCGAACCCACCGCCCAGCGGATGGTCCTTCACATAGTCCAGTGTCCACTTCCACACCGCGATCCGGGTTGAGGCGGACTGGTCGGCCTGGTGGTTCTCGATGGTGTTCATCCGCTTGGTGAAGCTTGCCGGCAGGAACGGCACCGCCACCAGCGCCAGGACCACGGCCCCACCGACATAGAGGGACCGGTGCCGCACCGTGCGCAGCATCAGTACGCCCAGCAGGCCGATGCACAGCAGCCCCGTGCGCGCCTGGGTGCCGACCGGGATCAGCAGGCAGGCGAAGATCAGGGCCATGGCGAAGACCCGCACCAGCGGCCCGCGCGGATAGATGGTCCCGTAGCGTGCCAGCCACAGGATGAGCGGGATGATCGCGATCGCCACGCAGGAAATGATCGAGCCCTCATAGAGCCCCGAATTGTCCTGCACGAAGAAATAGAGCGCGTTGTAGCCGCCGCCGGTCAGCGCGGTCTTGATGCCGCCGGTGATCGCGATGGACCCGGCCGAAAGCACCATGAACAGCGCCGCCGCCTCGATCCTGAGGCGCGTGCGCAGGGTCAGCGGCAGGAAGATGGCGAAGACCAGCGCCTTCCACACCCAGGCCCACTTGTCCGCCGCTTCCGCAGGGAAATCGGCGGTCAGCGTCGTCGCGCCGACATAGCACAGCAGCACCGCCAGCAGCCCCTGACGCAGGGTGAAGCGGCTGTCGGCCTTGTCGTCGGCCACCAGCCACAGGCCGAAGGCGGCCAGGAAGGTGATCAGCGAGATCGGGATCGAGGCGAGCAGGTGCCAGGAAATCTTCTGCGGGGCGACGATGTCCACGTAGAGATAGGCCAGCACCGCCAGGAACGGCCGCTTGAGCGCCAGCGCCAGCAGCGCCATCACGAACAGGAACAGGGCAAGGTCCACCATCGCGCGTCAGCCCCGTGGCGGATCGCGGTCAAGGTCGCCGCGCAGCACCAGTCGCCAGGCGGCAAGCGCCAGCAGCGCATGGCTGAGCGCAAGAGCGAACAGATCGACCATGGCCACGGCCCTAGCCCATCGCGGTTGACGCGCCGTTAAGTCTGTTGGCCTAAAACCCTCGCCAACGTCATTCGCCCTTCGGAGCAAAGCCCACCCACCAAACCGTTCCTCCCGAGCGAAGTCGAGGGACTGGTCCGAGCGCCAGCAAGGGCCGCGACGCCGGAGTTCTCGCTCTGCCCGGGAGGAACGGACCATGAAACGGCAGCGGAGCCCCATTTCAGCAGCCATGCGCGTCCTCCACGTCCTCGATCATTCGCTGCCGCTGCACAGCGGCTACACCTTCCGCACCCGCGCCATCCTCAAGGCGCAAGCTGCGCTGGGGCTGGAGGTGCGCGGGATCACCGGCCAGCGCCAAGCCGCCCCCGGGCCCGACCCCGAACAGGCCGAGGGCCTCACCTTCCACCGCACCCCCGGCGCCCCCTCGGGCCCGCCGGGCTGGCGCGAATGGAGGGAAATCGGCGCCCTTTCCCGGGCCATCGAAGCCATGGCCGCCGATTGGCGCCCGGACGTACTCCACGCCCATTCCCCGGCCCTGTGCGGCATGGCCGCCGCTCGCGCCGCCAGCCGCCTTGGCGTGCCCCTGGTCTATGAGATTCGCGCCTTCTGGGAGGACGCCGCCGTCGGCAACGGACAGGGCCGCGAAGGCTCCCCCAGATACCGCCTGACCCGGGCCCTCGAAAACCGCGTCATCGCCCGGGCCGATGCGGTGGTCACGATCTGCCGGGGCCTGAAGGACGATCTCGTCGGCCGCGGGGTCGATCCGGCGCGCATCACCCTCTCGCCCAACGGCGTCGATCTGTCGCTGTTCGGCGATCCGCCCCCGCCCGACCCGGCGCTCGCCGCCACCCTGGGCCTCTCTCCCGGCGATCCGGGCGGCCTCGTCATCGGCTTCATCGGCTCGTTCTACGACTATGAGGGCCTCGACGTGCTGATCGATGCCATGCCGCTGCTCGTCGCCCGCCAGCCCGGTGCGCGGCTGATCCTCGTCGGCGGGGGGCCGATGCACGGCGCCCTGCGCGCCCGCGCCGCCACCTCGCCTGCCGCGCCCGCGATCCACTTCACCGGCCGCGTTCCCCATGCCGAGGTCGAACGCTGGTATGCCGTGATGGATGTCATGGCCTACCCCCGCAAGGCCAGCCGCCTGACCGAACTGGTCACGCCGCTGAAGCCGCTGGAGGCCATGGCCCAGGGCAAGCTCGTCGCTGCCTCAGACGTGGGCGGCCACCGCGAACTGATCGAGCACGGCGTGACCGGCACGCTCTTCGCGCCCGACGATCCGGCCGCCTGCGCCAAGGCCCTCGCCGGCCTGGGCGGCGATCGCGCGCACTGGGAAGCCTGGCGCGCCGCCGGCCGCCGGCATGTGCGCGAGCGTCACGACTGGGCCGTCAACGCACGTCGTTATCCAGCCGTTTACCAAGCTGCGCTAGACCGACAATCGAAGTGATCCGCGGGCCGCGCCCGCAACCCGGGGTAATGGGGGCCTCGTCTCGCCGATGAAGTCGAACACAGCAACACCGCGCCAGGTCTCGGGCAAGTCGTCCGGAGCGCCGCCGCTTTCCGGGCATCCGCTGTTTCCGGCGATCGTCGCCCTGTGGTGCGCGGTCCTGCTGGGCATGGTCGGCCTGGTCGCACCCACCGGCCCGCTCGAACGGCTGGTCACCGCGGCGCACCTGGCCGAACTGGTCCCCGCCGCAAAGCCCCCGCTCGGCCTCACCGCCCACCTGCTCATCGCCTTCGTCCTGGCCGTGGCCGGCGCCGCGCTCGGCTTGCTCACTGCCCGCAGGCTGCGCCGCCGCTCGGCCACCGCCCCGGCCCGCGCCATGATGGTGCGCGAGCCCGCACCGGTAGCCGAACCCGCTGCCACCGCCGACGACGAGGGCGAGGAGGGCGAGGAAGATTTCGCCCGGCTCGCCGCGGCCCGGGCCGCACCCGCGCCGCGCCGCCGCGCGCTCACCAGCGAATCTGCCGAGGGCGGCCCCTCGATCCTCGAAATCTCCGCCCTTCCCGCACTCGAACCGCTCGCCACCGTGCCCGCTCCGGCTCCGGCCCCTGTTTCGGCCCCTGTTTCGGCCCCTGTTTCGGCCCCTGTTTCGGCCCAAGCCCCGGCCTCGACTCCGGCTCCGGCTCCCGCTTCGGCCCCTGTTTCGGCTATCGCCGAATCGGCCCGCGAGCCGGCCGTCCGCTTCCGCTCGGCTGCCGAGATGGGCGGCGAGGCAGCCATGCGCCTGTGCACGGCCCCGCTGGAAAGCCTCGGCGTGGTCCAGCTGGTGGAACGCTTCGCCCTTGCCCTCGCTGCCCGCCGCGCTGCCCAGACGGCACCTGCCCTGCAGCCCGCCGCCCCCTTCGCCGAACCGCTCGCCCCCGGCGAAATCCGCCGCCAGCCCGTCATCGGGCGTCCGTTCGATTCGCCCGATGACTCCGGTCCGGCCTCGGACCCCGCTTCCGAACTCGTCCGCTGGACCCTCCCCGAGCCCGAAGGCGAAGGCGAGAGCATCGACGAGGATCTTATCCCCGATCCGGCGGCCGCCGAACCCTACACCTCGCTCCTCGACATGCGCCCGGCCACCCGCGTCCCTGCCCCGCTCGCCGATTTCGTCCGGATCGAGGATCAGTCCGGGGCGCCGCTGGCCGAATCGGGCCCCCAACCGGTCGTCGTCTTTCCCGGCCAGGCGGTCCCGGCCCCACCGGTCGCCACCCACCTCCCGGGCCTCGACGGCCCGGCCACGCCCGTCCAGACCGAACAGGCCCTGCGCGAAGCCCTCGCCGCCCTCCAGCGCATGAGCGGCGCGGCATGACCTGAGTGTGGGAAGCCCATCCGGGCTTCCTTGCGGCGGGTCTTTGTCGGGTGCGGGGAACCCATCCGGGTTTCCCTTGCGGCGCCGGCCCGCTCCCCCACCCGGCCACCCGTCAAGTCTCCTCCCGTGCGCGGCCGGGTAGGGGAGCAGGCCAGTGCCGCAAGCCCCTCACGGATGTCAGGGGCTACCCACAAAGAGTCAGGTTCGCAGTTGCAAAATTCCAGTCCTGTCGTCATGGGCGCATGATGCGTCACCCGCTGCTTTTGCGGCCGGGTGAGTCGCGCTTTCGGCACCGGATTGTCCCCGATCGCATCGGGAACGGCCCGGCAGTTGTACAGGATGGTTCATTCGATGGAATTCCCGCAGGCCCAGGGCCTTTATGATCCGCGCAACGAACACGACGCGTGCGGCGTCGGCTTTGTCGCCCA
>Ga0068855_100011789_pt1 | contig 10569 bp, 8 predicted proteins | sample KBSCornC52_FD_66592 | JGI IMG/M metagenome (GOLD analysis project Ga0068855, IMG submission 66592) | Corn rhizosphere microbial communities from Kellogg Biological Station, Michigan, USA - KBS Corn C5-2 | ecosystem: Host-associated > Plants > Roots > Rhizosphere > Soil ... | reverse complement strand
GGCGCCAATATGATGCAACCGGGGATATTCCTGGCGCCGCGGGATATAGTGGAGAAAGCAGGCCCCTGGAATGAAAACCTCAGCCTGATAGATGATTTCGAATATATGATCCGGTTGATCTCGCAATGTGAGGAGGTTCTATTTTGTGAGAACGCAGTTTTGATGTACAGGAGCGGCAACCTGCAAACCCTGTCAGGGCAAACATCGCCCAGGCATATGGTATCTGCTTTTAATTCCCTGCAATTGGGCGTAAAAAGAATATTGGAAGCACGAAATGACGCCCGTAGCAGGCAGGCATGTGCCAATACTTACAAAAGGTGGTCCTATACTTTTTATCCCCACCACAAAGTACTGTATTACCAACTTGAACAGGAAATAGAGAAGTTGGGAGGTTCAGATGTACCCATGCCAGGGAGCAGACTGTTTCGGATGCTTGCAAATTATTTAGGTTGGAAAAAAGCAAAGAGACTTAAGATCCTTCTCGGAAGAACGACTTACTGAATTGAATATACAAAAAAATACTTCACCTTCAAGAAGTAACGCCGATGTTCGAAAGATGAACCGCGTGTTACTTGTCTTACCGAATGGACCCGACAGATCTTATGGCGGAGGTCAGCGAAATTTGTTATTTGTCCGTGCCTGGCAACGAAAGGGGTTCGAAGTAGATATACTTCTCTTAATAAATAAAGATTGGAATATTGGCGAACAGTCTGTGTGCTTTGAAAATTGGAAAAAGGAATTTGGATTCATCACCCTTTTTCAAATTACAAGTGGAAAGCCCTTTACTCCATCAATACGTGTAATGAAATGGTTAATCAAAAACAGCGGGAAATATAAATACGTTGTTTACCGGGATGAACCAATTGCCTGGAAGGCAGGATTCTTTTGCGTAAAAAAATCAAAAAATTTCATCGACTACAATGATTTTCTTCTTCCCAAGACCTCTAACTTTCAGAAAATAAAGTATTTACCGCTACATTACCTCGAAAAGCTGATGATAAAAAAAGCTATTTGTATGGACGTAAGGCACGAAAAATATTTCCAAAATCAGAACATCTTTATTCCAAATCTTCCATTGGCCTTATTTGAAACTGACTTTAAAACCGCATATGAAAAACAGCGTTCCAAACTTCCATCAATAATTTTTGTTGGGAGCTATTTACATTACCTGTTGGACTTAATAACTTATCCCGGCTTTGCAGAAATTATTAAAATACCGGGAATTCAAATCTTCATAATCAGCCGGGCAATTACGCCCGAAATAACAAAAAGGTTTAATAACAATGCATTTGTTTGGCTAGCCGACGTCGAAGATCTGAAACCATTTTATGCGAAAGCATGGATATCAATCGTTCCCGGGTATAAAAAAGATGGACCCTTAATTAAGTTTGCCGAATCTATTGTTTTTAAAACCCCGGTAGTTTGTTCAGGTGACGCTTTATTAGGTTATGAATTTTTAAACGAACAAAAAATTTTAGTTCCGGCAAGTAACGATATGGGAACATTCGTTGATAATATACAAAGGCATCTGTCAGATCCAAAAAAATTGGAAGATATATCCCAAGAGCTTTATCAGCTTTTAAAAAAGAAACTCTCTTTTAATTCGATAGTTAACATCCTGCCTTCCTGACCTTAGTGATATAGTAAGCGAATTAGCTATGAAGATTCTGATCATAATGGATCCCGGCATCCTGATACCAGTTAAGGGCTACGGTGGTCATGAAAGGCTGGTGGAGATGTTTGCCAAAGAATACCACATGCTGGGGCATGAAGTACATTTGCTGATAACGGGGGGTTCTACAGTGGAAGGATGTACGGTGCATGATTTTGGCAGGGCAGGCTTCCCACCAAAAAGAAAAGACGCCTATAAGGCCATACCGGTGGCGTGGCGATTTTTATGGAAGCGCCGCAATGAGTTCGACCTGATTCACAATTTCGGCAGGCTGGTATACCTGCTGCCGCTGTTGCGCCACCCGGTAAAAAAAATAATGACCTACGGACGCGAAATTTCCAATCGCAATGTGCGGCTGTTTCACGGCCTCAACGGCAAAAATATCGTTTACACCGCATGCAGTGGCAACCTGCTTTCAAGGGTCACCGCACAGGGGCGGTGGGAAGTGGTATATAACGCGATCGAATTTTCGAAATACTCCCTTGCGTCCTGCGTTCCCACAGACGCACCGCTGATTTTTCTTGGGAGGATTGAGCGGGTAAAGGGATGTCATACGGCCATCCGGGTAGCCAAGGCTGCCGGTTGCCGGCTGCTGATTGCGGGCAATATTTCCCCGTTGCCCATCGAACGGTTGTATTTTGAAAAAGAAATAAAACCATATATCGACGGCAGGCAAATCCAATACCTTGGCCCGCTGAACGATGAGGAAAAGAACAAGTACCTCGGTATGGCCAGGGCGCTCCTTTTCCCCATCGAATGGAATGAACCATTTGGCATTGTGATGATTGAAGCGATGGCCTGCGGAACCCCGGTAATAGGGTTCAACAGGGGATCGGTTGATGAAGTAATCGACCAGGGAATTACCGGCATTAAAGTAACGGGTTTTGAAGAGATGGTGGCGAGCGTACAAAAGATTGCAGATATCGACAGAGCGGAATGTCGCCTGCGGGCGCACCGGCGGTTTGATGTAGCCGTGATCGCTCAAAGATACTTAGCACTTTCCAACAACCAGCGCAGGAAAATAGTAATCGTAACAACCGGTCAACCTGCAGCTAACCCGCGGGTCGTTAAGGAATATGATGCGCTCACAAAAAAGGGATACCGGGTTAACACCCTCTATACGTATTCTGCCGAGTGGTCTTACAAAATAGATGAATCTAAATACTTTTCAAAAGCGGCCCGCAAACAGGATTATATCTTAATTGGCGGTAACCCTTATACGAGCAAAATACACTATTTCATTTCCCGGGTTCAGTATAAAATACTGAGCGGCTTTACAAGTATTTTGCCGCTTCCCTTTCTGAGGGAAATGACAATTTCAAGATCTTCACTGTACCTGTGGATCTTCGCCAGCAGATTTAAAGCCGATGTGTATATTGCGCATTACCTGGGTGCATTGCCGGCAGCTATTAAAGCCGCCTCAAAATATGGCGGTTCCGTGATATTTGATGCGGAAGATTACCACCGTGGTGAGGAACCCTACCATGCTTCCCAAATTCAACAGGTAATTGACATAGAGGACCGCTTATTGCCGAAGGTGAATGTGATAACGGCAGCCAGCCCGCTGATTTGCCTCAAATATGCTGCCCTGTATCCCGGTAAAAAAACCATAACTATCAATAATGCATTCAGCAGAACCTATCTTCAGCAGTGGAGGCCTGCCAACGAAGCATTACGACTGTTTTGGTTCTCGCAAAATATAGGCCCCAACAGGGGGCTGGAGATAATTATAGAAGCTATGAACCTTATTGATTTTGACCTGTCTCTAACCCTGCTGGGAAACATTCGCGACACCAACTATTTAGACCGCCTTTTGAAGATGTCAAACAAGGCCCACATGATCCAACTGATGGCTCCCGTTCCGCCGGAACAAATATTTAAGATCGCTGCGGGATTTGATATCGGCATTGCGGCGGAAATTCCCTATTGCGAAAACCGGAACGTGTGCCTCACCAATAAAATATTCACCTACCTGCTGGCGGGGAATTGTGTGCTCGCATCAGATACAGATGCCCAAAAAGACCTTATGGAGCAATACCCCCAGGTGGGTATGGTTTATCGCCACAATGATCCTGCTGATCTTGCCGGGAAGATTCGCCTATTGGCTGAAAACAGGGAGTTCCTGGAGAATTGCCGTAAAGCATCAACGGATGTCGCGGCAAGAAAGCTCAATTGGGAAACGGAACGGGAGAAATTGTATTCCGTTATAGAAGAACTGGCCTCGCATGACCATTAATGATCTTACGATAGTTGTTTGTTGTACCAAAAGGGATTTTTTCATGGCGAAGATTTGTGTTGCCAGCATACGCTATTATTACCCTGGTATATGTATTGAACTGGTAAAAGATGAAGGAAATGGGAAATTCCGGTCAAAGCAACTTGAAACGAATTTTAATGTTTCGGTTGTTGACCTCAAAGTAAAAAACCTGGGAATGTGCGGCGCCAAGTTTCACTATTTGTACCTTCCCCAAAGAAGAAAGAAGGTGCTGTTGCTTGATCCCGATATTGTTTTCATTGGACCTTTCGTCGATCGGTTGCTACCGGCTGTGGCTGCTAACGACTATGTGGTTAGCTGTAATGAAAATGACATTTCAGATACCGGATGGGTCACCAGAACCTATTTTGACATGGAAATGCTTCGGGCTACCTATCCGGCGTATAAGTACCCGGGCTACTTTTTTAACTGTGGCCAGTTATTCTTAACTACCGGCTCAATTGAAGAAAAGTACCTGGATGAGTTTTTTAATCCCCATGAATATCCCTATTGGAAAAACCGGGATTTGTTTCATTTATATGACCAGTCGATTTATAATTACCTGCTGCCAACCCTGGAAGCTGAAAAAAAACTGAAACTGGGCAAAGAAAAATTTATGATCTGGGCCGGTGATGAGGCGGTCTCAAAGATTAAACTGGCTGATATTGAACAAAGGATCCTGCAATCCGGCCTGATTCACTGGGCGGGATGTTTGAGATTCACGCCGGCCTCAAAGATGATCAGGGGTGACATCCTGCAATTTTTTGAAAACTTCTATTATTCGAGGGTGAAACGGGGCCGGTTTAAACAACCATTCCGAACATTTATTTTGACTATCGAATATCATTTGAAGCAAGTGTATTATAAGCTTAAACGGGCAAGGTGATCACAAGCGAAAATAAAGTGTACTATAACTCAGGTAATGAAAATGTGCTGGCATTAGTAGGGTATGAGGGATTGGAAGTCCTGGATGTCGGTTGTGGGGCAGGGTCGCTGGCCAAAAGATTACAAGCAACAGGTAAAATAGTCGATGGAATTTCCATCTCACCCGGGGAATTAGCGCAGGCCGGGCCATTCTTAAGAAATGGCTTTTTGTATAATTTGGAAAATGGCTTGCCGCCTGAACTTCCCACTGAATCCTATGACTATATTATCTGTTCCCATATACTGGAGCACATAGCTTACCCCGACAAGCTTTTGCAGGATATGCAAAGAGTCTTGAAGAAAGATGGTTGCGTGATTGTGGCTTTACCAAATGTATTCCATTACAAATCAAGGATCCAGTTGCTGAAAGGAAATTTCCCAAAGTCCGACACCGGTATCTGGGATGCTACTCATTTGAGGTGGTATACGTTTAAGACAGCAAGTGAAAAGCTTTCTGAATATTTCAATATAGAAACCGCAACGGTCTCGGGGGAATTACCCTTGAACAGTATGGCAAAAAAGATATTTCCAGCCAAAATGAGTCAGTTTCTTTTTAAATTATTAACGGGGGTTTCAAAGGGGCTGTTTGGCTACCAGTTACTATACCGTCTTACAAAAAAAAAGTAACATCAGGAAAATACTCATCATCGCACCTCATTTCCCGCCGTCTAATCTTGCCGGAGTTCACCGCACCCGGCTTTTTGCCCAACACCTGCCGTCTTTTGGTTGGGAGCCGGTTATACTATCAGTACACGAAAAATATTACGAGGAGGTGCTTGATTGGAACCTGGTAAAATTGTTGCCGCCGGGATTACGGATTGAAAAGGTAAAAGCTATGAAAGTGACGAAACCAAGGCTCGTGGGTGACATAGGGCTGAGAGCCTTTTTTCAATTATATAAAAAAGCAAAGAATTTAATCAAAAACGAAAAAATCGACTTTTTATATATTCCGATCCCGTCCTTTTATGTCGCACTATTGGGCAGGTGGCTGCATGCAACCACAAATATTAAATACGGGATTGATTACATCGACCCCTGGGTACACGAATTTGCCGGCAGCGAGAAGTTGTTCTCACGACATTGGTTCAGCACAAAGCTTTCAAAAATATTGGAACCGATAGCCTTAAAGAAGGCTGCCCTGGTCACCGGCGTTGGCGAAGGTTATTTCAAAGGAGTCATAGAGAGAAATCCGCTGCTTTCACGCAATTGTTATTTCAAGGCGATGCCTTACGGTGGGGAAATTAACGATCACACCCTGGTAGATGAATTGATGCTGAAACCCTACCTTTTAAAAAAAAAAGAGGATAAGATTCAGTTGGTCTATGGCGGTGCCATGCTCCCGAAGGCCTTTACAGTAATAGAAAAGATATTCCTGGCTATCAGTATGGATCGGGAGATTTTCAGGGATCTTGAATTGCATTTTATAGGTACTGGCTCATCTCCCGGTAACCCGAAGGGTTATAATATTCGCCCCATTGCAGAGAAATATGGTTTGTGGCAAACAATTATCTTTGAATATCCTGCCAGGATACCTTACCTCGACATTTTGGTACATTTAAGTTCGGCTTCGGGTGTGTTTATTTTCGGTAGTACGGAATTTCATTATACACCGTCTAAGGTGTACCAGGCAGTCCTTTCTAAAAAAGCTGTTTGGGCAATTTTGCATACTCAAAGCTCAGCTTGCGATGTGTTACGGGCAGCAGGCGCGGGGGCAGTGCTGGATTTTAACGGGGAAGGAGGCCTGGATACTATTGTTGATAACCTGGCTTCAAGTTACCAGGACTATAAAATATTGCTCCGTGACTTTAATCCTGCCGGCATTAACCTGTCGGAGTTTCAAAGATATTCAGCCAAAAATGTTACAGGCAGCCTGGCACAAGCTTTAGACAGCATATTCTCAACCGAACAGCAGGCAATATAATGCGGAATGACGTAATACAAAACATTGGCTTTGGTTGTGTCAGTCTCTCCGCCCTTTCTTCCTTAAAAGAAGCTTTAAAGGTATTAGATACAGCTTTCGATTGTGGCATCAGGTGGTTTGATACCGCGCCATTATATGGCAATGGTTATTCTGAAGTAATACTCGGAAAATTCTTACGTGAAAAGAGAAAATATATCAGCCTTTCCACCAAATTTGGATTAAACAGTGACAGGACTATTAGAATTCCGGCTGTATTGGCTTTGCGCGGAAATTACCTGAAAAAGAAAATAGCGCCTCCTCCTAAACGGGCAGCTACTGTTGATACAAATCATGCTCCCGGTAGCTCCTCAATCAGGTATCGCAAAATTGACAGGGCCGAAATTGAAACCAGCTTTATTACGAGCCTGAGGATGTTGAAAACGGAATATATAAATAACTTTTTGTTGCACGAAGCAATACCGTCGTTCCTGACTGACGAAGCATTAAATTATGTATTGAATTTAAAACAGGAAGGCAAAATTCTCAACCTTGGCATCGCGGCTAATTCAGAAAACATAGCCGGTTGTGATGTTGATTCGTGGGACATATTACAATATGAAAACGGGCGCCTCTTTAATTCTGATTATTTGCTCAAGCGCTTTCCCGGTAAATTGCACGTTTACCATAGTGTCTTAAAAAATCTAAAAAATACGGCCCTTACGGATGCCCAACTGGATGAAATGGCTGCGTTACTTTTATTAAATGTCATAAAAAAGAATCCTTCAGGTAAAGTGTTGTTTGCGAGCACCAAATATCAAACTATTATAAACAATTTAGCCGGCATAGAGAAATATGGTAACCTTACATTGGCTGAGATTAAATTAATGATAGATGCCTTATCTTGACTTAAATGCCGGAGACTGCCCGGTCAATGCAACCGATTATACGATTATCGGGGCGGGTGCGGCAGGCATCTTACTTGCGGTTAAACTCTTCCAGGCAGGGAAAAAGGTGCTATTAATAGAAAGCGGCCATTTTGAAGTAGACGAGAATCGTCAAAAACTGAATGAGGTGGAACAGACAGGAAAATACCTAAACAATGCAATTTGGGGCAGGAAGCGGGTGATCGGTGGAACCACGGTGGCATGGGGCGGCCAGTCATTGCCCTTCGGGCCACTTGACTTTGAACAGAGAAGTTGGGTTGAAAATAGCGGCTGGCCCGTTTCTTTCAGTGAACTGGAGCCGTATTACCCAATAGCAAATGATTTCATGAAAATCGATTCGCTGGATTATAAAGGTGACATATTTAGAAAAATTCGTCTGGAAGACCCAGGCTTTAATAAAAGTATCATCAACTATCATGTGGCTAAATGGGCGAAAGAGCCGAATTTTAGGAAATTATATGATGGGATCCTACAGAAGGAAATACCCGTGCTATATAATGCACAATTCGAAAAGGCAAATTTGGGGCACCACGGCGAGGTCGTTTCCATTGAAGTAGTAAACTTCAATAAAGAAAAATTTACTCTTCCCGTAAAAAATGTAATATTGGCAACCGGCGGCATTGAAACCAACAGGATACTACTTAATAACAGGCATCTTTTTAAAAACACAAATAATGCAAGCCTGGTGGGCAAGGGATTTATGGACCATGCCTGCATTGAGGTGGGCGAAATTGGAACGGGGAATGCTTATAAACTGCAGCGTTATTTTAATACACATTTACACCGCGGCAGAAAATATTCCATTAGATTAAGCCTGGCAGAAAATTATCAAAAAGATTCCAAAACGTTAAACTGTTCGGGAAGCATTATGTTTCGCATGCCCGAAGACGAATTTAATCCCTATAGGGAAATCAAGCTATTTGCGGCGGACTTCAAATTAAAACGATTGCGGAACCTGTTTAAAGTATTACCTGGTATAGTAATAAGTGCCACCGCCCTCTTGCAGGGAAAATTCTATTTTAAAATTAATGCCCTTCCAAAGTTAATTGTGATGACAGAACAGGAGCCCTTGCCGGAAAGCAATATTAGCCTAAGCACAGAAAAAGATGAGTTTGGGGTACATAAAGCGAAGATAAATTGGTGCCTTTCAAAATTAACCTGGGAAACGGTTGTCAGGAGCGCTGGTTCAATAAAAGATGAAATAGAACGATTAAACTTTGGCACCGTAAAACTCTATGACCATGTGAATATAGAGCAGCAGAACTGGCAGGATTTGTTATTTGATGTCAATCACCATATGGGCGGTTGCAGGATGAGCAAAGATTCGGACACCGGTGTCGTAAATACTAATTTACAACTCTGGGACAGCAGCAATTTATATGTATGTAGCAGCGCGGTTTTCCCTACTTCGTCACACTCCAATCCAACCCTCACCTTGTTGGCGCTGGCGACCCGCCTTGCAGAATTCCTGGTTCAAAAAAATTAAATGAAAAGACTAAAAAAGCTGGTAAAGGGGTTTATTTGGGCCATTTGCTCCAATAAGGAAGGGTTGAATAAAGTAAGAATATTATCCGGACCGGCCAAAGGTGCCAGGCTGGCTATGGATATACGTAAAGGCGGATCGTATTGGCTGGGAACCTACGACGACTGGATTTTAAAAAGCCTTCCTCTTGATAAAATAATTAAAAATAATTGGGTTGTTTGGGACTGCGGGGCCTTTTACGGTTACTATACGGCTATTTTCAGAAAGACTGCTAATAATGGCATTATCCATACTTTTGAGGCTTCGGGAAAGAACTTCGACATTCTCAAAACGTTACCCGCTTTAAATAATTGGGATAATGTATTCATTCATCATTTAGCGGTAGGTCCGGATCATTCGTCAATAAAATTTGTAAATAATATGGGCGGATCCAACGGGCCTTTTGGGCTTAGTAAGATTTATAATGTTCCGGCAGAGGAATTGGAAATTGAAGAGGTTAGGTGTTGCGGGGTAGATGAATTGGTATACGAGATGAAAGTAGAGGCGCCTGATTTTATTAAATTTGACCTCGAGTCTGCAGAGGAATTTGCGTTGCACAACGGCGACAGGCTTTTTGTAGAAAAAAAACCTACTGTTCTTTTGGAATTGCATGGCGAAGCCGCCTTAATTGCCGCAGGCAGATTTCTCGAGCGATTTAATTACCAGGCCATTTTGCCGTGGGAATTTAATAATCCATCTGTTGAAATGTCAAATCTTGACGAGTTGCAGGCACTCCAATATATCCCTCACATGATTTATTGTTCCCCAAAATGAACGGGTTCTTTCATCATCTATTTGAGGACATTGATTCATTGTTATACACCGTGACTGGTATTAAATAAGCATAAAATGGTAAACTTTTGATGGATTACGAAATAACTGTCATATTACCTGTTTACAATGGAGCAGAGTTTCTATCAAAATCTATTGAGTCTGTCTTAATCCAGTCATATAAAGATTTTGAATTCATTGTTTGTGATGATGATTCGACAGACGCATCTCAATCAATTGTGAGATCGTATAGTGATGAGCGGATAAAGTTTATTAGCAATACACAAAATCTGGGCTTGTTCCCGACTCTGAATCGAATGATTTCCATAGCTAAGGGGAAATTGATAAAATTGTGGGCGCAGGATGATGTGATGTATCCCCACTGCCTTCAATCTTTCGTAGATTTTCACTGGCACCACCCCGGAATAGGCTTTAGCTACAGCGGCCGCGATATTATAGATGAGAACAATAAAGTAATCACACCTGGTGGTATTGACAATACACCCCCGCTTATTTCGCCCGAACTGCACGCACGCATTGCCTTTTATACGGGGTCCATTGCCGGCAACATAGCCAACGTTT
>Ga0068855_100011788_pt1 | contig 10570 bp, 8 predicted proteins | sample KBSCornC52_FD_66592 | JGI IMG/M metagenome (GOLD analysis project Ga0068855, IMG submission 66592) | Corn rhizosphere microbial communities from Kellogg Biological Station, Michigan, USA - KBS Corn C5-2 | ecosystem: Host-associated > Plants > Roots > Rhizosphere > Soil ... | reverse complement strand
CGCTTACGCGCCGTGACCGTTATTTCCTCGACGCCGTTTTCGCTTCGTTCGGCGGCATAAGCCGGCATCACCGCAATGGTGACAGCGGCCATGACGGCCAGACGCAAGGCAGACTTCTGATGTCTCATTGAGACCTCCCCCTAGTACTGAGCATTTCCATCACCGCATAATGCGGCAGTAGTTACGTGTCGTGTATCCGGTACGCTCGTCGCGGCTAACGGTCCTCGATGAGCGTTGCATCCCCGACACACTATCATCTTGGTATGCCGCAACGGCGAGTTTACCCCTGCGTCAGCGGCATCGTCGGATATTAGCCGCCACTAAAGCTATAGCAATTAAGGAATAATTACATACGGCTTTAGCAACCATCATAAGACCGCGACAGTCACAGAAAATAATTTTCCTGTTTTCTGCGCCGCCGCACCATCCATTTCGCTATTTCCGGGAAACAATTACTGCACGGCCCGGCTTTGGCTGCCGTCAATCGCCCGTGGGATGTCTCCCCGGACTGATACGCGTTGTACGATGCGATCCTGGTCGCCGTAGTCATCGATGGCGTAATGCTGTGTGGCGTAATTGTCCCACACCACCACGTCGCCGGTGGTCCACCGCCAGCGCGCCGTGTTCTCGAGACGGGTAACGTAGCGCTGCAACAGATCGTAAAGGTACTGAGACTCCTGCTGCGACACCCCCACAAACCGCTGCATGAAGCTGCCGAGCAACAAAGCGCGCTCTTTCGTTTCGGGATGGACATGCACAACGGGATGTTCCACCCGATGGATCGTGGAAACGAGCTTATTTGTGACGTGGCTCGCGTTCTTGTCCATGGTGGCGTGTCGCGCCGCATAATCGTAGTCGTTGCTGTGCTGCGCCCAGAGCGAGTCCACGAGCACACGCAGGTGATTGGGCAGATCGCCATAGGCTGCGGCCGTATTGGCCCACACCGTATCGCCGCCCACATCCGGAATGGTCACCCCGCGCAGCACCGAGGCCTTATAAGGTCGTATGGTAAACGTGGTGTCCGTATGCCAGCTGCTGGCGCGGCCGCCTTTCGCACCATCCAATTCCAGCACATACCGGCTGCCTTCCGCCGGCGGAATCGTCGGATGGGCTTCGGGCGTACCGAACATGCTGGCGAAGTTCTCATGGTCCGAGGTCGACAGGTGAGTCTGACCACGAAAGAAAAGGACCTTATGACGCAAAAGCGCCTGGTAAATCTCGGCGAATGCTGCCGGGGTAACGTGCTTTAAATCCACATTGTGGATTTCGGCGCCGATCCTGCCCGCAATCGGCCTGACATCAATACACGGCGTGGTGCCGTTCAACGCGGCGGGTTTAATTCGTTCGGTCTGCATCTGCATTGGTGCGCGAAACCCTCTGTTACCGGCTGCACGGGGCCGGGTTTTCATGGGGTTCAATGTTCACGCAGCCGCTGCGGCCGGTAAATGATCGGACAGAGGTCAATAGTGATGCGAGAGTCCGCCACCATGTCCCATATATTGCGGCGCAATATCGATTGTGCGGAGTTGCGGCCAGCGCCCTTAACCGACCACCGAACTCCGGGTTCCATCTATGGCCACGGGTGAAGACATGCCGAACGATATACGCCGCATGACGCGCGGCGACTTGCCGTAATCCCTCACGCCATAATGCTGGGTAGTGCGGTTGTCCCAGATCGCCACATCGCCATACCGCCAGTGCCAACGGATCGTGTTTTCCGGCCGCATAACGTAATAGTGGAAAAGTTCATAAATGTGATTTGTGGCCGAGCGCGCGAAGCCTTCGAAGTATTGAACAAAATTCCCAAGCAGCAGAGCGCGTTCGCCCGTCTCGGGGTGGACACGCACAACAGGATGCCGTGTCGACTGTCCGACTTTGGCATTGTAGTCACGATGGAGCTTGAGCTCGGCGGGCGTTGGGTTTGGGAACGTGAGGGCCCAGGGGATTGTCGAGCTGTGCACCGCCCAGAGCCCATCGGCCATGGCTTTAAGGGGCGGCGGCAATTCCTCATAGGCGGCAACGGTATTCGACCATACGGTTTCGCCGCCGACATTGGCGACGGTCACCGGGTAAAGAATCCCGCCGTCGACAAACTTCTCCTGGAAAGAAAAGTCGGTGTGCCAGTGATCCGAGCGGAACTCGGTTGAGTAATCCATCTCATACGCATACCGATTACCGCCGGGCGCGGCGGAAATAGGATGCGGCAGCGGATCGGCGAACAGGTCGGCAAACCCTTCGATATCGCTGTCCGGCCCCTTCTGATCGCGGAAAAAGATCACTTTGTGGTGCAGCATGGCTTCTTGTATCGCGCGCACGATTTCGGGCGAAAGACCGCTGGAAAGCTGAATGTCCTTGATCTCCGCGCCGACACGCCCGCCGAGCTGCGTGACGTTGAGCGTGGCGGAGGACCGCTGTTCAATATGGCCCATGTTGCATCTCCCAATGCGGCGTTGCGCCGCTCCTCGATGGATTACGCTAGGGGCATTGGCCCCCGCCAGCCTAGCAAAAAATACTCATATGCGCGATTATGGGGGCTCAATCGGGGCGTTGCACGCCCCATGTTACCCGTTGCCGGATCGCACACGGACAGCGTGGTTGTAGGGCCGCTTGAGCAGAAAAGATGGCATTGGACAGCACAACTGATATTCCACAAGGCGCGGCGCGGGCATCGCCACGCGTGTGGTCGCGTGCCGTGCCGTGCCTCCTGCGCTGGATGGACCGGCACGGCATCGATACCCCGACCGTATTGCAGCAATTGGAGATCAACCCGGCAGTTCGTGACGACGCCAATGCGACGTTGAATATTCAGCAGTTCATCATGCTGTGGGAAGCCGCCGCCAAGGTCGAACCGGCAATCGGTCTCATCCTCGCGGCAGAGGTGGATGAGGATGACCTCCATCTCATCAACCAGATCCTTCGGCGCAGCCGGACATTGCGCGAAGCTCTGCAGAATGGAACACGCTATGGAAAACTTGTGTCGTCAATCTATACGGCGACACTGACGGAGGATCGATCCCAGGGATTCTATATATTCGATCCCACCAACCCCGCGTGGGAAAGCCGCCATGTCACCGACTACCACCTGGCGTCCATGGTGCGTCTAGCCATGCAGGAAACAGGCGGCGCGTTCCGCATCACATCGTTGGCGTTCGCGCACTCCGATCCAGGATATAGCGCTCTCTACCGCGCGACCTTCGGCGCCGATCCGGTCTTTGATCAACCGGACACGCGCATCGGTTTTGCCACCACGATGCTTGATCTTCCCATGGCATCCTATTCGCCGCACATCAACGATATCTTGCTGGCCCATGCCGAGGCGTTGCTGTCGGAGATCGATACCGAGAAGACCTTTGCCACGCGTGTCCGTGCCGCAGCGGCACGACGCCTGGCCGACGGTCATATACCCAGTCTGAGTCATATTGCCGACGACCTGCATATCTCCGTCAATGTGTTGCAGCGGCGGCTGCGGCGCGAAGGGCTGCCGTGGCGGCGGTTGTTGGAGGAATCCCGCCGCGATCTCGTTGCAAAGCGGCTCAAGAGCGGCGTACGCGTCGCCGACATCGCAGCTGCCCTGGGTTATTCGGAGCCGGCAGCCTTGCACCATGCCATACGGCGCTGGTTCGGCATGAGCGCCACGGAATTCCGCTCGAACGCCGAAAACAGATCGGGGCTTCACAGCTGATCACACACTGCGGGCATCCACCGTCCGGCGGCCAACGCCCGTCATAATTATGGAGGCGACACCATGCCAGCTCTCGCAAATATCGCCGCTCCAGCCGGCGCCACGCTCACACCCATTGGCGGGCGTCTAGGAGCGGAAATAACGGGCCTCCAGCTTGGCGGCGGGATGACGCCCGAGCAGGTGCGTTTCATCCGCAATGCCATGCTGCGTTACAAAGTGATTTTCCTGCGCGATCAAACCGGGGCCGATGCGGATCGCGAAGCCTTCGCGGGTTTGATGGGACAGCCGGTGCCCTATAAATTCCAGGCTCCGCCGTCGGGCACCAAATTCACCTGGGAAATCGACTACTCCACGGAGATTCGTTCCGACCATTGGCATACGGATCTTTCCTTCGAGGAGAGTTTTGTCGATATCGGGATTCTGGCACCGATGGTTCTCAGTGAAACCGGTGGCGAAACCGTGTGGTCGAATACGGTGGCGGCTTACGAGGAACTTCCGCCGCCGCTCAAAGCCATGGCCGACAAGCTGTATGCCGTGCACACCACAGACATTCCGTGGGCACTGAGTTACCCCAATCCAACACCGGCCGAGCTTGAACTCAAGCGGCGCTTTGCGAGTCAGGTGGGCAAGACGACGCGTCATCCGGTCGTCCGCGTTCACCCCGAGACCGGCGAGCGCGCGCTGTTACTGGGCAACTTCGTGCAGTACTTCGAGAGCTTTGCCCGCACCGCCACCAATCACATCTATGAATTGTTTCATTACTACGTGATGCGGCCGGAAAACACGCTCCGTTGGCACTGGCGTTATGGCGATGTCGCGATTTGGGATAATCGCGCGACCCAGCATTATGGGGTCAGGGACTATGGCAAGCAGAAGCGCGTCATGCGGCGCATCTCGCTCAAAGGCACGACGCCGGTAGGTGTCGACGGCACGCTCAGTGCCGCCGTCGCCTGAGCTAAGCGTGGTTAGCGGGCTTCGACGGCAAGCGCCCGTTCAATGGCCGGGCGCTTGAGCAGGCGTTCGGTATGTGCAGCCCATGATTTATACCCGGCCATGTCCAATTCCAGACGCAATCCCCAGCGCCAGAAAACATAAGCATAAGGGTCAACCAGGCTGAAACGATCGCCCAAAATCCACGGACCTTTGAAGGCCGCATCCAGCTCCTTGAAGGCATTGAGGATATTCTCGCGGCCACCCTGCTGAACCAGCTTCTTGCCATCTTCATCCCGCGTGAATCTTTCGCTGCGCCAGATTTGGGCGATGGACACGTGGACGCCGCTGGCAAACCAGCTCATGAGTTCGTAAGCGCGGCCCAATAGCGCCGCATCATCCTTCGGTAGCAATCCCGCGGCCGGGAATCGCTCGGCGATATAAGTGAGGACCGCGATATTCTCGGTGATGACGCCGCTTTCGACCACCAATGCCGGAACACGGCCGCGGGGATTGATCGCGAGAAACTCGGGCTTCTTCTGTTCGCCGCTCGCCAGCACCAGCTTCGTTGGCTCGTAGGCAGCACCCGCCTCCTCCAACGCAGCCAGCGCTGCGAATGAACAAGCCCCGGGGGCATAGAATAAGCGGAGAGCCATGAATAATCCTTTCGACTAGTCGCGAGCGCAATCAGATGACGTAAAACCCGTGGGTACTATCGCGTTCCAACTGCGCGACAAGACCGAATTCCCAATCGAGATAAGCCTGCATGGCCGCCTTGGGACTGTCGGTTCCCTCATAAGGACGCCGGTAGACATCGACCGGCTCGCAGAGACAACGCGCCAAGCCTTCTTCAAGCGTATGTCCGGCGGTAACCCAAGCAGGTGTTCCCCCATCCAACGCGAATACCGACCGGCCGGCGGCAGTCACCTCGGCGGCGGCAAAGCGCGGCAACGCATCATTCATGGCGGTAAAAACCAGATCGCCATTGCCGGGCAGCCGCGCCATCAAATTCGGAAGCCAGGAGCGAATGGCAAACCACGCACCCGGTATATGGCCCTTGCGGTACGCCGGACTTGAAGCCAGGTCGACGACAGTCACATCGCCCGACGCAAGCCTGCCGTGCAGGGTTCTTACATCGATCAACGGAACCGACGGCGGATCCGCGTAGGTCGGTTTCCAGTCGCCCGTGATCAGAGGACCGTCAAAGCCGCCTTGCAGTACATAAACTTCCCAGCCCATTTGGGCGAGCCACGAACCGGTCATGTGGGCCCGTGCCCCAAGGTCATCGGCGAGTACAATGCGGGCGCCCCTAACCGCTGCAAAGACGTCCGTTTCCTGCACCAACTGGCCGCCCTGCGCAGAGCGAAAGCCTGGGATATGAGCCTTGGCGTATTCTTCGGGTGTCCGGACGTCGAAACAATACAGCGTGCGGGCCGCATCCAATGCCAGTGCTTCAAGCGCGGGTCGATCGATAACTTTCACGCCGGCGCGGTAAGACACCGCGCGCGCAGCGGATTGCGCTTCCGCCAGGGGTTGGCCGGAGACCTCCTTAAAACGCCGCGAAGATCCGTGATCGAGAGGAATGCCCTCCAGTTCCCACCCCATCGTGCCGTTGCGCAAAGCGTAAATGGGATTGGGTAGCGCGGCGTTGACCAAGGATTGCGTGCCGATGATGCTGCGCGTGCGGCCGGCGCAATTGACAATGATCGTGGTTTTCGGATTGGGCGCCAGCGTGCGGGCCCGTAGCACCAGCTCGGCCCCGGGAACACTGACGCCCGTGGGGATATTCATGGTCTGGTATTCGTCAAACCGCCGCACGTCCATGACGACAACGTCGGCCTTTTCGTCGAGGAGCTTCTTCACTTCCGGCGCAGGCAACGAGGGCGTGTGGCGACGGGACTCAACCAACTCGCCGAATGCCTTACTGGCGGAATTGACGTCGATGAACAACTCGAAGCCGGCGTTGCGCCAACCAGCGAGGTCGCCGCGGAGATGCTTCACATTGCGATAGCCAAGCGCCTCGATACGGGCAACGGCTTTCGCCGCGAAGCCCTCACCGTTGTCATAGACAACGATCGGCGTATCCCGCCGCGGCACGCGGTCATAAATCTGCAGCTCGACCTGACTGAGCGGCAACGAAGCGGCGAACAGCGGATGTCCCTGGGAATACGCGTGTTCCTCGCGCACATCCAATAGCGCGACTTCCTGTCGCGTCACCAACATCCTGCGAATGTCGGCAGGTGAAATTTCAGCGCCCAATGCAACGGCCCTTGAAAGAACTGAAGGAGAGATTATCGGTCTGACTACACCGACAACTGCGCGACGCCCTCATGACACCCAGAGGCGCACATGAAGAGGTTTCGTCAACCGACGCCCCCGCCCCTCCTCAAGTGATGTATTAGGGCTGCTCATACAGAACGATCAATCAAGTTATTCTAATGGGTAAGGTTAGAAACTCTAATGGATAGATTGCGCGAAGTTTCTTGTCGGCGTTCGGTGAGCGGTTGAATATGACAGACGACATTCGTGTTGTCTCGCCGTCGGGAACGACTTCATCGTGGATCATCCGAATATCGCGAGATTGCGTACATTCATCCTGCGCTTTGGCGCCCTGCCAGGCCTGCCGGAGCAGGAACTTCTTGCCGAAGGATCGACCCTGTTGCGCGACCTCGTCAGTCATGACGACTGGCTTCCCGACATGTTTGCACTGCCTTTGACCGACAAATACGGCCAATACCTGCTCCATTACGATCCCATAGGACGTTTTTCCATCGTCAGTTTCGTCTGGGGACCGGGACAATCAACCCCCATCCATGATCACACCGTCTGGGGGTTGGTCGGCGTACTGCGCGGCGGAGAAGTTGTGCGTGATTATCGGAAATGTGCCGATGGCGCACTCATCCCGCCCGATCACATACGCCGGCTTCAACCGGGCGACGTGGAGACGCTGAGCCCCAGCGCCGGTGATATTCACCAAGTCTCGAATGCCTTTGGCGACAAGGTCTCCATCAGCATTCACGTCTATGGGGCGAATATCGGCCAGGTACGGCGATCATCGTTCGACGACTCTGGTTCGTCAAAGCCTTTCATGTCGGGCTATACCAACGCCGTCATGCCCAACTTGTGGGGCGGTCCATGGCTTTAGGGTCGCGCTAAAACTTCCGCGCGCCAATCAACCATTCGGGCACGGCGGCTATACTTACTCGCCGGGCGCCTTGTTGACCGCCGCATCGGCAAGGGGCGGGCTTTGCGCAACGGTGCGATGAGGGCGCAGAGTCAACGCCGTCAGAAAAATCCCGAAGACGCAGATTTCAGCGGCAAGACGGAAGCTCGGCGCAAATTTAGCGAAGTCATTTGCCGCCATTTCCGACTGACCCGACGCGACAATGATCAAGGACATGCCAACCGCTCCGATGACCTGGACCGCTGTGTAGAGAATCGCGCCCGCGACGCCTTGGTCCTGCGGCATTACATCATGCAAGGTTTCCGCAATCCCCACGTTGGTGCCGTTCAATGCCGCGAACGGTGCGAGGAACAGGATGCAAGACAATCCGATAAAGGCATATTCCAGCGGCATAACCGACAATATGGAATTAAACGTCATCGCCACAATGAACGCGCCGATCAGCGCCGCCTTGGGCGATCGTACAAGGAAAGGCGTCAGCCATCGCGCCACGGGAATGACAAGCAGCGAGCCGACGGCCATGGGATAGAGGTAGAGAGACGCTTCCCGTGCCGACAGATGCAGACCCTTCTGGAAAGAAAGGTTGGCAAGAACCACCAGTCCCTTACCCACCAGAACAATGAACGCCGAGATGAAAGTGCCCGCCACAAGATTGCGCGTGCGCAGCAAGTGGCGCGGGACCATGGGCGTTTTGGACACACTCTGCCAGGCAATGAAGATGCCGAGCAGTACGACTCCGGTCGTCAAGGTGTAGGGCGCGAGCGCAAGCGTGTTTGGATTTGTGGATACGGACGATATAGCACCATGAATGGCAAAGGCCGACCCAATGGCCAACAGAAAGGCAGCCGCCACGGGAATATTGATCTTCTCTTCAGAAACCCTTTTCCATTTCGGCAGAACAACCGGAAGCAGCAGGATCAGGCCGATACAAAGCGGGACATCCAACAGGAATGCGCTATGCCACCCCCATCGCGTTACGAGATAGCCCGCGACCATGGTCCCAAGAGGAACACCGACCGCCTGCGACACCATGCTAACGGTGAGTGCCCGATACCGTTCGGGGCCAGGCCGAAAATTGATCGTCAGGAGGGCCACCGTCGCCGGATAGGCGAGTGCCCCACCGAGACCTTGCAAAGCGCGGCAAAAAACCAATTCGCCGAGAGCGTCGGACAGACTGGTGCCTAATGCACCCAAGCTGAACAGCAGCAGCCCAAGGAAAAGCGTGCGCTTCTGGCCGTAAGCATCCGACAGGCGGCCGCCCACAATGAGAAATCCGCCATACGCGAGCAAATCACCCGTCAAAACCCATTGCGACAGGCTTGGCCCAATATTCAGTCCGCGCTCCATTGCCGGCAAAGCAACACTGGCAAGGGAGAAGTCCATGGATATGGTCACCTGCGCCGCCGATAACAGCGCCAGGAGAAGGTTGTTGCCGCTGGAGGAAGCGCGCTCTTGCATGATCCGGTCAATGAGAATGGGCAAACGACGGGCGCGGGATTATGGCGAGGCTGTGGGACGACCGCCACCGCTTTCCAGGTCAATAGCTCAAAACAATCACATTGTTTGGCCGGACATATGGCACCCAAACATCGCGATCAGTTTTGATCATGCTGCTATGCCACAATGCCATTTGCGGTGCGGTATTCCTAATTTTCGAGAATTATAGAGAGGTCCCTCTGTGCCAGGGACGCCGCGTTAATGTGGCGACTTTAAGCCAATGCCATCTGCAAAGCGGCGACTTGATCGGGCGTCATATTCGCGATCTGTGTATTCGTGAACGCCGCGATCTGCGTCGGCAATAATGCGTCGATCTGGAGTGTAGAGAGCGCGCCAATCTCGGTGGCCACCAAGCCGGATATCTGCGTGGTCGAGAAACCCGCAAGTTGCGTTTCGGTGAGGGCCGCTATTTCCGTCGTACTCAGCGATTGGACCTGGGGAACAGTCAGCGCGCCGATCTGCGTGGAATTCAATGCGCCAAACTGCGCGGCATTAAGGGCCGCGATCTGATTAGTGGTCAGATTCGCAACCTGGGTTGTCGACAACGCGGCTATTCTCGCCACCGGCAGCGCGCCTATTTGCGTAGCCGTGAGCGCACGCAATTGCAGACGCGAGAATCCACCCAGTTGCGTCGGGGTCAAGGCGGCTATTTCCGCAGTGGTCAGGGCACTGACTTGCGTAACCGTAAGAGCGGCAATCTGATTCGGCGTGAACCCGCCGAATTGCGACAATGTCAAACCGGTCACATCAGGCAAGCTGCCGACCGCCGACGCCGAGAGATAGCCCATCTGCGTTGGCGACAACGCCGCGATCTGCGAACTGTTCAACGCAGCCATCTGATCGCCGTTCAATCCGCTTATACCGGCGGGCGACAAGGCTGCCACTTGCGTGGTGGTCAGTGTAGAAAGCTGCGTCGCCGTCAAGGCGCCGACGCCGGAGGCACTAAAACCGGCCACTTGGGGCGCGGTCAGCGCAGCGATATCCGTCGTGCTCAAGCCACTGACGCCCAGAGACGATAGTCCGCCCAGTTGTGTCGGAGTCAGAGCGGCCAGCTGCGTTGTCGTCAGCGCCGCGACTTGGACATCGGACAGACCAGCGACGGCCGTTGCCGACAACGCCGCGATCTGGACGGGAAGGAATACGCCCAGCTGTTGCGTGGTAAGCGATGCCACGTTGCCGGGGGTCAGCAGGTTGATCCCCGCCGGCGTGAATGCGCCGAGCTGGGTCGTGGTCAGCGCGGCCATTTCCGTGGCCGTAAGCGCCGCCATTTGCGTCTC
>Ga0068855_100011787_pt1 | contig 10570 bp, 9 predicted proteins | sample KBSCornC52_FD_66592 | JGI IMG/M metagenome (GOLD analysis project Ga0068855, IMG submission 66592) | Corn rhizosphere microbial communities from Kellogg Biological Station, Michigan, USA - KBS Corn C5-2 | ecosystem: Host-associated > Plants > Roots > Rhizosphere > Soil ... | reverse complement strand
TCGCGGAAGTATTCGCCCATCGCGCAGCCGGAGAACGGCGCGAGAAACAGCATCGGGGCGGGATCGGAAGCGCTGGCCGCGACGACGATGGTGTATTCCATGGCGCCGAAATCTTCGAGCGTCTTCACCACCTGCGCGATGGTGGAGCGCTTCTGGCCGATGGCAACGTAGATACAAACCACGTCGCCGCCCTTCTGGTTGATAATCGTATCGAGCGCGATGGCGGTCTTACCGGTCTGGCGGTCGCCGATGATGAGTTCGCGCTGTCCGCGGCCGATCGGAATCATGCCGTCAACGGCTTTGATGCCGGTCTGGAGCGGCTGTTTCACGGGCTGGCGATCAATGACGCCGGGTGCGAGGCGTTCGATTGCGCTCGTTTGCGTGGTGACGATGGGGCCCTTGCCATCGATCGGATTGCCGAGCGCATCCACCACGCGGCCGATCAGCGCGTCGCCCACCGGCACGGACATGATCTTGCCGGTGCGACGCACTTCCTCGCCTTCACGAATGTGGGAATACTCGCCGAGCAGCACCGAACCGACCTGATCTTCTTCGAGGTTCATGGCAATGCCCGAAACGCCATGTCCGAAGGAGATAAGCTCGCCCGCCATGACCTTTTCGAGGCCATGGATACGCGCAATACCATCGCCGACCGAAATGACGGTGCCGACTTCGCTCACGTCAATGGCGCGGTCGTAATTCTCGATCTCCTGCCGGAGAATATTAGTAATCTCGTCTGCCCGAATCTGAGCCATAGGATTTCTTCTTAGTACCGGTTTGCAGTAAGGCTCTGGCGCATCTTCGCCAGATTGCCGCGGACGCTGCCGTCGTAAACAGTGGAGCCTACATGCGCGGTCACACCGCCGATCAGTTCGGGATCGACCGCGACGTGGAGGCGTATTTTTCTGCCCGCGATGCGGGCGAGTTCGCGCGAAAGCTGTTCGCGCTCGTGCTCGGTGAGTTCAAATGCGGAGAGGACTTCGGCTCGCTCGAATCCGAGATGACGGTCAATGACGGCTTCGAGCGCGTCAATGACTTCGCTCAGCGCGGACCAGCGTCCGTGATCGCTCAGCACGAGGAGGAAATTGGTAACGATCTGGTGGAGGCTGAGAGCGCTTGAAATCTTCCGGATGACCACGCGCTTCCGCGTGCGGGGCACGGCGGGGGAAGCGAGCACGGTCTGGAGTTCCGGCGCGGTGGCCGCAGAAGCGTAGAACCCGCGAAGCTGCGCGATCGCATCGGCGGGAGGAAGGGAGGATTGGTGCGCGGTCACCACATCGGCGAGCGCGTTGGCATAGCGGTTAACGACAGTCGCGGAAGTCATCGTGCGGCGCCTCCCTGCGAGATTTGACCCGAGGCCTGAGTGGTTTCACGCGAGGAAAGATCGGACGCAAAGCCTTCGATCAGGCCGGACTGCACGGCCGGCGTCATGCGGGCGCGGACTTTCTGCTCCGCGAGATCGAGCGCGAGTGACGCGGCATATTGCCGGAGTTCGAGAATGGCGCGCTTGCCCAGAGAATCGAGTTCCGTCGCAGTGTGCTGTTCGAGGCGCTGGAGCTCACTCTCCGTGTCCCGGCGAATGCGCTGGGTTTCACGCTCGAGCTCGGCCCGGGCGGACGCTTTGAGATTCGCGATTTCGCTATCAAGAGTAGCGAGCTTCGCCTGCACGCCAGCCGCGACCTTCTCGGCTTCCGCCTGTGCTTTCTTGCCGGCCTCGAGGCCTTCGCGAACCTGCTGAGAGCGCGCGGCAAAGAAGGGGCCGCCATGCTTTTTGGCCAGATAGCCCAGCAGACCGGCCAGAATGAGGAAATTCGGCCACAGCCAGATTTCGCTGACTTCTTCGGCCAGCATCATACGACCTGCCTCCGTGACCCGAGTACGGAATCCGCAATTTCCGAAGCCAGTTGTTCGCTCTGCGCGGCTAATTGCAGGCGCGCCGTGGCGGCTTCCTTCGCGAGTGAGTCGCGCATCGCGGCGATGGTGTTATCCGCGCTCGATTTCGCCGACTGCATACGAGCAGCGTGCTCGGCCTGGAGATTCTTCAGGAAATCCGCCTGCTGGGCGTAGATTTCCGAGCGGGCTTTATCAAGCGCTGCATCGTATTCGGCGATTTTGGAATCAGCCGCGTGCAGCCCCTGCTCTGCCGCGGCGCGGGCGCCTTCCGTGAGACGATGACGCTCGGCGAGCATCTTCTCAAGCGGCTGCAGATAGATTTTCTTCACGAAGACCGCAAGGATGATAACGATAAAAGACGTCGGGAGGGCATTTAACACAATTCCGCCCAGATCGTGGAGAAGTTTATCCATGTAGACGAGGAAACTACGGAACCCCGAGACGAGGTAACTTTTACATTAGCATGGCCGTCTTTTTAGGGTCAAACCATACCGGGGCGGTGTCGTCCGCTATGGACCTGAGGGGTGGTTCGCCCAATTAGTCCCGGTTTCCTCCACGGAAGTTAAAGCCTTTTATTCCAATTGCTTATAATGCACGATGACAGCTTCCGCGGGGATGTCGATCGATACGCGCGTTCCCCGCCCCGGCTGGCTTTCGATCGCCATTGCGTAGTCGTGGCCGTAGAGAACCTGGAGCCGCTCACGGACATTTGAAACGCCGATTCCGGCCCCTCCCTTTGACTCTTCCGGCGCGTTTTCCGGAATGCCGACGCCGTCGTCTTCCACTTCGATTGAAAGCCGTCCGCCCGCCCGGCGTGCGCGGAGCGTGATGGTGCCGCCGTTAATGCGATTCGCGATGCCGTGCTTGATCGAATTCTCAACCAGCGGCTGGAGCAGCATGCTGGGAACGGGAATGTCGGCGGAGGCGGGATCGATTTCGCGCACGACGCGGAGCTTGTCGCCGAAGCGCTCGAGTTCGATAGCCAGATAGTCGCCGATGAAATCGAGCTCATCACGGAGAGGAGAGAAATGGTCCTGCGTGCGGAGGCGCCGGCGCATGATGCGCGCGAGCCGTACCACCATAGTGCGGGCGCGTTCGGGGTTCACGCGGATCAGCGAGGCGATTGAGTTCAGGGTATTGAACAGGAAGTGCGGATTGATTTGGCTCGCGAGCATCTCCAGACGCGCGGTGAGGAGAAGGCGGGATTGCTCTTCGAGCTGGGCTTCATTACGGGTGCTGTTCCAGACTTTGACGGGAACGGTGATGCAGAAGTAGGTGGAAAGCCAGGCGGAGAAAAGGAGGAGCGGAGAGTCACCCCAGGTCACCGTAGTGAATAGTAAATGGCGGCCGCCGAATTCGCTGCCCAGAAGCTGTCGCAGCAATTCAATAGCGACGGCGGCGGCTGAGAAATAGGCGTGGAACAGCGCGCTGCGGAGTTCGCGGCCCGGCTCGAAGATGCGATAGAGATTGACATCGGGGAATGGGGAGAATCGCCAGACGTCATTTGGGCTGGAGGCGGAATCGCGCAGCAGCCCGCCGGCGAGACCGGCAGCGGCGTAGAAGGGGAGGGTGAGATATTCGCCTTTCATCATCACTGGAATGGAGAGGAGAATTCCGGTCAACATGCCACTGACATAGCCGCCCATCAGACCGGCAAGGACGCTGGCTTCGAGAGCGAGATCGAGCGCGTTGTAGTCCGATGAAAGGACGCGGATGATTTCGCCAGGCGCGAACAGGCCCACGAACCAGAGCGACAGCAGCACGCGCTGGCGGAGGGTGCGTTCATCGCGCAGCAGCATCCGCTTGACCGCGGCGCTGCGCACGCCGAAGCTGGCGATGGCGGCCATGACGCCGACCTTCACCAGCAGGGTGATGAGCTGGTCCTGCACCAGGTGCTCATTATAATTGGGGTTCAACCTGCTTTTTCATGAATACCCCATTTGGTTTTGAGGTGGTGAAGGTCGCGGAGGCCGATTTCCCGAGCGAATACGGACTTTTTCGCATCTACGGGTTTGAGGGTCATTTTCCAAAGCCCGACGGTTCGGAAACTGTGGAGGAGGCCGCGGTTCTGGTGATGGGAGATCCGACCGGGGGGGCGGCGGGAGCACCGGCGCCATTGCTGCGGATTCATTCGCAATGCCTCACGGGCGATGCATTCCATAGTCTGCGCTGCGACTGCCGGGGGCAGCTGGAAATTGCGCTGAAGCGCATCGGCCAGGAGGGTCGCGGCGTGATCATTTACGAACTGCAGGAAGGGCGCGGCATCGGGCTGATGAATAAGCTGCGGGCGTACGAACTGCAGGACCGCGGGGCGGATACGGTGGAGGCGAACGAGCAGCTCGGCTTCGAGAGCGACCTGCGGAGTTATTTGCTGCCGGGCGCGATTCTGGGGTATCTCGGGATTCGGTCCGTTCGGCTGCTTTCGAATAATCCAGGCAAGGTGAAGGCGGTGGAGGATGCGGGTGTTGTGGTGGCGGACCGCGTTCCGTGTGTGGCGGCCCCTGTTGAAACCACACAGGCATATCTGCGGACGAAGCGCGAGAAGATGGGCCACCTGCTCGATCACCTCCAGGACTGACTCAAGAAGGAGCACGAATCAGCCGATATGTGCTCCATATGGAAACTGACGAGAAACGCCTGGATGGGCGGTTCCTCTGCGCTGACCTGGTTCGGCTCGACTGGATCCTGGGCGAAGACAATCTTCGAACCGAGCAGGCGTTGCTGGAGGATATTTCCGCCCAGGGGGGCTGCGTGCAGTTGGATGAGCCGCTGCCGCTGGGCGCCAGCGTGATGCTGACCGTGGGAAGCACGCCGTTTTATGGGCACGTCTGTTACTGCACGTTCCGGGACGATGCGTACTTTATCGGGTTGCGATTTGCGAACGAGACGATGTGGTCAGCGAGCCTGGTGGAGCCGAGGCATCTGACCAGTCTGAAGTCGCTCGGGCGGCTGGCGCAGTTGCATCGCTGAAGTTGGTGATTTGTTCGGCGACGCCTCAGCGTTTGGGCCACCTGCAGCATTCGGGAAGTCGGCGCCGGGCGAAGGCGCGACGACCGGGCCGAAAAGCCCGGCCTTGCATATTCGTCTAAACCTTGGCCAGGTCTTTGTCTTCCTTGCGGTCGCTGTAATACTTCCCGTAATACTTGCCGTAGTAGCCGTAGCCGTAGTAGTAGTAGCCGCTGCCCATATCCTTCTTGACTTCGTTGAGGACAAGGCCAACCACGTTGGCGCGCAGATGGCCGAGCGTATTGAGCACGGCGGCGACTGCTTTGCGTTCGGTCTGGCCGGCGCGGGTAACGACGATCACGCCATCGACGGAGGCTGCCATCTGCAGAGGTTCGGGGAAGCCAAGCAGCGGAGGCGCGTCGAGGATGACGAGGTCGAACTCTTCGCGAGCCCGATCGAGAAGCTGCGGCAACGCGCCGCCAACAAGATCGGCAGCGCGGCGAGTGGACGGACCGGCAGGCATAACCTGGAGTTCCAGATCCGGGCGTGGCTTGAGGAGCATCTCATGCCAGTCGACGCCATGTTCGAGGACTTTCGAAAGGCCTGCCACATTTTCCATGCCGAAAAGTTTGTGAAGGCTGGGGCGCCGCATGTCGCCATCGATGAGCAGCGTTTTGTGGCCCTGCTCGGCGTGTGCGATCGCGAGGTGCGCCGCCACCGTCGATTTTCCTTCCGATGGCGAAGCGCTGGTCATCAGGATGCACTTGAGGCGGCGATCGAAATCGGTCAGCATGATCGAATTGCGGAGAGTACGAACCGCTTCTTCGAAGCCCGAGAGTTGGGTACGGGTCTGCGTGGACTTGCCGTCGCCGCCGACGCCAGCTTCGAGGAGCGAAGCATTTTGCAGCAGGGCAAGAGTGGGGGTGGACCGCCACTTCTTCATCATCGGCAGACCGCCAATCACGCGAGCCTTCAGGGTCTGAGCGACCTGTTCGGGGTTGCGGATAGTGGTATCCACACGGTCTGTTGCGACCAGACCGATGAACGAGAGGACGATGGAAGCAAAGAACGCCACAATCAGATTCAGTTGCTTTTTCGGGTACACGGCCACGTAGTTTGGTCGCGCCGCGTCCGCTATACGCACCATATCGTTCTGAAAGCTGGCGTTGATTTCGTTCTCGCGGATTTTTTTCACGAGCTCGTCGTAGAGCGAACGGTCCTGAGCGGCTTCCTGCTTGGCCGTCTGATAATCCATGGCCCGGATGTTCAGCTGATCGTAGTCAGCTTTAGCGGCGGCGAGTCGATCCTGAACCATTGCTTCCTGCGTCTTCTGCGTAACATATTGGGCGTTCGCCTGCTTTTGGACACTGTCCCGGTCCTGCTGCACCGTTTGCTCCAGGCCCTGGACCTCGGCTTCGGCAGCCTTGTACACATCCGCATTACGCCCATAACGCAGCTTGATGTCCTCGAATTTTGCCCGAGCATCCTTGAGTTTTGCGTAATCGTCATTGATGTGCGAGCTGAGGGGCGTCGCCATGGCGGCGTCGACCCCGCCGGTACGCAGGACATTGTAGAGGGATTCGGCCTTAACCCGCTCCATGGTGGCATTGCCCTGCTGGGTTTCAAGCTGCTGCAGCGCCGCAGAGGCGAGGCTGGTTTTCTGATCGGGGTTGATGACCGCGAGTTCGTTCTCAAGCTTCCTGACTTTTTCCTCGGAAGCCATGGTCTTATCCCGCAGTTCCGTAAGACTGGACTCCATGTACTTGGCCTGCGTGGACGCACCTTCCTGACGCAGTTCGAATGTGCGGTCCCGATAAGATTTGGCGATAGCGTTGGCGACCTGCGCCGCCTTGACCGGATCGGCAGACCGGTAAGTGATGCTCAGCATGTAGCTGCTGGGTACGCGAGTCACCGTCAGGTTTTTCAAATGAACGGGAGCGTCCGGATGTTTGGCGGGGGCAGGGCGCGGGTCCGCAAATGGGGCGAGTCCAAATTCCTGCGCTACTGGCCGTAACACCGCATCGCTCTGGACAATCTGCATCTGGGAGACAATGTAGGCATCGTTATCGCCCTTGTTTGCTGTCCCGCTTTGCGAATCCTGACCGACGATATTCTTCGCCGCGTTGCGATCCAGATATAAACTTGCCTTCGACTCGTACAGGGGCGTCAGACGCGCCGTGACCATGGCCGTCGCAATCACGGCGAAGGCGACGAACGCAGCCATCTTCACCCAGTGGGTCCGGACGAGCCAGAGATAGTGCGAAAGGGGAAGCTGAACCTCCGTAGGTTCCTCTGGATTAATCAGCAGTGGCGATGCCAGCTCCTGCGAAGAAACCTGCGTGAGTGCCCCCGCATTGCTCGCGGCCGTAATCTGAGAGAAGTCGTTGCGTTCGTTCTGCATGTCGAAAATTTCCTGATTGCCGGGGTTTCCTAATGACGCTGTAAACCATAAACGATCGAGGCGGAGGATGCCGCACCACCCATGGCTTGCAGGGCCTGGAGTATCTGGCGGCGTTTATAGCCGTTATCGTCGGGGATCAGGAGGATATCATCGGCAATCAGATTCACGTCCTGTGCTTTACGCTGATAAATATCCCGCAGCGGTACGATGATCTCCTGACGCTTCCCGGTCGCGTCGACTCGGTAAATATATGCCGACTTGTTGTAATACGGAGTCAAACCGCCTGCGGCCGCCACGACCTTCAAAACAGTCGCGTCATCGGGAGTCTTCACCGGAATGGGACCGGGCTTTGCAACGTTGCCTGTTACATAGAGTTTAGGGGCGTCCGGCACGCTGATTAATTCGCCGCCGGTCAGAGTAATGTTCGTTGAGGGTTCGGGGTTCTTCTGTAATTCATTCAGGTCGATCTTCTGCGGTACTTCCATTGCGGTCTTGCTGACCAGCACAATCGATCCGGCATCGGGGGTAACGCCGCCAGCCTTGGCCAGCGCTTCAAACAAAGTGATGGGCTGCGTGATATTAAATTGCCCCGGGATTCTCACCTGACCCTGAATGCTGATCTGCCTGTACGCATATTCGAGAATCCCGACTGATACCGTCGGATGGACCAGAATTTGCGCATCCACAAGCGCTTTCGAAACGACAGACTGGATCTCTCGGGGCAGTAGTCCGGCAACGGCCACCGGCTGTGGCAGGACCGGGATGACAACCGTCCCATCGGATCCGACGCGCACTGCCGGGCGCGAAACCTCGGGTTCGTCAAAAACTACAATCGAAATCAGGTCATTTGGCGCCACTTTGCGATCAGGAAGGGTAGTGTTCGCCGCTTGAGCCGCGATGGGAGTGTCCACAACCGGACGTGATACCTGGGCGAAGACGGCGGCGGCGCCAAGCAGCATAGCGAGAACCTGTCGCTTGAGAATTATTAGTGCCATTAATCGAAATCTCCTTTCGCCCTCGTGCGGCGATCGGCGGTTTTGCAAATATTATTAGCTTAGCAGCCCGGGAGAATACGAGGGGACATCTCGGATAGTACACAGTGACCGGCGTGTTCGCGCCGTTACACTCGGACGCGTCTGGTGGACGCCTGCGCTTCCTTGCGCGATTCGGATTGCCCTGCTCCCGCGACGCTTACAGCGCCGAGAACGGTGAAAAAGACGATCGCCACCCCGACCCTCTGAATGGGGTAATCCACGAAACAGTGCAGGAATACTGCGATCAGACCGCTGCCCCAGACCGTTCGAAAAGCATGCGGCACAACCCAGACGGCGAGAGCTGCCATGACGAAGAAAAACGGCAGACCGCCCTCCACCGCCCACTGAGCCCAGTCGTTGTGAGCCTGATTGGCAAAAAGACCGTCATCGAAGAGCGCATAAGCCGGGTAGACGGTAGACCAGTTGCCGAAACCTACTCCCTTCAGAGGATGGTCGCGAATCATGAGAAAAGAGGACTCGGTGAGTTCGCGGCGGCCCTGATAGGGATCGTTTTGCTGCAATTTTGTGATAATCGCATCCGGTCCCATCGCCAGAGTCAATACAACCAGCATGCCACCCAGAACCGCCGCAGGGAGTTTGAACTGTCTCAAGCCCGTGCCGTGCCGCCTCGCCGTCAGCAGGGGCACCGCGAGAATTTCCAGCGTTGTGAGAGCTACGCCACTCCGGGAATCGGCGGCGATCACGGAACCATACATGACGGCTGCGGCCAGTCCATGAAAAATCCGCCACCTCGATCGCCCGGAGAGCGCTTCAACCAGCGCTATGGGAAGAAGGAGTTCGATAAAAGCGGCATATTGATTGGGATAGACGAAGGGACCCAGGGCGATGTTTGAGTAGGGGACATCAAACATCCAGAAAATCTTCCCGCCCGAAGTAAACCTCTGCAGGGGAGAGATGAGGGCGACGATAAAGCCAAAAATGACGAGAGCCCGCAGGAAAACCCGCAGCACCGGTGGATCGCGGAAAGTCTGGATGGCACTGAAAACGATTGCCGCAGCCAGAGCCCAATAGAGCGAAGACTCTGCCGTTCGCCACCCGTAGACGGTCCAGCCGAGGCCCAGTTGCATTAAGGGCCACAGCGCCGCAGTGAGGACCAGCCACAGCGCAAGGTTCGTGCGCAGTTCATGCCGTGCCGAGAGCGCCTGCACAAGCCAGATCGCCGCGAGGCAAATGGCGGCAACCGAAGGTATCGCGATTGCCCAGTACGCTGGCTGCCACATGAGGGCGACCGCTGTTATCGTAATCGCCAGGAGTGCAATGGCCGAAACCTTTCTCATGGGATCCCTGCTGCCCTGGCGGCGTTTACATGACGCAACTGCAGCGTTCCCTTCCAGCGGATGGTGGCTGGCGCCCGCCTGTACTCCAGGCGGAGCCGGTCGATCCCGCTGTGATCCGAGGTGAATGCGAACTGGCCTGTTTGCCAGGCGGTCCCGCCGAAAGTCGCGGATGCGGCGACAGGCATCTGTTCCGGGGCTGCGTCGATGGCGCCGTTTTCGAGGGTCCATCGCAACCCGGAGTCGCCGCTCGCTCCGTCCAACTGGTATTGCCAGGAAATCGAGTACGATCTTCCGGCCATGACCGGAACTGGCTGCTCCATCAATACCATGGATTCCGGCTGTTTTCCATTCAGTTCCACGGATTCGCCACCGGTATAGCTATGACTGATCGCCACGCCATCGGCGGCGGCAATTTTCCAGTCAAAGCCGCGATGGATATTCCCATCAAAGTCGCCGTTCGTAACAACGACGCCCCGGTCAGGCGAGAGTGGGGTAAATGGGACCAGATGGCGAGCACACAACGCATTCCAAACTGCAACCGCGGAGGCATAGTTCTTTCCGGTTTGCTGCTCGACGTAACCGAGCAAAAGGCTTAGATCGTCCGGCTCTGCCTCGGAGGCAACTGCTGGAGCAATATCGGCTGTTTGTGCCAGCCGCCCAGTCTCCATAAGAAAGGCAAGCAATTGCATCAGGGGTGGATGTCCGGGCGGCAGTAGGGCTCTTGTGACCGCGACATTGTCATCCACCGCGAAACAAAGGCGAAAAATCGCCCGGCGATCCGTGTATGCCGTCTGGAGCGCCGCTCGGGCAGCTTTCCAAAACTCCGGGAGATTTTGACGACGAAAGTAGTAATTCATCAGAGCTGCCCGGGGGGAGAAGCCGTTGTCAACCTGGACAGCCTTACGCAGAAATCGCTCGGAATCGTCAAATTTCTGTTCCACCTCGGCGCGAAATGCTCTTCGAATCCAAAAACGAGATTCCAGGGGACTGAGCTCGGT
>Ga0068855_100011785_pt1 | contig 10572 bp, 5 predicted proteins | sample KBSCornC52_FD_66592 | JGI IMG/M metagenome (GOLD analysis project Ga0068855, IMG submission 66592) | Corn rhizosphere microbial communities from Kellogg Biological Station, Michigan, USA - KBS Corn C5-2 | ecosystem: Host-associated > Plants > Roots > Rhizosphere > Soil ... | reverse complement strand
CTCCAGCGAGGCCTGTTGTATCCCGTTCAATTCCCCGATCTGCAAATTGGCTAGCGTGTTCTCAATGGAGAAGGAAGTTTTCTGCATCTGGCAAAAGTACGTCAAAAGCGTAAGCCTGGCAGAATCTACCCTTTAAATGTCACATATGCACCCTCAAAAGTTAATTTTCATGAGCAATCTTTGTGTTGTAAATGAAACAATAAAAATAAAATAACATGAGCAAAAAAATTTTCATTAATCTGCCAGTGGCAGACCTTAAAAAGTCAATGGACTTTTATTCAGCAATCGGGTTCACCAATAATCCGCAGTTTACAGATAATACTGCTGCCTGCATGGTACTTACAGAAGAGACCTTTGTGATGCTGCTGACGTACGATAAATTCAAAGCGTTTACTTCAAAAGAAATTGCTGACACTAAAAAAACGGCGTCGGTTATTAACTCGCTGTCGGTTGACAGCAATGCAGAAGTAGACCAGTTTGTTGAAAAAGCAGTTGCAGCAGGCGGTAAAGAACCAAATAAAGCAAAGGATTATGGTTTTATGCTGCAACGCAGCGTTGAAGACCCTGATGGCAACCTTTGGGAAGTATTACATATGGATTTATCAAAATTTCCAAAATAATAAACTAAAACATTACCACTAACACATTAATTTTCTAAGATGAAAAAGCTGAAGATTTTCTATTGGATCACGACCTCATTGGTTTTTTTAATGGAAGGAGTACTACCCGCTTTAACGTCACAAACTGAAGTAGCAAAAGAAGGGATAAGGCATTTGCAATATCCGGCCTATTTTGGAAATGCTTTAGTTGTTTTTAAAGTGCTTGGTTCACTTGTTTTAATTATTCCTCCGGTTCCAAAAAGAATTAAAGAATGGGCTTATGCCGGTTTTGCATTTGATTTCATTTTTGCAAGCATCAGCCATTTTGCGGTGGATGGAATGGATTTTCAATCATTTTTTCCGCTTATATTCCTGGTTATTCTTGGAGTATCATACTATTGCTATCACAAACTAACCGCCGGTAAATAAATTGGTAAAAGCAAAAGTCAGAAGGCGGCTCCCAGCTTCTCTTTTAACATCTACAGCTGGCGCCGTCTTCTTACGTTTGCGCATAATGTTGCACCCCGGGCATTAAGTCATATTAGAAAGATCTATAAATAAGAAATATTAGCCATAAAAGAGATCCGGGCTTTATGCAAATTACATATGTAATAAAATTTAAACAGCTGCTAACACTGTCAAATAACCGGTGGCTTTTGCCGCCAGTTAAAGTTTTGCTTTCTTTGTCGTTCAAACATCCTGGTTATTTATAAGTTATTTTCAATGTACAACTTATGCTAACACCAACGACAGGAAGCCATTCTTTTGCTCCTTCACAACGTATTCCACTGCTTGACTCTATGCGGGGAATTTGCCTTTTGGGAATATTACTCATGAATATTCAGACTTATACGCTGTATGACTTTATAAGTGCAAAAGAAGCAGCGGCCATGCACTGGGATAATCTCTCCAGCCTTCTTTCCGAAACGTTTTTCCTGGACATCTTCGTTCAAGGGCAGTTTTATACTATCTATAGTTTTCTTTTCGGACTTGGCTTTTATCTCATGCTGGAAAAAAATACCCGTCTTGAGCTCAATGGCAATAAACTGTATATACGTCGCCTGACGATTATGTTTTTCTTTGGTGTTATTCATAGCGCCCTGTGGATGGGCGATGTATTGCACGTTTACGCGATATTCGGCATTCCGTTAATCTATTTTCAAAAAAAGAAAACAGCTGTTATTTTCAGATGGGCGGCCGGCGTTTTTTTGTGTGGCATATTGCTGGATGTATTCAGAACTTTATTTTTTCCACCGTTGCCTCCTTCTCATTCACAAGAGTTATTCAGCAAAGACACCTTGCATATGATCAATACCTTTCAAAAGGGACCGTTCACGGAAATCCTGAAGATCCAATATGACAAATTATTGAAAATTACTATTGCAATAACGCGTAGTACAATGACCGGGTATGAGCATATAATCATCCTGTTCCTGCTTGGATTAATAGCCGGCAAAACACGCTTCTTTCATAGAATAACAGAATTGAAACCAGCCATTAAACGAGCCGTTCTTATCATCCTTCCTTTTGCGCTGGCTCTAAAGGTAATTGCCTGTTTGCCCATCCTGAACGTGCATTTCCTTTCACCGCAACAAGCAGTTTACGAACAACTATTTATAAAGATGATTCGTTTTACCGGTATACTGCTTATGGCATTCGTCTATATAGGCATTATTACGCTGCTTCTGCACAAAAGCAACTCACGTATAGCGTTCTGGCTGAGCAATGCCGGACGGCTGGGACTGACAAACTACCTCATGCAGACAGTTATATGCATGCTGTTGTTTTATCCTTTCGGATTAAAACTTACAGGAAAGCTTACCCTGTTACAGTCATTGTTGCTTGCTGTGTCGATTTTTATTGTGCAGGTCATATGTAGCAATATCTGGCTCAGATATTATAACATGGGGCCGATGGAAGCAATATGGAGACGATTTACTTACGGGAAACAACCGGTACGGGCCGGCATTACAACTGAAAAAACAAATGGCTTGAGCCCAATAGAATGAGCAGAAAACGGGCATTTTTTGCCGTAACTCCAAAATGCGTTCAATAGTTGAAAGAGAAAAGCCCACTTCGCTTCCTTTAATTTTTACCTTTTTGTCGTCAATAAAAGAAATACCCCGGCCCTTTAAAACTGAATAACCCAAAGATTTCATTTTCCGTTCAAATTCCTGGTACAGGGTATTCTGGTCAAAATGACCATGGCAGCGTGTTTTTTTGTTGCCCGTAGCTTCTAAGTCGTAGGCGCAAGCAGATGCTTGCGCCATAAGAGATCCTAATTCTTTTCTTTTATTTTATAATAAATAATGAAACAAATAGAGCAAACAATAAAAATAAATGGAAAGAATTGTAATGATAATAAAGCTGCATAAAGTCCCCTTTCAAAATAATTTTTACCATATTGGTCCCTTTTAAGTACAGGCCCAAATAGAAACATGCAACCTACAAACGCCTGCACTATAAGGGAAACATAAAGAGCTTTCAAAAGAATTTTAGAAATCATCATCACTATTGTTATTGTTAGTCTTATTGTGCTGATCTTTAACGTCATTCCAGGGTATTCTTTTTGAAATCGGAGTATATGGGAGCATTGCGTTTCCACCGTTACTATTAACCCAGTTAAAAACTTTATTACATACCGTATTCCATGTTTCCTCCGCCGAGTGAAATATGGTATTCTGTAACTTTGCTTCAATTATATGCGAAGCCCTGTCGGACGCCCGGATGTAAAAGAGATACGAAGTTGTACCATCTGCCTGTTTGGAGCTGGAAACACCAAATTGTCTGGTGCCTGAAATGGGATGCCCCCCATCCCCTCCTGTAAGAAGCGTAGTAAACGTCCAGTAGCCTCCATTATCTCCCTTGTAATACGACGAGGTCATAACTGAAGCGTCATCTAAATTCCAATAGAACCCAAGCACGTCTTCAAAGAGTGCATCGAACGACATAACAGCACCCACTGGATTTTTCGAATCCCATATTTTTCGCTCCCCTTTATTATAAGCACCAAATCTGGTTTTATCATCCATGAACTGGCCTAAATTGAGTCTGATCGTTTCGAACAGTTCTCCAACATCTTTAACCCCATTTGGAAGTTTTTTGATTTCAACCGCATAGTAATCAAAGTTAATATCTGAGCTGTGAGCGTCTTCAATTTTTTGTTGATGTCCGGAAACCCCGCGCTTATGCATGGCTTCAATTAAGTTACTTGATAGTCTAAAATTCAATATGTCTTTCCATGGGCTAATTTGTTTTCCAAATGCAACCGGATCAGAGGGTGACTTGTGTTCTGCCGCCGTCGGCGCAAGGTCTTTCTTAACCTCATGGGTATTCATATCATGTGGTTCCATGCCATCTAAATCAATTGCAATTACCGGCCTGTTTCCGGCAAACTGATATGGTGTGTACCAGGGATATGAGGCAGCTAAAGGATCAACGCTCAAAAACCTGCCTATCCTTGGATCATAAACACGCATCCCATAGTCCTGCTGGTTTCCTTCGCCTTTTATTTCATTATCATTCTCTTTGCCATTGAAACCGTACCGGTAAGTTTTATTAGCCGCATAATTCCTGCCTGGCATTAGCATACCAAAGGGATAATAATCGCTGGAGGTGATAACATCGGCTAGATAATAATCAACATCGCCGTTATTGGCCGTGTGCTGTATTTTTTTATCACCTATTGTAGCCAATACATTATTCAGGTGATTGGTTAATTCAAAGATCTTTTCATTTCGGGTAAAAGTACTGATTATAATGGCGCCTGAACTTCCCAATAACTGTTCACTTTTAGGATCTACAGATAGCTTTGTCGCCATACCCAGTCTTTTACTGCCATACAGGTGTGTTTCGGTTTGTTTCAATGCACCTGCCACCGGTTCATACACACTCATTACATTTCCCTGGGCATCACGAACGTATACGGTTGTATTTCCTGCAACTGTTTTGGTTATCCTGTTGCCTGCTGCATCATAGGTATAGGTAATCAAACTTCCATTTTGGTCTATACTTGAAATTTTTCCATATACATTCCATGTAATACCCGACCCCGTACTGCTTATACCGGCTGCATCATCTGTTTTGAGGTTACCAATGGCATCGTATGTATAGTTATTGGGGCCTTGCGACTTCAGGTCGTCTGCATATATACTGATGGGGACAGCATCGGTTATATAATTAAGCCGGTTTGTATTAGCGTCATAATGATAGAAAAGGTCATCCATATCGGCCGGGCTTCCAAATAAGAGAGAGCCTTTCCGGTTATAGGTAACAATGTTGCCATTCGGGTCATAAATTACTCCTTCACCATAGTCGGGAATAGAAGCAGTACCGTTTCCCCATTGATTGTTAACGGCATCAAATCCATTAAACGCCTGCATCCTTACCAGGCGATTTAACTGGTCGTACCGGTAATTATAAAACAGGGCCGACGCATCAATAGTGCCTGGCGCCCCTTTAGCCAATCCGGCGTTATTAATGCTGATGGCGCCAATATTTCCATTATACAATGAAACAAAACTGCTGCCGGAAGCCGGCCTGGCAAATAGCGAGGGTCCCGTGAGGGGTTTGTAATCCATCCAGGTATTGGAACCTTCTACCGCGTCGTAATAATGCAGGGCAAAGCCTATTACATCCCTGGCTACAGTATGGTTATTGCCGGGTGCGAACCCATCTTCTCCCAAATCATATACGCCTGTTCCTGGTGTTGTGCTGTTGATTCCTTTCAGCCAGCCTTGCAGCGTATAGGCATAATCCAATCCCTGCGCCCGCAGTTGCCCCAATTCGGTTCGCTGCAGTGGTCCGTGTTTGTAATAATTGTAAGCAGCATCCCGTTCCCAATACAATTTATCGCGACTGGTTTCAACCATGGTCAACCGGCTTTCGGCGTCATAAGTATACCGATGATAAAAAGCATCTGAAGCACCGGGCTGATAGTTTACCATATTTACTTTTCCGCTGACAAGATCATAATCATACGTTATTAACTTATTGGTCATTCCGGGCACGCCCAGATAATCCTGCAATAACATATCTACATTACCGTGAATGTCATAGGAATAAAAGCTGGCTGCATAATGATCAATATCGGTGTCATATTTTTTTACATAGGTATAACTAATGCGATTACGTAAATTATTTTGTGTAAAGACCGCCCCCTGCACAGGCAGAAACTTCTGATCATATACCGTAACGGTCATCTCTTCTTTCGTGCCAACGCTTCCATTTATCCAGTTATCGAGCAGGGTCTCATTCTGGCTGGTAGTTTGGTTCATACCAGCGGTTTGTGGCTTTTGCCCTACTTCTTTTATGCGCCCAAATTCATCGTAGATAGTATAACTATACTTACCATCTATTGCCTGTTGTGCATTTTGGCTTACTGCCAGGCGGCCGACTTTGTCGTACCAGAATACCGATGTGCCGCCATCTGGCGTATTTTGTGCAATTACTCCATTCAAACTGTTATACCGGTAGCTGGTAACGAACGTATGATTGCGGGGATCGTACACATTATTAGCCCTTGATGCTTTAATTCTATCTGTAAAGGTCTTTGTGAAATCCGGGTTCACTCCTTTTGGCGGCACTGTTTTAACCAGATTGCCCGCCAGATCATAATAATACAGGGTATAATGATATTCCCGGCTGGTATAATCTACGGAAAACTGTTCAATGTCTTTAGCAGCCAGACATTTTGCGCGGTATTGCGTTTCGAAATTTGCCAATAGGTATTCCACCCGTTGCCTGTAGATCTGTTGCGCAATAGACACGGCCATATTTTTTACATCCTGGCAGGGTTCATCCCGCACAAAAATGCCCGTATTATCTATTAATGGTTTGGCATCCGGGCAAACAACGGTCTGTGTAGCGCCGGTATTCGCGGGGTAATTAGCCAGGTCGCAACCGACAGCTTTTGAGGCTTTCGCATAATCGAGCCAGGTAAGTTGCAAACCTGTGCGATAGTTCAGGAATTGGGCGAATAAGACATTATCGCGTATATCATTGACAGAAAGATCGGTACCATTGAAAACAGGGCCGCCGTTATACGATGAAGAAAACAATCCTTTAAATTCCGCCGTGAGCGAGCTCAGTTTTTCACAGGTAATACAACTATTGGCTGCAAAACCACATTTCAAAAACCCGGGCATAGGCTGAGGTGTCGCCAGGGGGAAGTAGGAATAATCAGTACAAACTCTTTTTTTACAATCATAATAATTATACCCGCCGCTTGTATATACGAAATTGCATTCACACTCTGAGGTACCATAGCCAACAGGGGTTTGCACCCGAACTATTTTATCGGAGCATGCCGTTGTGCCTAAAACGGGGCACCCTTGTACAAGGCCTGCAAACAGCACCGGCGTAACGGTTTCTCCATATTTTGTTTCCAGGTATTGATTAAAGGAGGTCAAATCGGTGGCGTTATAGCCGGCTTCCGCCGCTTCCGTTTTCAATTGCGTAAAGCGCTTGCAGGTGCAGGTGTCTATTTGGGATATTTGGTTTTTTGCAAAAACAGGCCCTTTGTTGTAAGGCTTCGGAAATTCGATAATAAACGGGTTACATAAGTTATCTCTTGGAATGTTGTATTGAGTAATAAGTACATTGTTTATCACCTCTTCAAAACTTCCCGGCGAACCTCCACCTGGTGCATTGGATGAACCAAATGGATTGGCTTCATCGCTTCCTTTAACACAAACTGCTACCATACCAGCCGTGATCTTACTTATGATCTGGTCTTTGTCGGGATGATTAGCTATTGCCGAACATTGTAGCAGCGCTTTTGTCCATTGTCCTGCGTAACTGTTACACCGGTCGGTATAGATCTGCTGCGCAGAGGTACCTCCCGGTATTGTACTGACATTAGGCGCATCACCTGCGTTGGCTGGATACCAGGCCCAGTAATTTCCGGCACTGTTTGCCGTTTGGTTATTACCATATTGTTGCGCCAATTGGTTATTGCTGGTGGGAAAATGCAATAAATAACCGTTATCAACCAGCGTTTGCGCATTCGAAAGCGGCGCACTTGAATTGATAAAAGCATTTACCTGGTTATCGCGCTCCATGGCATACAGGTTCCTGAATGTGGCCCATACGCGGTCGTTATCAGCAGCACTCAGGTTATTATAGGGAGGCGTTGGGGGCGCATTTTTATAACAATAGTCCCTGTCGGCGGGAATAACAATAGTTTTACAGGCCACGTCGCCATACGCTAATTGCCACAAGCTTAAACCATTCGAATAATCATGCGCTATTTTATTGGCCATAGCCGTTTTATAGGAAGAGGGCGCCACACTATAAAACGGGTCATTCAAATTAGCCTCAGCAGTGAAAATATAACCATTGGCAGCCGCCTGGGCATAAGTGGTAGTGGCGTTAAACGTATTGATCCAGTTGTAACTGGCGGTAAGATTGTTTTCAGCAAAAACCAATTTATCGTATTCAGGATGGTGTGGCAGTAAAGCTTCCGCCCATGACATTTGAAATGCGTCATTAAATCCGTCTTTAGTGGTAGCATTCAGGTTATTATAGGTATTACCAGGTTGTATCGACTGATCAACTGATCCGTCGATAGTTCTGTACCAGTCTAAATTTTTGGTACTGTTCCAGGGTATTTTATAGTTACCTGTTGCAAAAATATTATAGGCATTGTACATAGGATCACTGCCTGTTTCCCGTGCATATTGACCGCTGTAAGGCACCATATCGGCCAGCATTAGCTGGCGTTTGGCAGGCAATGGACTTATACAGGTGGTGCAGGTATACGGAGCAGGCGGATTGGCGCAATCTGAATTTGCCAGTAATACACTTGTTACTGAATCTATCAGCTGCTGCTCGGTTTTACAAAGCGCTTTAGAGATATAGAGATCTTTATATGTCTGTAAAGAAGCCTCACTGATGGTTAATGTTTTACGGATTGAATATGACCCTGGTGGAAGGGTAATATCCAGGGTAATGGTGTTTGTTGTTATACCGGTACTTTCATTTTTGAAAGTAGTAAGCGGATCAGAACAATTATCGGTAAGGGCAGGTTTGAGGTTGTTAAACTTATGGATGATAGGGTCTGCATCTCCTGATTCATCTGTGATCGAAATCTCAAGGTTATACAGGCAGTCGTAGCAAACAGGTGTTGATGCACCATCACAGGCATTTAACTGCAATCGCTGCGGATCGAGCTTATAGGTAAAATGATACAGGGTGGTTGCCGGCACCAATAAACTATTGATCGCCTCAATACTGTTGTTTTTTACAACATTTGAATTAGCGTTCAATAAATTCCGGGACATAAATGTGCCTGTTTGGCCGGGATAATCTGTGTTACTCATATTGAGCTGTACCATATTGGATGGCGCGGCCCCGGCCAATGAAGTGGCGATCGTTCTTCCATACATATCCACATAGGTCACACTCATTTGATTGTTGGGGTCCTTCACCATATTTTTAAAGTAATGGGTATAGTTTCCCGCTTCCGTCCCAAACAGGCCATCGAGCTCTTCCTGGGCAGGCGTACCATAATAATATTTAGTTTCATGTCCCTTACCCATTTGGAAGGCCGCGCCGGGCGCGCTTTGGGCCATAATGCGGCCGGTGGCATCGGGTGTATAACGGGTAACTGAAAATGGATAGCCTTCGGCATCGGGCGTATTCGTTGAATTACTTATCAGGGGTATTAAGCCGCTGTAATACCGCGCGGCGCCCCAGGTTGTATTTAAAGCGGGAGTTGCACTGCTTGTACTGGTGCTTGGCTGCAGATCGAAATATTTCGCAGGATCTTCGCCAGGCGTTTGGCCATTGAACACATTCAGCTGGCTATAATATTTCATAATCACATCAGCACCTGGCGCAGGTAATACCTGTACAGCGGCCCGGCCTTCTCCATCGTACAAAGTTTCGGCGGTAATAACTGTATTGGTAACATTGTCTTTTGTGACCGTTTGGCGATTGCGCAATGTACCGTCATAGAATTGTGCTACTGCTTTTCGCTTTCCTTCTTCTGCATAAGTAACAGTAGCCTGCCAGTTCATGGCATTGGCAACATTTCCGTTATAAGGCTGTGACTGCGGTGCAGTCCAGGGTCCATCAGTTCTGTTGCCCGATCTCTTTATATTCACCGCCCGGATGCGACAATATATTCTTCCCGTACCACTGAATAAGGTAGGGATGGCATAAGAATATACGCCCACTGCCAGATCAATTCGCGTTGAATTACTCCTGAATAAGAGGTTATAATCCACTGCCCCGTTTACCTTGTAAGCATCCAGCAGGTCATCTTCTACCCAGGCCCATTCCAACTGAGTATGAGTATTACCTGCATTGACCGGCAATGTCCAGGACACCGGCATTTCATCTTCACCAGGCGTTGATACAGTCAATGTTGGCTGCACACCGCTCAACAGGTCGTAATACCTGGTCACCCGCATTTCATTTTCCAGTACCAGCGCCTTTTTGATCTCAAAACCGCCTGAAACCGGGCCCTCAACATGGGTAACCGTAACTTTCACATATTCTGCGTCATCAAAGCTCAGGTATTGCCGCGCATTGTACTTCAATCCCTCTCCTCTTGTATAGGTAACCTCAAGACGTTTAGAGATCGTGTATGTTGTTCCTGACCCCGCAAGCCTGTACTCGATCGACAGATCGGCATATGCTGTAAAATCGACCGGAATATAATCGGTGATTTCTTCCAATACTTTTAATGTAATTATATTCCGGATCTTCTTTGTTTGCTCATACTCCGGCTTATAGTCTATCTGTGCTACCTCTCCATCCTGTAACAGAATTGAACCATTAACCTGCAACGGCGAGCCAGCCAGTACAACAGAATGGCTTGTTTCAATACCATCGTCACCCGCAGCAAATGCGGCAGTATGAATGGTCAAAATAAGAACACCCAATAATACCGGCATTCCTGATTGCAGGAATCGAGGGCTTTTTTTTACAATTGATAAAAACAGTTGTGTGCCTGAGTTTTTATTTG
>Ga0068855_100011782_pt1 | contig 10575 bp, 3 predicted proteins | sample KBSCornC52_FD_66592 | JGI IMG/M metagenome (GOLD analysis project Ga0068855, IMG submission 66592) | Corn rhizosphere microbial communities from Kellogg Biological Station, Michigan, USA - KBS Corn C5-2 | ecosystem: Host-associated > Plants > Roots > Rhizosphere > Soil ... | reverse complement strand
CCGGTAATATATGGCGCAAAAAAACCTCCGCCCGGGCCAACCTTAAAAACTGAGCCACTGCCTGTATCTGTCACATAAATATTCCCCGAGGGGTCTACCGCAACTGAGGTAGGCCCGTCGAAACCGGAGCCCAGGCTAACCGGTGTGCCCCCACCTGCCGGTATTTTCTGGATGATAAAATGATTCTTATCTGCCACATAAATATTGCCTGCCGCATCCACCGCTATGCCGTCTGGAGCAGAAAAACCTGTGCCCAGTGTAATTACGGGTCCTCCGCCTACGGGTATTTCATAAGCCGCACCGTTCCCCTGATCGGCTACATATACATTTCCGGCAGCATCTACCGCAACAGCCGACGGACGGTTAAATCCCGACCCGATGTTTGATGAGCCGCTGGAAGTGATCTTTACTACGGCACTGTTATAAAAATCTGCTACGTAAATGTTGCCGGAATTATCAACGGCGACACTGGTGGGTAAACTGAATCCCGCCTGTATTGCGACAGGCGTGCCATAGCCAAGGCTTGCAATGGCTGTGGATGTGGGCAAAAGCGGCGTGATACTTGTGCCTGCTGTGTAAGTTTGCGGCGACGCGTAGCTGATGGCCGGCAAGGGAAAAGCGGTAACACTAACATTTACGGTAACCGAAGCAGGGCCACCAATATTGTACCCGGTAATTATATAATTTGATGCTGCAGACAGCACCGTAGGCGTACCGCTGATGGTACCAGTGTTTTGGTCGAACGCGATACCTTTGGGCAGCGGACGGCTGATATAAAAGCCGCCAAGCGGTTGCAGTTTCATGACTGAAGTGTTGTTGTTATCCGCAGTCACTACGTTGCCAAATGCATCAACGGCTACGCCGGCAATGGTTCCAAAACCGGTACTGAGGGTTACGGTGGTATTGGTGCCGGCGAGTATTTCTTTAAGGGCGCCGTGGTTCTGATCAGCCACAAATACGTTCCCCTGCGGGTCTACAGCCACGGCATATGGCCCGGCAAATCCACTGCCGATAACGACGGGCGTGTTTGAGCCGACGGGGATTTTTTTGACATTGCCTGCGTTAAAATCGGCTACATAAAGATTGCCCAGGGAATCCACCGCTACGCCCGAGGGATTTGTTAATCCGGAACCTACCGTAGGGGTACTGCCGTCGCTCGCTTTTATTTCCCTGATGGCTGTTTCCAAAAAATCGGCCAGGTAAACGTTTCCTGCAGCATCGCAGGCCATACCATAAGGATGGTTAAACCCGCTGCCGATAACGCTTATCGTGCCTGTTGATTTGGTTATCTTTTTAATCTTTGAGTTGCCATAATCATCTACATAAACATTACCGGCCGCATCAACGGCCACGCCAAGCGGCGTAGCAAAGCCGGTTCCCAGTTGCGTTTTGGTGCCGTCGGACGCAATTTTCCACACCTTACTTGCTGCCTGGTCAGCCACGTAAACATTCCCTAATGCGTCCGTGGCTACGCCGGCCGGATTTGTAAAACCTGTGGACAACACGCTCATGGTGTTTTTATACGCCAATGACGCAACACCCGTACTATTGGGCGTAACCGGCGACATAGCGGTATTAATTACATAGTTTTGCGGACTAGGATAAGATATAGTAGGAACAGGAAACGTAGTTACATTAATGTTTATGGTTGCTGACGCCGATCCGCTGCTATTATAACCGGTAACCGTATAATTTGTAGCTGATGACAAAGCTGTCGGTGTACCGCTGATGACGCCTGTACTTTGATTGAACGATAACCCCGGAGACAATGGACTGCTGATATAAAAGCCGCCCACGGGTTGTATCTCTTTGATTGTTGTCGAAGCATAGTCGGCGGCTATAATATTACCCGAAGCATCAACCGCTACACCGGTTAAGGTGGTAAATGAATTGTTTAACGGTATAGTTGCGTTAGTTCCCGCGGGTATTTCTTTAACGGCATGATTGCCAAAATCAGCTATAAAAACATTACCCATGGGGTCCACGGTTACGCCGTATGGGTTCGTAAAACCACCACCTATCTGTCCCTGGCTGCCACCGACCGCAATTTTAACCACGTCATTTAAGCCATAGTCAGCTACGTAAACATTGCCGGCGGCATCAACCGCTACGCCCGCAGGGCTATTAAAATTGGAGCCTATTGTAACTGTGCTCCCATCGCTCACTTTTATTTCTTTTACGGCACTGTTCAGGTAGTCGGCTATAAACACATTCCCGGCAGCATCGCAGGCTATGCCGTAAGGTTTATTATATCCGGTGCCTATTACAACCGGTGTGCCTGTTCCATTGGGTACCTTTTTTACCTGCGTGTTGCCATAATCGGCCACATAAACGTTACCGGCGGCATCAACTGCCACACCGGTCGGGTTTGAAAAGCCAGAACCAACAACCGTTTTTGATCCTCCGCCTGGTGCTATTTTCCAAACCACACCCATCCCATAATCAGCTTCGTAAACATTACCCAGCGCGTCAGTAGCAACACCCCGGGGGCTGCCGAAACCGGTAGCCAAATTGGTAAGTCCGGTGCTGTAAGCCGGTGCCGCTACGGCGGTGGTTGTCGGCGTTATCGACGCTGCCACACTCAGATACAAGGTTTGCGGGCTGGTATAGCTAACCGTGGGCGAACTGATATTTTCAGATCGTTTTGCCGCCGGATGCCCTGGCTTTTTACCGCCTGCAACAGCCCTGGCAGCTGTTAATAATACTAAAATTACAATACCATACTTTAAAGCGTGGAGGGCGGCCTTGCCGCGTACAATGGATCCGGGTAAAAGTGTTTTCATAACCTTGCTGTTTACTGCTTAAGCCTCCGGCCTTTGTTTTTTTAAGGACTGGGCATACCGGCAGTTAACAACAAAGCTGCTCCAAATTATAACGCATGTAAATAGCACACCTATGCGGTTTTGCATTGAGCCATAAGTTGCTTATGAAAATGGAATGGATTGAGTATGATAAATTTAGGGTAATAACATTTCAAAATAACGATGTCCTGTGTTTTGAAACAAAAAGGTGGGCCTCCAAAAACGCAATGCTTTATTATGCCGAAAACCGCTACTATGTTATGCCAGATAGGGTTAACATGGGTTAACACAATTCAGGGTTAACATTGATTTAATTATCTAATAGTCAAATATTTACATAGTTTTATACTAAAAAAAGTGTTAACCCAAATTTTGACCAAATTTGCGTTTAACGAAGGGAAAATTGGTCACCGCGGAAGTTACACCAGCTTATCATTAAGCGCTTTCACAATGGCTTCCGAGCGGGAATGCACATTAAGTTTATCGTATATGCACCTGATGTGCGAGCGAACCGTATCGATAGCAATGAAATAACGCTGGGCAATTTTTTTATAGGTCAGCCCCTTTACCAGCGCATCCAGTATTTCAATTTCCCGCGCGGTTAGCGTAATGCTGTCTTTTTTACCCGATTCAACCGCTCCCTGTATATTGCTGAAAATAACACGCGCGATCGAAGGCGTAAGCGGCGAACCGCCTTTATGCACGACCCTGATATGTTCCAGGATGTTTTCGGGCATGGCGCTTTTTAAGATATAACCCGATGCGCCGGCATAAATGGCCTCCATTATCTTGTCATCGCGCTCTACAACAGTAAGCATCAGGATATTCACCTGGGGGTAAAGCACCTTTATACGGCGGGTGTAGGCGATGCCGTTTTCGCCCGGCAAATCTATATCCATTAAAATCACATCGGGCACAATGGTAAACGATGTTGCTGGGTTGGGCCTGTCATAATCGCCAATACAAATAAAATCGCCCGATAAAGACAACAGCGTTTTCAGTGCAAGCCTCAGGTTGGCATTATCTTCAACTATTAAAACTTTAATCGGCATAAAAAGCTAATTTCGATTTTAAAACATATTTATATATAGCATACTTATGCTATTTTGAAAACTACCGAAACAACGGTTCCGGCTCCTGTTTGGCTGTTTATTTTAAGTTTTCCGTTTATTTCGGCCGCCCGGCTTTGCATGTTATCCAGTCCATTGCCTTTTTTTATGTTCAGCGGGTCAAACCCTGCGCCATTATCGCTGATCTGCATCCGGATCGTTTTTTTTGCTGTTGCGTCAAATCGTACTTCCATTGTTGTAGCGCCGCTATATTTAATCGCGTTGTTGAACGCCTCTTTAAATATAAGGAACAACGTTTTGCGGCGCAACATATCTACCATAACAGCCCGGATGCCTTCGTCCATAAAAAACTCCAGTTCAATTTCGCGTGCCTCGGCTATGGGTTGTGCAAACTCTTCCATGCGTACCATCAACAAGTACAGGTTGTCGTTTTGGGGTTTTATCATCCAAATCATATCATTCATGGCGTACATCATGGCACGGGCCCGGGTACCAATGTCGCCAACCAGCGTTTTGGTGGTCGCTGCATCGGTTTCTGCCTTTTGCATGGCCACTTCGCTAAAAATAGAAATACTGCTCAGGGTGCTGCCCATATCGTCATGAAAATCGGAAGCAATATTCTCACGAAGCGCTTCAATAGCCTGCAGGTGCCGCAGTTTATACAGATAGAGACTGTATAGCACGGCCAATATGGCCAAAACCACCAGTATAGTAAACCACCAGGTTTGCCAGAAAGGGGGTAGAATTTGGAAAGCGATGCCGGCTATTCGCCGGTTCCATTGCCCGTCCTTACTTCCCGATTGCACAAAAAACGAATATTTGCCCGGCGGTAGCTGTTCATAATTGGCGCTGCGCTGGTCGGTTGGATATTGCCAGCGGGAGTCGGCGCCATCCAGGCGGTACCGGAAGCGGATATCGTCGGGCGCACTGTACATAAATGATGTAAAATTTATCCGGATCGAATTTTTTTGATAATCCAACTTCAAGGCCCCAGTCTCTGCAGGCTGATTATTTACATAAACACTTTCGATAAGCGGTGCGGATGGAAATGGCGCCGCAGTTGCAGCAGGTGTGATATAGCCGAAACCATTGCGATAGCCGATGGTAACTTCGTTGCCGATAAGGGCGAACGACGAGCTCGGAAAAACCTGCATCAGTGGCGTTTGAAACTCAGTTTTCGACGACTTATTTGTTACGAGGTTGTAGGTTAGTATGCCAACCTCTGTCCCCAGCCATACATTGTTGCCGATGCTTGCTACACTAACACATGTTGGCCTGACAAGGTTAGCGATATTATTAACAAGGCGAAAACTTTTTTTGATAGTATCAAACACCACAAAACCTGTATGCGACCCGCAAACAATGCTCCCGTCGCTGGTTTTCGTCAAATCATAAAAATAATAATCCGCATCAGCCCCCTGGCGGCGGTAAATTGTGGCGGCATTTTTTTTTGTGTCGTAACGAAACAGGCCGTTTTTTGCCGCAGCCCATACTATACCATTATCATAAAGCCCGGCAGTAAGGTAATATTTCCACTGTTCAGGGGCGGCAGCAGTTGGGTTGCAGCTTGCGATTAATTTTGCTTTGTGGGTTGAAATATTGTACAGATAAAGACCATTCGTACCGGTAATAAAATAATTACCCCCATTTGCCGGAATAATTTTGCTGAGTGAATATATCGGTCGAAACGGTGAAGGTACTGGTGGCTCTGTTTTAAATAACCTGCCTGTGCGCGCATTCCACTCTAAAATACTGCGGCGTGCCAGCAGTAGCCAGCTATCCCGTGTAACCTGTGCAAAATCATGGAGACCGTGCAATTCAGGCGCATCGTAAGTTTTTTCTACACGTTTTGAGGGCCAGTTTATACGCTTTATTCCACGGTTAAGCGACGACATCCAAACCGCGGCCGTATCAAATTTATCGCGGACGATTTCGTTAATATAAAAGTCGCTGTTCCGGTCAAAAAAACGCATCTTTTGTTGTTGATTACCCAGGTCCAGCATGTTCATACCAGATGCAGTCCCTATCCATACGCGCCCGGCAGGATCGGCATAGAGCCTGATGATGACATTGCTCAATAAACTGTATATGTTGTTTTCATCGTGAACAAAATTGGCAACAATAGCGCCGGTAACCACGTTATACACCAGTATACCCTGCCCGTCGGTCGCTACAAAAAGGAATTTCTTTTCCTTATCCTGCGGTAAAAACAGCATACCCTGGATAACCATATCTTTAAAACGCGGGTTAACCAATGAAATGCTGTCGATATTTTTAAACCGGAAAAGGCCGCTCGCCGTCGCGAGCAAAAAACCGTCGCGATATGGTGTCAGCCCTGTTATGTACAGCAAACTATGCTTATATTCCAGGTTGTGCTGGGCTACAATACCGGTGTTAATATTATATAAAAAAGCCTTGTCCCTAAACCCTATTAGCAGTGTTCCGTTGCTGTAAACATAGTTAGTAAGCGGGTTTTCGTTATAGGTTAACCGGGTAAAAGTTACCTTAAGCGTTCGCAGGTCAACGTAAGCCAAACCGTATTCGCACACAAACCATAGCCTGTTTTGGTAAACAAGCAGCGAGTTAACATCTTTAAAATCGTGGGTGGCACCTGCGGTAATGTAAACGAATTTATTAAGCGTATAATCGTAATAACACAGGCCGCCCGAGCCTGCCCAAATACGGCCATAATCATCAGCAATAATATTGACAGCATTGCTCCGGATTGCATTATTGCCCGTTAAAAAGCTGTTATAGTCCACAGTATGATACCCGTCGAACCGCTGCACGCCGCGGCTGCAGGTCCACAAATAGCCATACTTATCCATAGCAATGCTGTGTATTTCGCCGCCCACGAAGTGATTTTGGCTGTTAAAGCTTTCGAAACGCCAGTCGGGATTAGGCGTAAATGATTGGGCAGTGGTAAACAGTGGCAATAATAGGGTAATACCTGCTATCAATGCGGCTATAAATATTAACGGGCAAAGCCCGCGGCGAACGGGAAACGACATTTATCGCTGATCTTAAATTTTGGTTAATTTAAGCATATAGCAGCATAGCGTCAAGGGAGTTGGAGATTAGAGATTAGTTAATTAGAGGTTAGAGATTAGGTTTTAGTCCGAAAGTCGGGATGTCCGAAAGTCCGAAAGAAAAAATGGCTTCAATCGTTAATCACGATTGGTTCACCTTTTTAACTAATCTCTAGTCTCTAACCTCTAATTAACTGCCTCAATACTTCAGCACCAGGTACCCTGTTTTATGTTTGGTGACACCGTTTACGGTATAATCCAACTGGTAAAAATAGGTTCCCGGTAGTTGCATTTTGCCGTTTTTATTGCTGTGGCCATCAAACACCCTGTTAGCATTATCGTAACCGGCGGCTTCATAAACCAGTTGCCCGTTGCGGTTAATAATGGATACCTTGTTATCCGGGTATTGGTGGATATTGTCTATCTGCAAAAAGTCGTTGATACCATCGCCATTCGGTGTAATGCCCTGGTGAACAACTATGCCATCGTCCGCAAGCGTTGGGCCTTCTGCCGGTTTGCTTGCCAGCACACCGGATCCGGGGTCGGCAACCGGACCTGTTGCCCTGGTTACGGTAATGGTATAGGTCTTTGTGGCCCCGCTTTGCGCCGTTACAACAGTGGTAATGGTATTATTACCAACTGCCAGTGCGATTGACTGTGACGCGGATCCGGATGTTACAGCAACGCCGTTAACTTTTACGGTCGCGGTGTTCACTACTGTTGTGGGGGTTACTGTCATGGATGTTACCGAATTGGCCACACTCTCTGTATAAGTGGTTGTTGCCGGTGCAAAGGCCGGTGACAGAGAGCCGGTGCTTGGTTTCAACGAAAGCAGGTTGTTGTTGGTTGATTTGGCCTCGGTTACCACTACTGTATAAGTTTGCTGGGTAACACCATCCTGGGCGGTAACAATTATAGAAATATTATTGGGACCAACCACCAGCGGGATGCTTTGTGAAGGCGAGCCTGACGTCACCGCCGAGCCATTTACCGTGATGGTGGCATTAGCGTCGGTAGTGGTTGGGGTTACCGTCATAGAAGCAAGGCCATTAGCCACACCTGCCGTATAGCTGGTTGTGCCCGAAGCAAACGCCGGGGTAAGGCCTCCGTTGCTCAGGACGAGGTTAGCCAACGTTGCGTCGGTTGAAGCAACCCTGGTTACGGCTATCGTATAGGTTTTTTGGGTGGTGCCATCCTGGGCAGTTACCACAACATTAATATTATTGACACCTACGCTTAAAGCTATCGCGCCCGAAGGGCTGCCAGATGTTACCGTTGTTCCGTTTACCTTAACGGTAGCGTTTACATCGGCAGTGGTTGGCGTTACGGTAATGCTGGATACCGTGCCCGCTACCGATGCTGTATAACTGGTGGTTGTACCCGCGAATGCCGGACTAAGCGTCCCGTCGCTTAGGGACAGTGCCGAAAGCTGTGCATTTTTTAGGGCTGCGGAGCGGGTTACCGTTAAAGTATAAGTTTTGGTAGTTACGCCGTCCTGCGCGGTTACTACCGTAGTAATCACGTTAGCGCCGACAGAAAGCGCTATATTCCCGGATGGTGAACCTGAAGCTACCGCTACGCCGTTAACAGTTACTGTTGCACCTGCAAAAACAGTTGTGGGCGTAACCGTGAATTGAGAAACCGCATAATTTACAGTCTCCGTATAACTGGTAGTTGCCGGCGCAAACGCAGGCGCAATGGCGCCTGTACTTGGTTTAAGCGACAATAGGTTGGCATTGGTTGATTTGGGCACATTTACCGTAATGGTATAAGTTTGCTTGGTTACACCATCCTGCGCCGTGGTAACAACAGTAATGGTATTAGGACCAGCCACAAGCGGTAAACTCTGTGACTGGCTACCTGAAGCCACCGTAGTACCGTTCACCTTAATTGTCGCTGTAGGGTCGGCTGCCATCGGGGTTATCGTCATCGATGTAAGGCCCGCACCTACATTATCGGTATAACTACTGGTTAACGAACTGAAAGCCGGGTTTAAGGAACCGTTGCTCACCGATACGTTAGAAAGATATGCATTTGTAGATGCTGCTTCAGTGGCAACAACCGTATACGTTTTTTGTGTTGTGCCATCCTGTGCAGTCACCACAATGGATATATTATTTTGGCCGACAACGAGTGGCAGGTTCTGCGATGGGCTTCCCGACTGTACTGCCACGCCATTTACCGTTACCGTTGCGTTAACATCAGCCGTTGTTGGCGTTACCGTCATAAAAGGCACGCCATTGGCAACAGCCGACGTATAGGTAGTGGTAGTTGGTGCAAAAGCCGGACTCAGTGTCGAATTGCTCAGCGATAACCCCGAAAGCTGTGCATTTTTTAAAGCTGCCGAGCGGGTTACAGTTAAAGTGTATGTTTTAGTGGTTACGCCATCCTGCGCCGTTACCACCGTACTGATCATATTAGTACCTACATCGAGCAGTATATTGCCGGATGCAGTTCCTGAAGTAACCGACGTACCGTTAACCTTTACAGTTGCGTTGGCATTAACGGTTGTAGGCGTTATCGACATGGATGATACTGCATAATTAACCGTCTCGGTATAATTGATAGTAGCCGGTGCAAATGCCGGCGACAATGGCCCCGGTGTTGGTTTCAATCCTGCCAGGTTGGCATTGCTTGATTGCAATTCGGTCACTACAAGCGAATAGTTGCTTATGGTAACACCGTCACTCCCGATCACCTGGATATTGATATTATTTGGGCCAACATTTAAGGGCAAACTTGGCGAAGGGGTGCCAGATGCCTGCTGCGTGCCATTAACCAAAATGGTTGATGCAGGGTCTGCAGCGGTAGGTGTTACGATGATAGAACTCACACCATTAGCCACATTTGCCGTATAATTCAGGGTAGCTTGTGCAAATGCAGGGCTCAAAGTGCCGGCACTTAAAGCCAGGCTGGAAAGGTATGCGTTGGGCGTTACGCCAATATTCACTGTTGTGGAATTGCCGCCATACGCATTGTAAGCAGTTACCATATAAGTAGTTGCCGGACTACCTGACACCGGTGTGCCACTGATGGCACCGGTTGTATTATTAAAACTCATTCCAAGGGGTAGTGCGGGGTTGATGTAGTAGCCCCCTGTAGGCTGTATTTTCTTCACAGCGTTGTGGCCATAATCGGTCACATAAACATTGTTGTAAACATCAACTGCTGTGCCAAATATAAAGCTGTAGCCGGAACCTACCGTCATAATCGGACCACCATTTATCGGGATCTCCTTTACCAGTTTGTTGCCATAGTCAGCTACAAATACGTTACCCGATCCGTCTACCGATGCGGTGAAAGGATTAGAGAAACCGGAACCCAGCGTTATTGGTGCGCCGCCGCCAACGGGTATTTCTTTAATTGCGCTGTTGCCGTTATCCGCTACATAAACATTGCCATAAGCATCTACGGCTACGCCTGTAGGCGTTGCAAAGCCCGATCCTATTGTAAACGGCACGCCGCCGCCAACAGGTATCTCAACCACCGCATTATGACCACGGTCGGCCACATATACATTACCCTTGGTATCTACCGCTACGTCAAACGGTTGCGAGAATGTATAACCCGTACCTATGGTAACAGGCGCACCGTAAAAGCCGTTGCTGTAAGGCACCTCCTTCACCAGGTTGTTGCCATCATCAGCCACATAAACATTGCCCTGGGCATCTACCG
>Ga0068855_100011778_pt1 | contig 10576 bp, 9 predicted proteins | sample KBSCornC52_FD_66592 | JGI IMG/M metagenome (GOLD analysis project Ga0068855, IMG submission 66592) | Corn rhizosphere microbial communities from Kellogg Biological Station, Michigan, USA - KBS Corn C5-2 | ecosystem: Host-associated > Plants > Roots > Rhizosphere > Soil ... | reverse complement strand
CTAGATGACCACAATGACCCAGCAAGCGAATGATTGACCAACCCTTCAAGGTACTCGTCGTCGGCGGTGGCGCCGGCGGACTCGAACTGGCTTGCAAGCTGGGCCGCAAGTGGGGGCCGGACCGCGTCGCGCTGGTCGACGCCAACCTGTTCCACATCTGGAAGCCTTCGCTGCACGAGGTGGCCGCGGGCACGCTGGACATCCACCAGGAGGGCCTGTCGTACCAGATGCTGGCGCACGACAACGGCTTCTCGTTCCACTACGGCCCGATGACGGGCCTGGATACGGCCACGCGTGCGCTGGTCGTGGGCGCCGTGATCGACGGCCGGGAGGAGGTGCTGCCGGAACGCCGCATCGGCTACGAATCGCTGGTGCTGGCCATCGGCAGCGTCTCCAACGACTTCGGCGTGCCGGGCGTCGCCGAGCATGCGTTCTCGCTGGACGGCCCGCACGACGCCGAGCGCTTCCGCCTGCGCATGCTGCAGCTGCTCTCGCTGGTGGACGTGCGCAAGACGCATGATCCGTCGGCGGCGCTGGACGTGGTCATCATCGGCGGCGGCGCCACCGGCGTCGAGCTGGCGGCGGAACTGCGCGAGGCGTCGTCGCTGCACGCGCAGTACGGCCTGCGCCACATCGACGCCGGCCGCGACGTGCGCATCCGCATCCTCGAGGGTGCGCCGCGCCTGCTGGCGCCGCTGGACGAGAAGGTGTCCGCCGCGGCGACGCGCCTGTTGAAGCAGCGCCACGTCGAGGTGACGGCCTCGTGCCGCGTCGTGCGGATCGACGCCAGCCAGGTCACCGACGCCGACGGCCACATCTACCCCGCCGACCTGTGCGTGTGGGCCGCGGGCATCAAGGCGCCGCCGCTGCTGGCGCAGGTGGGACTGCCGGTGGCGCGCAACGGCCAGGTCAAGGTCGACGGGCAGCTGCGCGTCGAGGGCGTGCCGGGCGTGTTCGCGTTCGGCGACTGCGCGTCCTGCCCGCAACCGGACGGCAAGACGGTGCCGCCGCGCGCGCAGTCCGCGCACCAGCAGGCCGACTACCTGTGCGACCTGCTGCAGCAGCCGGCCGGCACCGACCTGGGCAGGCGCCCGCCCTACCTGTACCACGACCACGGCTCGCTGGTGTCCGTGGGCTCCAGCGCCACGGTCGGCAGCCTGATGGGCAACCTGTTCAGTTCGACGACCTGGTTCGTCGAGGGCCTGTTCGCGCGCATGGTCTACGTCAGCCTGCACCTGATGCACCATCGCGCCGTGATGGGCACGCTGCGCACGGCGGTGCTGGCCATGGCGCGCTTCCTGGTCAAGCGCGCGCGGCCGCTGGTAAAGCTGCACTGAACGCCGCCGGCGCGCGCGATCGCGCCTACGCGGGGGCGCGCGGTCGCGTGGTCGCGGGGGAGCGGACGCACGGGTGCGGGAGCGCATGGGCGCCGCATCGCGCCCACCCGTGGCATCCGGCGCGCAGTCGCAGGATCCACGCGCCGCGACGCGTTCCCTCCGACCGGAACGCTAGCCGCCGCCGCCCAGCGTCGGCTGCTGCCGCAACGCCTCCAGCAGCCCGTTGCGCGCCTGGTCCAGCGCGTCGCGCATCTCCTCGGGCATGCGCGTGGCCAGCGTGATGTCCAGCAGCCCGTCGATGGCCTTCGAATAGAAGCCCGCCAGCGCATTCGGGTTCGGATGCTGCATGAACAGCAGCTTGACCGCCATCTCGAGCGCCACGATCTGCCCCGAGAGCCGGGCATTCTCGATGCGTTGCTGCTCGAACAGGTCGGTCAGGGGGCTGGTCATGATGGGCGCTTTCGATGGTGGCCGATGCAGGATAGCGCAGCGCGCGCGTGTCGCGATCCGGCATCGACGCGCCCGGCTCGCGGGCCGGCTCTCGTCCGTTTCGACCACGCGCCGTCGACGCCTGCGACCCACCGCGGGTCCGGAACGACCTGCCCTACGGCCGCGCCGGCGACACCTCGCCGTACTTCGCCGCGAGCGGCACGCCACGCGCGAAGTCGGCCAGCAGCGCCAGGTAGCCCTCGGGCTGGCGCAGCGACGTGCGCTCGCCCTCGGCGTTGGTCTCGTACTCGAAGACGCCGTGCTCGGTGCGAGGCCACACGACCGAGGTGATCGGATGGCCGGCCATGCGCAGCTGCGCGAGCCGGCGCGCGGTCTCGGCGCTCGGCGCGTCCAGGTCGTCCTCGGCCAGCACCCACAGCTGCGGTGGCTTGACCGCGGCGATGGTGGCCAGCGGGTCATACAGCAAGGGGGTATGCCAGTCGAACTGCCTGGCCATGGCCAGCACCTGGTCGCGCTGCACCGGCAGGATGGCCCATGCGATGTCGCCGTGCACGTCCTTGTACCAGGGCTCCTTGCGCAGCGGATCGCGCACCGCCGCGAAACGGTCGTAGGTCGCCAGCGTCGGCTCGAGCAGCAGCGCGTCGGCGGCGTCCACCAGCGCCATCGCCTGGGCGGTGGCCGCGGGCGAGTGGTGATGGTCGGCCATGTTCTTCGCGACGGCCGAGCGATCCTCCTCGAGCACCGACACGGCGAGCCCGAACGCGACGATTACGAAGTCGACGTCCGCGTGCGTCGCCGCGATCGGCGCGACCCAGCCGCCCTGGCTGGGCCCTTCGAAGCCGATGCGGCCCACGCGCTCGCCGCCGAGGCGCCGGGCCACCGCGAGCGCGGCGACGGCATCGCGCGCGAGCTGGTCGAAGTCCTGCGTGTACTGGCCGCCGGACGCGCCCGTGCCGCGCTTGTCGTACACGAAGGCGCCGATGCCCTCGGCCGGCAGCCGGCGCTGCAGCGCGTCGAACTCGAGCGCCGAGTCGTGCTCCGAGCCGTGCAGCAGCACGACGACCGGCACGCGCGCGTCGCCGGGCGGCATCACGAGGCGGCCGGCCAGCTCGACGCCGTCGCTGCGAAAGCGCAGCTCGCGGGCGACGAGCGGCACGCGCCGGCCCGCGACGCCGTCGAAGCGGAGCGCGTCGCAGCCGTCCAGCTGCACGACATGGCCGTCGGGCCGCTTCGTCCAGCCAAGCCGGCTCGCGCCCGCCTGCGCGCCCGCGGTCGCGAAGGCGCCACTGCGGCCGTCGCGGCGGCGCCAGCGCAGCTGGTCGTCGGACGAGGGCGCGATGTCGATGCTGCTGCCGTCGGCCAGCGCATACAGGCCGACGTGGCAGGACGCAGGCGGCGCGGGCGGCGCGGCCGTCGCGAGCGACGTGGCGAAGGCGGCGGCCAGCGCGGCCGCGGAGCGGATGAGGAAGGTCATGTCGATGCGGTCCCGTGTCGAGGCCTCATCCTCGTGCGAACGCACGTCCCTGCCCAGCGCCGGGCGACGAAGCGGCGAATGCCGGGGACGGACCGGCGCGAGGCCGTGATCGGGCGCGCACGCGCCGGCCGGGCGTGCGCGAAGGCGCGTGGGCGGGCTCGCCGCCGCGCCGCGGCCAGGCATGAGCGATCCTCAATGTTGTCGATGCCGACGGGGCCGGGTACGCCTAGATTTCAGCCCATGGCCGAAGCCCGCGGCGACCATGGACAGACAACGCGGGTTCAATCCGCGCGCCACGCGGTTCATGCGTGCCCGGCGTGCCACCATCCAGGGAGATCCCCGTGAAACCGCATTTCGTCGTCCTGCCCGTCGTGTCCGGCTGCCTGTGCGCCTGCGCGAACCTCAACTCGATCTATCGACCCGTCGACATCGGTTCGAATTCCAACGGCCAGGCGATCGCGCTGGACATCAAGCAACGCGCCATCTTCTCGATGCCCAGGAAGGTCGCGAGCAATGGCGTGGAGGTATCGAGCGTCGTGGTCTGCGCCGAGCCCAGCCCGGACGCGCTCGCCGTCAACAGCGTCGGTGGCGGGCTCGGTGTCACCGGGACGTCCGGACCGCAAGTCCAGGGCGCCCTGGCCACGGGCGAGTCCGCCGCCTCGGTCGGGCTTCGCACCCAGTCCATCCAGCTCCTTCGCGACGGCCTGTTCTCGAACTGCATGTCCTACCTCGGCGGCGGCCTGGCACCCGACGAGTTCTACGAATTGCAGCGGCGAAGCCAGAACTTCACGCTGGGCCTGCTGGCCATCGAGCAGTTGACGGGCGCCGTCAAGGCCCAGCAGGCGACCCTCGCCTCGAATGCCTCCGCGTCGACCGGCAGCGAGAACACCGACAAGGAGACGGCGGCGCTCGACGACGCGAGGAAGCAGCTGGTGGATGCGCAGAAGGCCCTCGACCAGGGCAAGCTCGACCTGGAATCCGCCCGCAAGGCAGCATCCGACCAGGCCGTCAAGGTGACGAGCGCGCGGAAGGCGAAGGCGGCCTTGGCCAAGGATGCCAGCGACGCGAGCAAGAGCGACGCCCAAGGCACGCTCGACGCCGAGCAGGCCACGCTCGTTGCACGGCAGCACGACGTCGACAGCGCGAGGATCCAGGTCAATGCCTTGTCGCAGGCGGCGGCCAACGCTGGTGCCTCCGTGGCGGCAGCCCAGTCCGCCCTCGTTCGAGCTCAAGGCCGGGCCAGCGCGAGTGCGGCCGGCGCCGCGGCGCTCGGCGAGGCCGGCGGGACGCCCGCGGCCGTTGCCAAGGAGGTGAGCGATGCCGTCGTGCTGATCGTCAAGTCCGTGCTGAACGAGAGTGGTCGGGGGGAACAGTGCAACGCGGCCATCGGGAAGAGCCTGACCCTGCCCGACCCGCAGCGCGGCCAGCTCATTGCCCAGGCGTGCAGCCCGTCCGAGACCGCCGCCGTCGCGAGCTCTGCGGCCGACCCCGCTGCGTCGAAGATCCTGCTGAAGGCGGTTCAGGATGCGGAAACGTACCGCCGCAAGTCGAAATCCGACGACGGCGGCTCGATGCCCGCGCCCGCCCCCGCTCCGCCGCCGCCCGCCGACCCCCGCCCGAAGGAATGACGCCGCCCGGCACGAATCGGACTGTCGATTCCGGACGGCCTGGAACGTCGTGGGAGACAAGGGCCGGCTCGGGGCACGCTCGATCGCGACGCGCCCTCCCCGCCAGAGGAGACCATGCCATGCGATTCCTGTCAGTGATCCGCGTCGATGAACGCACCGGCCAGTCGCCGAGCGAGCAGCTCATGCGCGACATGGGCCAGCTGGTCGAGGAGCTGACCCGCTCCGGCGCGCTGGTCAGCACGGCGGGCCTGCGCCCGACCCGCGAAGGCGCCCGCGTGCGCCTGCGCAAGGGCGGCGCCCTGTCCGTCACGGACGGGCCGTTCACCGAGACCAAGGAAGTGATCGGCGGCTTCGCGATCCTCGAAGCTGCGTCGCTCCAGGAGGCGGTCGAGCTGACCCGGCGCTTCCTGCGGGTGCACGGCGACGCGTGGGATCTGGAGTGCGAGGTGCGGCCGTTCGATGGGGCGGAGTTCTGCGTCGACGCCTGACCGCGCCGATCGGGCCGGACTCCAGAAATCCCTTGCGACGCCACAGGTTGGATTCGTCGCTAGATGCCCAATGGTGCCGACTATCCGAATCGAACGGATGACCTCCCGCTTACAAGGCGTCAGGGAGGTAGGCGCCCGGCCGCATGGATGCTAGCCGCTGCGAGTTTATGGGATATTTTGGTGCAGCAGTGGTGCACCGACAATGCGCCCCTCTAAGTGAGCTGGCAGATCGCCACCATGCACGTGGTCTAGCACCATCCCAACCTAGTCGCCGCACGGAAGCACCGGTCGCGCGTAGATCCGGATTGATTCAGCGCGGACCCTTGCTAACCAGCGAGCAATGGTCGTTTCGTTCCAGATGCTCAAATCGATCAGGCATGTGGCCACCGCTACGCTCGACCCTTGCAGGGGCCCCGCATTCGACGCAGCGGAAGTCGGGCTTGCCGCTGTGCCCCTCCCGAATGTCAAGGCCCTCAGATCCATTGATGACTCGCCCCAAGTATCTCGCAGTCTTCATTCGGCCTCCTCGTCCTGAAATCTTGCCTTAAGCCTCGTTGGCAATCAATTCGCCACAAAGCGATCGCGTCAAGGCCCCTGCTGCACCGCAATCGGTCGCGCACGACCCAAATCGGCGTCTGAGGAATCTCGGTTGGCGTTGAAGGTCGCAGCCAAGCTGTCGCGCCTTCGCAGCACTCGACCAAAACCGCGGGCTCAGCGGATGTCTGCTGCCCACGCCTCTAGCGGCATCCGTCCACGTGGCCGCCTAACCTATCGGAACCACATCCCCATAGGACAGCGGCCATGGCACAAGCGATCTGTGCGTCGTGCACCCGGCTCTTCACCGTTCGGCCGCAGTCGCCGACCCAGACCTTCTGCTCGGAGCCTGAGTGCCAGCATCGGCGCCGACAGGCGTGGGACAAGCACAAGCCTGCCACAGACCCGGACTACCAGGCGAACCAGCGGGCGGCCCAGCAGGCATGGCGCGCCCACAATCCAGATTATTCGCATTTCTACCGGCTTCGCCGCAAAAGGATCGACGCCTCCAGCCCTCAACCTAGCTGCCGTGCAAATAGTGACGCGTCATTTTGCGGAGCCGATGCCTCTGCGGGGCTGTGCTGGATCGAGATCAATTCGCATGGCGACGCCGGGCAGCCAATGACCTGGCGAGTCGAGATTTTTCAGCGCAATTTCCGCCACTGTGACAGACGGCGCGACTTTGACCACCCGGACGCCCCGCCAGGCCGCTTGAATCCGCGCCACATCGGCGGACGCGAAGCCACAGGGAGGGCCCACGTATAAGCGTGTTATAAATAGCGCAGTGTGACATGACCCACTGCAGCCATGCCTGACCTCGTCGTCGCCGCGCTGAAAAGGCTTGGCCCCTGCCTCAGCACGGAGCTAGTCGCCATCCTGATGCAGGACCACGGCCTTGCGGCCGCGACGGCCAGGCAACGGGTGTCTCGCTCGACGAGCGTCAAGAAGCTCGCGCACCTGTTGTTCCCCAGAGGCGCGCGTTTCGTCTACTTCCAGGCCGACTACGCCTCGCCCATGTTTTGGGCCGCACTGATCGAGCGGCTGCTGCAGAACAGCGTCGCCTACGGCGGCGGCCTGGCTGCGCTCATGGCCCGCGGTGGCCTGATGCCGGTGTCCCACTTCCTGATCGCCTGCGGCGCACCGGTCGCCCAGAAAGGACACATCGCAGCCCGAGGCGTCCTGGACCGCTTGAAGGCGGCCGAGCTTGTGAAGGTGTTCGAAGTCGCCGGCTTCGGCGAATGCGTTGAGTTGGCCCAGACCGTGGACACCCCGACGTGGGAGCTCTCACGCATGCGCGCGCGTATCAGCACGGAGGCCGTTCTCTTGAACGCGGTCAAGGACTGGGCGCGCAACCTGGGCGTGGTGAGCTTCAACAAGGTCACGCTGCGCGACGAAGGCGAAGCGCAACCCAAGGTCGGCACCTTCAATTGGGATCTGGCCGGGCCCTCCTACCTAGCGCCGTTGACGCAGTGGGACAAGGCGAGTAATCGCAAAAAGCAAGGGTACCTGGTGTGCGACACCCTGCTGGGAGTCAACGTCGAGGCCTACCAGTTGCAACCCTTCATCGACAAATGCGTGACTCTGCGCAGTCTCGCAAAGGTCGGCCGTTGCTTGCAGATGTTTGTTGCCGACGGCTTTTCTGCGCAGGCGTTCGCGCTCGCCAAGGAACACGGCGTCATCCCCGCAACGACAACCAACCTGTTCGGGCCGGAAGTTGCTAGAGCTCTTCGAGAGCTCACTGATGTCCTCAAGAGCGTGTTCGTCAACGAGAACACGCTCGAGATAGTGACGGCCGTCTTCAACAAGCTCAGTCATATCGAGGGCGCGGCGACGAACCTGCGCGGCGCGCTGTTCGAGTACCTGGTCGCAGACGTCGTTCGCTTGAGCAGCCCCCATACGTCCATCCGGCTCAATGAGGTCGTCCGGGATGACACCGGCCGCTCGGCGGAGGTCGATGTGCTGGTACCCCACCGTGACCAGACGGTTCGCTTCATCGAGTGCAAAGGCTACAAGCCCGGAGGCACCGTGCCCGATGAGATGGTCGAGCGCTGGCTGCGCGACCGCGTTCCCATCATGCGCAAGGCAGCCGACGCCAACACGTATTGGCGCAACTGCCGACTGGTCTTCGAGTTCTGGACCACCGGCGTGCTGTCAGAGCATGCGCGAGGGCTGCTCGCAGACGAGGCAGTCCGAGTTCGCAAATATGGTCTGAGATTGGTCGAAGGCGACGAGGTCGCGCAGTTGGTCTCGGCGACCAACAACACAGCGCTCAAGAACACGTTCCGCCAGCACTTCCAAGACCATCCGCTCAATGCAGCGGAGAAGCAGGCCATGCGGGCGAGCCGTCCACTGCCCATACCACCCAAGAGCCGCATCGAGGGCCGCAAGCCATCGGAGTTCGCCTTGTCTTCAGGGCGGCAACCAAAGGTCGAGAAGGACTTCGACGAGTCGATGGATTGAGGGCGCCTCGTTCTGCAGCTCAACGAAGCTGATCTGACCGCCAGCTGGGCAGCTCGACCACGGTCGCGACAATGTCGCACGCGTTTCGTTATTTGTTGTGTCATTGTCTAAATGGAAGTACACTCCCGGCACGGCAAGCCCAGGAGGACATCTCATGCGCGACGACCTACATCGAACCCCAGCGCTCTTGCGAGTCTGGCAATCGCCGGTACGGCACGCGTCCCGCCAAGCCGATGAAGCGCTGCTGCCTTACGACATGTCGCGCGCTGCCACGTTGCAGATGCAAGTCGGCCTGCGACCAGAATTCGAGCGTGGCTTGCGGGATGCGCTGGGCGGAGATCATGGGCAGCTTTTTCCCGAATCGCGGCTCGACGCGCTTCGCGTGATAGAGCGTGAAGCCAAGCACCCTCTTGAGCAACGCCTGGTCGAAGCCGCTAGGGCGATCTGCATACGGACGCCCGACGTGGCCGACGTGGTTGCCACGGCCCGGTCCCGGGTCTTCCAAGACTTGGTCGACAACGGCATCGAACACAGCGCCGCAGCGGTTCGCACCAAGTTCGGTGCAGGCCAGAGCATTCCCCTGCGAGCGACCATGAACAAGTACCGTGCTGAGTGCTCCATCGAGTTGGGAAGCACGCGCCGCCTCAGAAAAATGAAGCACGACGACCTGCTCAACCTCGACATCTCGACGCCATGAATGCGCTCGAAAGATTTGGGCGAGAGGCAGTCTTCCGCGTCGCGGAGCGACCGGGGATGCCTTCCGATGGCATCAAGACGCTCATCGCAGAAGAGGAAGTGGGCGTCGATGCAAGTCTGCTGCTGACCTTCTGCTTCAAACAGCCCACGCCGTTTACTTACGACTTGATGACCGTCGTGGCCGCCGTGAGGTGCGCCGACCGAGCGTGTATTCGCAAGCACAGTGAAGCATGGGCCAGACGACTCACCGTTGAAGTTCCTGTGTTCGACACGGCACTCTGGCGATCGGAGAAGACCCAGTCGCTTCTCACGCAGACGTTGTCCTATCTGACGGGCGATGAATGGGAGTTCAACTTCAAGGCTAGGCGCCGGCGATTCAAGCCGCATCACGAAGCGCCACTGGCCTTGGGGAATGCGTCGCGGTTCCGGTTCATCCCCTACAGCCACGGCCTGGACTCATTCGCCCAATTAAGGCTGCTGCAGACGAAGGAGCCCGAGGTCCAGCACATCTGCGTGCACGCGGACACCCGTCATGCGATGGGCGGTTGGGCGGCATTCTGTCGCCGCTCCAAGGGACAGCACGTCCAACCTCTTCGCGTGCCGCTTCGCTTCAACGACCCGCACCATGCGGAAGTGACGTTCAGGAGCCGTCCGTTCATCTACTACACGCTGACGGCCTACGGCGCGGTCATGGCGGACTGCAGTGAGGTCGCCATTCCCGAGAACGGCCAGGGCAGCGTTGGCGGCTCGCTTGCCCCGCTGGGGCAGGAAGCGCCGCATCGAAGCTGCCATCCCGCGTTCACCGATCGGCTCTCGAAGTTGCTCGGCCATCTGACCGGTAAAGTGGTCACCTTCAAGCACCCTGGGCTCTTTTCGACCAAGGGGGACGTATTGCGAGACCTCGTCGCAGTCGAAGGCGACGGCGCGAAGTGGCTACCGCAGCACTGGTCGTGCTCACACGACCAACGCAACGCCACGTCGGGCGCCAAGCGCATTCACTGCGGCGTGTGCGGCAACTGTATCTTGCGACGCAATGCAGCCGTCGCAGCCGGTATTCGCGACGAGACCCAATACCTCTACGATGACCTCTCGCAGCCAACCATGGACGCGTCGCTGATGAAAGGCGCCCCACGACCCCGGAGCTTCAAGGCATTCGAGGACTTGGCCTCGAACGGCGTTCGAAGCATGACGCGCCTGGCAGACCTGGCAGCCAACCCCGACTCCCTGGCCTTGTGGTCAGAGTCAGCCAACCTCGCGGAGGCGCTATCTGAGCCTGTGGCCCAAGTTCACGACAATCTCACCTCATTCGTTCAACGGCACGCCGTGCAATGGCAGGAATTTCTAACTCAATGCGGCCCGAACTCCTGGGTCTCTTCGATGGCGCGCGAGTGACATGCCGAGCGAACTGAACGTCCGGCCCGAGGTCCTCGGCGCGCGCCTTCGCAACGCGCGCACGAATGCGCGAATGACGCAGGAGGCCGCGGCGCAAGCCACCAGCATCGCGCGCAC
>Ga0068855_100011776_pt1 | contig 10576 bp, 8 predicted proteins | sample KBSCornC52_FD_66592 | JGI IMG/M metagenome (GOLD analysis project Ga0068855, IMG submission 66592) | Corn rhizosphere microbial communities from Kellogg Biological Station, Michigan, USA - KBS Corn C5-2 | ecosystem: Host-associated > Plants > Roots > Rhizosphere > Soil ... | reverse complement strand
TGACGACCGGCGCGACCGCCATCGCGTTCGGCGTGAGGCCGAAGCCGGCTAGGAACTGCACCTGATCGCGGGTGATCAGCTCCTGCGCCAGGCGCTTCGCGACTTCCGGCGCCGGCCCCTTCGTGTCGCGGGTGACCAGCTCGACCTTCTTGCCGGCGACGGTGGTCCCATGCTCCCTCATGTACGCCTTCATGCCCGCCTCGATCTGGGCGCCGTAGTCGGCGAACGGACCGGAAAACTCGGCGATGACACCGACCTTGATGACGTCTTGCGCGTATGCCTGTTGACCGCCGAGTGCTACTGCCAGCCCGAGCGCGAACAGGCGCAACCTACTTAAGCGAGATCCGATCCGCATCATGCCTCCGTTGAGTTTCGTCATGAAAGAAAAGCGGGCTTATGTCGGCGCGACTGCGTATGTCCGGGCCGGGGCAGAGTGGCAACCCAACATAATTCTCCGCCAGCGAAGCGGCGGCTAACTGCGACGTGACGAGGTAATCGAGTTGCGAGCGCTGCAGCTTTTGCTGAAACGGATCATCGGGGAAGCGATGGAGCATCGAAGTCATCCACCAGGAGAAATGCTCCGCTCGCCATACACGTTGCAGGCACGTTTCAGAATATGCGTTGAGAAGATCTGTTTCGCCCGACGCAAAGAATTCGCGCAGGGCGTTCGACAGAACGAACACATCCGCCAGAGCGAGATTCATCCCCTTGGCCCCGGTGGGGGGCACGATGTGAGCGGCGTCGCCGGCGAGAAACAGGCGTCCGTATTGCATAGGCTCGACGACGAAACTGCGCATCCCGGCGATGGTCCTTTCAAGGATTGGACCCTCGCGCAACGACCACCCGTCCTCGGTTTCCAGCCGCACATGGAGCTGCTGCCAGATACGCTCGTCGGACCAGGCGGAAAGCTCCTCATCGGGCGCCACTTGGAGATACAGCCGTGTGAGCTGCGGCGAACGCATGCTGTAGAGCGCGAAGCCTCGCTCGTGATGCGCGTAGATCAGCTCGTCCCGGGTGGGCGGGGCCTGCGCCAGAATGCCGAGCCACGAGAACGGATATGCGCGTTCGAAGATCGACAGTGCGTCCATTGGTATTGACGGCCGGCATACGCCATGGAAGCCGTCGCAACCCGCGACCACGTCGCAGCGCAGCTCGACCTCTTGGCCCTCAGTGCGAAAACAGATGCCCGGCGAGGAAGAGTCGATGTCTTGCAGCGCGACCGATTCGACGTCGAATAATAGTTCGCCGCCAGCCGCGATTCTCGCCTTGATCAGGTCCTTGACCACTTCCTGCTGACCGTAGACCGTGATCGATTTTCCACCCGAAAGCGCAGTCAGATCGATCCGGTGTCCGGTGCCGCCGAAACGCAGCTCGATGCCATGATGGACTAGGCCCTCGCTACGGAGGCGGTCTCCCACGTCCGTCGCGACGAGCAAATCCACGCTCGCCTGCTCGAGCACGCCGGCGCGGACGCGATGCTCGACGTATTCGCGCGAGCGATTCTCCAGAATGACCGATTCGATGCCGCAGCGATGCAGCAGATGACCCAGCAGCAACCCCGCGGGTCCGGCACCGACGATGCCAACCTGTGTTTGCTTGCGGATCATCCGCGGGAGAATGTTGCGTTCAGCGCGACTAGCAGCGCACGCGTGCGCGCTGCCCATCGCCGTTGTACGCCGACTCGATGGCACTTGTCCGAGCCATGAGTCGGCGTAGCTTCAGCGCCCGGGTACCTCGCGGAGCACGGCCTTCGGTTGCCGGACCGGTCGGTCGCCTAATGTCCGTTGGCTCGGCCCCCGCCCTGCGAAACGCAACCCGCCGGCAACACACCGCTGCCTTCGTAGTCGAGATTCCCGAGAACCTCATGCTTGTAACGTACCAGCACATCGGGACATACGGTCTGCGTCGCTTCCAGATTGCCACCGCATTGCCAGCTGGCAGCGTCGAAAACGTTGCCGCTGCCTTTGTACTCCGCAGTTTGCGGGTAGGGGCATAACGGCCGCGCAAGCGGCGTCGTCGTGGTCGCGCCGGGCAGCCGTCCCACGCCATTACCAATCACCTCGTTCGGCACGGTGCCGTGCTCCACCCAGTTGACGAGCGTCTGGAAATCCGCGCCGTTCGTGGGCCAAGGTCCCGTCGTACCGAGCGAGAAAACCGGTGCACCGCAGTGGCCGACGCCCGGCGCATGGAACAGCCGATAAAAGTCCTGCACGCCTTGGAAACCCGTTTGATCGTGGGGCACCTGATAGCGGGAGGCCATCAGCCGATAGTAATTCAAGACGCCGCGCGGGTAGATGAACTGATCATTGGCGCCAACGAAGGTTAGCAATTTCCCGCCATGCTGCTTGAACGTATCGAGCGGCCCGAACGTGTCCGTAACGTCGGCGATGTTTCGCGATCCGTCCTGGGCCACCTGCGGATAGTCGGCCAGCGTGAGTTCCTTCCACAGGTTAGCGAAGGCCAGATCATGCTCGTCCCATTCGAGCTGGATGACACCCAGCGCGAACGGCGCCGGGCCGTTGAGAATGGAGAAATCGCTGCCGCGGTCGAGCGGGAACCAGATCCGATCGCCCTTCGCGTTGCGGGGCCCGTCCCAGATCTTATTGACGGCCGTCGCTTCGGATGGTGTCAGACAAGCGGGCGCAGCTGACGCACCAGGTGCGCCGCAAATGTTCGCACTCGCATCGAAGCTGCAGGTCCGAGGATCGTCGATGATGCCATCCGCGGCGCCATCTTTCGCATCGCAAGCAGCGATCGCGGCGCTTTGCACCGCCGCGAGCTTCGTCGGCGAGATCGCGCCCGTCGGCGTCTCGTTGGCCAGTTCACGCATGGCGATCTGGCCCCACATTTGCGCGGTCTGGAATCGGGTCCAGTACATGGCGGGCGCGCTCGCCAGAATTCCCTCCAGCTCGTTACCTAGTTCCTGCGCCAGCAGATACCCCTGTCGCCCCCCGGTCGAACAGCCGTTCCAATAGTTATAGGTAGGCTGTTGGTCGTAATAGGTCGCCGCAATTTGCTTCGACAGCAAAATCTCTTGCTTGATACCTACGCGGGACCAGTCCTCGATGAATCCGAGGTTGTAGGTTCCGTCCGGATTCACGCCGGGGGTGCAGTCGCCGCCTGCATGACCACCGTCCGTACCCGAGCCGACATAACGCGCGTTCACTGCGGCGTTGACGTTGAGGTTGCCCGCGCAGCCGCCGCCGCCCAAGCCCTCTGTCCGGCCGTTCCATGCGCCCTGAATCCCACCCGTCCCACCGTCGGCCGCGCTGAGCGGCAAGCCCACCGCGATCGTAATGTTCTGGGTTGGTTCAGTGCCGTAAACCAGGGTCACCGCGCAATATTGAACGCCTGCGGGAGCGGGCGTCGTCTTCTTAGCGCTGGTAACCGATTTGATTACTGGATTGTTCGCGAGCCCGTTTTGAGGATCGGTGGCGAGGCTCTCGCACGCCGGCGTTGCGAGCGCGCTCGACGCCCATCCGACTCCCAGGAAACCCAGTCCGATTACGGCGAGGCCAGCGGCCCTCCGTCGAAATGCCTTCGATCGTTTCATGCGTGTTTCCTCCATTGAATGTGCGGGCGAGCGGGCGCCATTTGAGTCCTCACTACGTGAATTTCCCGCTGTTGCGTAGGCCTAATGGCGCCCGAATGCGCACTGGCGGTCATCGATCGTGTGCACCACAAACCAGCGTCCACTCGTTGCCCGAGCCGGGTAACGATAACGCGCCCCACCTATAATTCAAGCGTATTCTCCGAATAATCATTATTCGTATTTCAGATTTTGCCCTCCATGAACCACCGCCTCGACCTCAACCTGCTTCCGATCGCGGTCGCGTTGTACGAAGAGCGCGGTGTCAACAAGACGGCGACGCGCCTTGGCATGAGCCAACCTGCCGTCAGTGCAGCGCTCGCAAGGTTGCGCAAGGCATTCGACGATCCGCTTTTCGTACGCACTGTGCACGGCATGGAGCCGACACCCCGTGCTCATGCGCTGATTGCGCCGGCCCGCGACGTTTTGTCGCGGGTAGAGCGCGACGTCCTCTCCGGACTCGCTTTCGACCCCGCGATGGCCGGCACGACATTCAGTTTCGCGCTTTCCGATGTAGGCGAGATGGTCTTTCTACCGAAGATCTTGGAGCGACTGCGAAGTGTGGCGCCGCTCGCTTCGGTGCGCTCGGTCGCGCTCCGGCCGACGGAGCTGCGCGACGGCCTCGAGAGGGGCGAAGTCGATCTCGCCGTGGGCTATTTCCCGGACCTCGAAACGACGAACTTCTTCCAGCAACGTCTCTTCACCCACCGCTTCTCCTGCCTGCTGCGCGCCGATCACCCGATCGCGAGCAAACGGCTCTCGATCAAGCAGTTTCTCGACCTGCGACACATAGCAGTGCATGCGGCAGGCCGAAGTCAGGAGATATTTGAGCGCTTCCTCATACGGAATAGAATCCGACCGAAGGTGGTTCTCGTGACACCGCACTTCATGTCCCTGCCCCCGATAATCGGCAGGTCGGATCTGTGTGCCACCGTTCCGCACGCGATCGGAATGTTTTTTTCCTGCTCGGGCATGAACATCAAGACAGTGCTGCCGCCCTTCCGGCATGCGCCACCCATCGTTCTCAAGCAGCACTGGCATCGCAAGGCGCATCACGATGCTCGCAATCAGTGGCTACGTCGTCTTGTGACGGATTTGTTTAATCAGGAATCTGATGAGTGGAAGACCAAACGTAATGACTGACCATCAGCTTTAGGTTGGGCTATGTCGGTTCTGCCGGGATGTCCGCTTTTCGGGGACCCGGACGACCGGAAGGGGTCGACTTCAGCCCTTTGGCTAAAGGGGGTTGATCGGCCTTCCGCAAAATCGCCGACAGCGGTCATTCAGCGGCGCGTTCCTCGAGAGTGTGTATGGCATTTCCGGAGTTGGCCCATCGGAGACGGCCGTGACCGCCGCGTAACGACCCAAATGAGACATGCAGGTCCACGTCAAAATGTGGCTCGGCAAACCACAGGTCGCTTTTGAATGTTACCGTGTGTAATAACCCACACCGAGAATAAAGTCTTCCACTCTCTTCAGAAAGGTCTGTTTCTTTTCAACCTTATTGGTCTCGTAATTGAGCCACATGTATTCCACCGGAGCACTCTGCTGAGTTGCGACCGCCTCCATAACCAGCTTTGCAATGGGCTGGCCGGTGGCGTCTCTCGTGTCGCGCAACGATGTTCCTATGAGGCTCGGGGCCGCACTGTGGGCAAAGTAGACTCCGTCCATATTGATGGCAAATACATAGAGCGGACCCTTGTGGAAGGCGCCGTTAGCGTCATTGAATGCGCAGAATGCCCGTGCCACTCCGTTGTTATCAAAGTAAGCCACCGCTTTGTCGAGGAGGGCCTTAGCTTCTGCGGCGTCGGGGCTCGCGGCCAGGCAAGAACAGTTAACCGCGAAGATGAAGACAGCTGCGGCGGCGCTGCAAAACACTGCTCGGAGCCTCATGGGCATCTCCCTCTTGGTTGCAAAGCCGAGACCAAGCTTCGAGCGGAGTGTCGCAGGAAAGCTCGGGCTCGTGCCACAGACCAGTGGATTAAACATCAGCATCGCTGTACGCAAAAAACGAATCACCTCGTCCGAGAGGCAGTCCAGCCATCGTACGCCTATGGCGGTAATTGAGTATCCCAATGAGCGGCCGGTTCTGGCCGAAGGATGACGAAGCGCGCGCCGACGGACTCAACGCTACTTGGCCGCGCGTCTGAATCTCAGGTGACGAGCGCGTAGCATTAAAAGGGGCGGTCAGCGCGGCCGTCCGAAAGAGGAGCAACGCAAATGCCCCGGTACTTGATCTCGTTCGACGATGGCTCGATGGACCACATTCCCGAGCAAGACTGGCCGGCGGTGGGCGAGTCGGCGCATGCGGTGGTCCGGGAGGCCAAGGCCGCCGGGGTGTGGACCTTCGGTGGCGGGCTCCAACGCCAGCGATCGAGCATAGTAGCGACCGACGGAACTATCACAGGCGGACCCGTACCGGAGACCAAGGCGGTCGTAGGCGGGTTTTCGATCATTGAGGTGGCCTCGCGCGAGGACGCGCTCGTGTGGGCCGCCCGGATCGCCAACGCGTGTCGGTGCGCGCAGGAGGTCCGCGAAATCATGTTCGACGCGGAGTCCTGACCCAACCGCGAGATCGCTACGCGATACGACTGCTATCCGCCGCCCAAGTCATTAGCCGCTTCTGGTCGTAGGCTCAGCGCTGGCAAAGCCACACTCCAGCCCATCTGGGGGATCGACACGCTTCTGGAGCGTCCTAGATGCCTTGCGCGAGCGGTCAGCGTAGGTTGCGGCGTCTGCGTAGAATCCAGCCGAAATCTACTCCGCGCGCATAGGCCGATGATCCACCGCGAAACAAACTCAATCCTACGTCTCTTTGGCACGCCACGCGAGCTGATCTCAAAGGCCGACAGTGATCTCGCGCGACTCACTGATGCCCTCGCACGAGGCCGTCAGCGCGAGGCGCTACACGCGCTCATGGACTGCTCGATCACCGTCTTTCACACGGGCGACTGGATTCGCGCAACGCACACCGATCACCGCCGCTCATCGAGCGATCTTGCGGCAAGCTCGAAATGGCTCCGGATGACGCGCGACATCGCGAATGCTGCGAAACACGGCGACCTCACATGGAAACCCGTCGATGCCGAAACCCACGGCGCTGTCCTCGCGAAGATGGAATACAAGATCGACCTGCGCAATCCAGCGACAGGTCATCGTATTGTCGCGTTCGCCACCGACGCGACGAGTCATGACGTTCTGGACGTACTACACGAGGCGATTGCGGAGTGGCGTGCATTCGTGGAGGCGAAAGGCATTTGAAGTGACGGGCAAGAGGCGAACAACTTGGTTAACCTCACCGCGCTGGTTCCGCCCGAAGCTGACACGTGAGTTGGCCGGTACGTCCCGCTCCGACTCAACGACTGCTTGCGGTGAATTGAGCGAACGTCGGCTCTTGGCCGAACGGAGACCGATCCGTTCGCCATTTGCGGACGTTGCGCCTAACGTCTGCAATTGGGATGAACGACGGGCCGTAGTCGACCCTAAGCCGCCGTCGGGCTCTACGTAAGCGGACCTTCGAGGACCTCGCTAAACGGCCCAAAGCCGCCGCTCACGTCGCGCCAATAGCGATCATTTGACTACGTAGTCCCTGGTTATAGGCCGCATTATTGTAAGTACCGTGGTGCACGGTTCAGAAACCCATCTAGGAGACTTCGACGCGTAACACCGGCGGACTTTGAACCAGGTGAGTGCTTGGGACAATCAGTATCGAATCATCGCACTCGAGAACTGTTCGGTCGCCGCCTCGGCGCTTTTGGCCAGCCACGCGAATGCCTCTTCAAGAGCCTGCTCGTTCGACAGTCCAAAGCCGGAGTCGAACGTCGCGCTGTACGCCGTTTCTCCCAGCTTCCCGCGTATGCGCTGGGTCCACGGCGCGAGAAACGCTTCGTCGGAGCGGTCACGTGCATACTTCAAGCTCTTGAGCCGAGCTTCTGCAGCACCGCGCATTCGTGCCGCAAACGCCCAATCTGTTGCCGCCGCAGCAAGTCCTACGGTCACGTCGAGCGTCCACATCGCTCTCCATTTCGACCCCGTCGCTCGCGAGAGCAGCAGGACTTCCACCATCAGAGGCAGCGCAGTTTCCGGCTCTCCGCAGGAAATGAGTACCCGCGCAAGGTTGTCACAGACCGCCGTGACCATATCCAAATTGTCCGCAGCCCGCGCCAACGCCAGTGATTCCTCGTAGAGTGGCCGAGCCGCCTCCATGTCGTCCATTGCGCGATAGATGTCACCCTTGGCATTGAGCGCACGCGCGACGAGCATTTGGTCTTGCAGGTCGTGTGCAATTCCAAGCGATTCCTCGACCAGCGCCAGCGCTGTTGCGCTGTCCCCGCGCTCGCTAGCCAGGTAGCCGAGCCTCCGAAGCGAATCGGCGACGAGCGCGCGATCGCCGATTTTGCGAGCGATGGTCAGCGCCTCCAGGGATTGCTCGTTCGCCTCGGCAAGCCGATTGAGGTTACTGCTCAAGAGGCACGCGCCCAACAGCACCTGGGCCCGGCTTCGCCCCGCTGGGCCCTCACGCTTCAGCGCCGCCAGAGTCTGTCGGTACCCAAGCTCGATGAGTCCCGCGTTGGGCCAGAAACCTCGCAACGCTTGAGCGAGTCGCATGCCCAATTCCGGCCCGTTTTCGGCATGCTCGCACCATCCCATTGCCTGGAGCAGGTTTTCCAACTCCACCTCGAGCCGGGCAAGCGATGCGCGCTGCCTAGGACCTGATATCTCTGGCCCCACTTCCTCGGCGAGCGCGCCGAAGAACTCGGCGTGCCGTGTGCGCGCCGCGTCGCCCTCCCGCGATTCGTTCAACCGCTCCTGTGCGTACTGGCGCACGGTCTCCAGCATCGCGTACCGAGTCGTGCCGTCGGCGATCCGCTCCATGGTCACGAGTGACCGGTCTACTAGGCCCGTGAGGAGGTCGAGCACCCCGTATTCGTCCACTGGATCACCGATCACACGCACCGCGGCAGCCAGCGTCCAGCCCCCGACAAACACAGACAGCAGTCGCAGCAGCCGCTGCTCGTCCGGGGAAAGATGATCATAGCTCCATTGGATTGCAGCCAGCAGCGTCTGCTGGCGACCCAGCGCGGGCCCGCCGCGGGTCAACAGCCGGAATCGATCGTCAAGGCGCGTGCGGATCTCCTCCACGGAAAGCACCTTCACGCGCGCTGCCGCCAATTCGATGGCGAGGGGAATGCCATCCAGCCGCCGGCAGATTTCCGATACGGCAGGCGCCGTCGCCGCGTCGAGCGAGAACTTCGCTGCCGCCAATCGCGCACGCTCGACAAAAAGTCGAACAGCCTCACACGATCCCAATCCGACGAGGTCGTGCTCCGAGCCCACCGCGGGAAGTCCGAGCGAACGCACGGTGACGCTTCGCTCGCCGGGAACGCACAACCCTTCACGGCTCGTGACCAATACATGTAGATCGGGGGCGGCGCCGAGCAGCCGCTGCGTCAATTCCCCGCACGCCGGGTTCAGGTGTTCGCAGTTATCGAGCACGATCAGCGCGCGCCGTCTTGCGAGGTGCTCGCATAACGTCTCGATAGGTGGCAGATCCATCTGCTGCCGAACACCGAGTGTCGATGCAACGGTCAGCGGGAGGCGTTCCGCGCCTGCCAATGGCATCAAATCCACGAACCACACGCCGTCTGGAAACGATGGCAGCACGCGCTCCGCAAGCTTCAGGGCGAGGCGAGTCTTGCCGCAGCCGCCGATGCCAGTCAGTGTGAGCAGTCGCGTTTGCTCGAGCAGCGCCGCGTACTCGTCGAGATCGTCATCGTGACCAATGAAACTGGTCAGCTGAGACGGCAGGTTGTGCCGCGGCGTCCCCGGGGGCGTTGACGACTCACTGCCGGGCGTGAGTTCCAGCGTAAAGCAATAACCGCGGCCCGCAGTGGTCGCAATCGCTGCCGTCCCCAGAATCTTGCGCAGCGCGGAGATCTGCACCTGCAGGTTGTTCTCCTCCACGACCACGCCAGGCCAGACCAGGCTAAGCAATTGGTCCTTGGTCACCAGTTGCCCGGCGCGCTCGACCAACGCCAACAGCACATCGAGTGCCCGATGCCCAAGCTCCACAGGGTGGCCGTCGTTCAGCAAGCGGCGCTGATTGGGTTGCAGCTCAAAGCGGCCAAAGCAGTAAATGGTCGTCACGGCGAATGGGTCGAGCGCGGTTGACGCTCCAATTGTCGCGATTTACTCCCTCTTCGTTGCCTTAAGCGCAGCTTTCAGAACATTTAAGCCCGGCTAAAGGACTGAAGCGGCTCGCCGGTAGGAAGGTGCCTCCCAGCAGCAACGGACTTTCCCAACCACCGCAAGGAGATTGCCATGAACGCCAAGCCCACGCTAGCCCGCCCCCACGTTGCTGCGACCATGGTCGCCGCCGCGCTGTCGATCCTTATCGCCATCGGGCTGCTCACCGCCGTGACCGGCTCGTTCCAGCGCGACGGCGCTCCATTTGAGCAAGTCGTCATCGCCGAGCATGCCTGCGCCAGCAAGGTGTTCGTTTCCGAGCGCGAAACCTGCGTGCGTTCACAGCTTGCCACATCACTGTGTCCAGAACGTCGCGAGTCGCTGACGCCGCGCGCAGCCATGCGCCAATGCACGATCGCAGTTTCAACCAGCGCGGCGGCCCCGGGACATGGTTGTACATTGCATCACAACACGTAAAGGCGGCATTTGCGTAACCACAGCACGGCAGCCGGCAGCGAGAATTCAGCCGTAGCCGAACACCCCCGGCAGCCACGACGACAGCGCCGGAAACAGCGACAACAGCACCAGCACGCCAAGCTGCGCCCACAGGAACGGCCACAGCTCGCGCACGAGGCGCGCGAGCGACACCCGCGCGACGATCGACGTGATGAACAGCAGGCCGCCGACCGGCGGCGTGATCATCCCCATCGTCAGGTTGACGATCATGATGATGCCGAACTGCAGGTCGTTGATGCCGAGCGCGTGCGCGATCGGCGCGAGGATCGGCACCAGCACGACGAT
>Ga0068855_100011775_pt1 | contig 10576 bp, 8 predicted proteins | sample KBSCornC52_FD_66592 | JGI IMG/M metagenome (GOLD analysis project Ga0068855, IMG submission 66592) | Corn rhizosphere microbial communities from Kellogg Biological Station, Michigan, USA - KBS Corn C5-2 | ecosystem: Host-associated > Plants > Roots > Rhizosphere > Soil ... | reverse complement strand
ACGTCGGGGTTCTTCAGCGCGAAGGTTCCGCCGAAACCGCAACATGATCGCGCGTCCGGCAGCGGTACCAGGTCGATTCCACGAACCGCCTGAAGCAGTTGCAGCGGACGTTCCCCGACCTTGAGCGCGCGCAACCCGTGGCACGCCGGGTGGTACGTGACCCGGTGCGGAAAGTAGGCGCCGACCTCCGTGACCTCCAGCACGTCGACGAGAAACTCCGACAGCTCGAAGGTATGGCGTCCCACGATCTTCGCCGCCTCGGCCAGCTGGACGTCGCCGAGCTCCTGCGCCGTCGTCTCGTGCTGATGGCGGATCGACGCCGTGCACGAAGCGCTCGGAACCACGATGGCGTCGTAATCGAGGAAGGTCTGGACATGGTTGCGGATGAGCGGGAGGGCTTCGCGCGGATAGCCGGTGTTGATCAGCAGCTGCCCGCAGCAGGTTTGGCTCATCGGGAACACGACCTCGTGCCCCAGCCGACGCAGCAAGCGCACCGTCGCCTTGCCTACGTCCGGGAAGAGCCCGTCCACGAGGCACGTGGCGAACAACGCGACCCGCATGTCATCGACCCTACGGTGGCAATATGCACAAATAACATCGACACCGGGGTATCACTGGGGGAAGTGTGTTGTCCTAGTCGAGGGAACGACTAGGGGAGTCACATGACCAACGAGTACGCCGCGGTCGCGGTGGTGAACGATTCGGTCGTCACGGCGCGAGACATCACCCGGGTCTACGGCGAGGGTGACACGGCCGTGTCCGCCCTCCGCGGCGTGACCGTAGACATACCGGTGAGGCAGCTGACCGCCGTCGTCGGGCCGTCCGGATCCGGCAAGTCAACGCTCATGCACATCCTGGCCGGGTTGGATCGGCCGACCACGGGGTCGGTGGAGATTGATCACACCGAGATCACCACGCTGGGCGACGCGGACCTGACCAAGCTTCGGCGACGACACATCGGTTTCGTGTTCCAGTTCTTCAACTTGCTGCCGATGCTCACCGCGCGCGAAAACATCCTGCTCCCGCTCACCATCGCCGGGACCAAACCGGACGAGGCCTGGTTCGACGAGCTCATCGACCGGGTCGGCCTGTCCGATCGGCTGTCGCATCGTCCCGCCGAGCTGTCCGGCGGGCAGCAGCAGCGCGTCGCCATCGCGCGGGCCCTGGTATCCCGACCGACCGTCGTCTTCGCCGACGAGCCAACCGGCAATCTCGACTCCCGATCGAGTGCTGACATCCTGGAGTTGATGCGCTCGTCCGTGGACGAATACGGGCAAACGACCGTAATGGTGACCCACGACCCGCTGGCGGCCGCGATGGCCGATCAGGTGCTCCTCCTGGCGGACGGCCTCATCGTCGAGGCCCTGCCCCGGTCGACGGCGCACGACATACGCGCTGCGGTCGAGCAGCTGGAGTACCGGTGATCAAGTTCGCGGTGCGCGGGCTGTTGGCCCGGAAGCTCCGGACCATTCTCACCGCGCTCGGCGTCGTGCTCGGCGTTGCTCTGGTGAGCGGCACGTACGTGCTCACCGACTCGATCTCGACGGCGTTCAACTCGATCTTCAAGGAGACCTACAAGAACACCGACGTCGCGGTCACGGGCAAGCCGGCATTCTCGGCGAGCGACCAAGGGAACGGTGCCAACTCGGCGCCCTCGTTCGACGAGGCCGTCCTGAACCGGATCACGGCCCTGCCCGACGTAAAGTCGGCCGTCGGCCAGGTCCAGGGCGACGCGCACCTGATCGGTTCCGACGGCAAGGCGATCACCTTTGGTGGAGCGCCGAATCTCGGCTTCAGCGTCGATCCGGCGAAACCCGAATTCAATACGCTCACCCTGGTGGCGGGCGCGTGGCCGCAACCGAGCCAGGTGGTCATCGATCGCGGCACCGCGGACAAGAAGCACTTCGCGGTTGGCCAGCGAATCGGAGTGCAGTCCCGTGGGCCGGTGCGCGAATTTCGCATCTCCGGACTGGTGAACTTCGGCGCTGTGTCGTCCATCGGCGGTGCCACGATTGCCGGATTCGACCTGAACACGGCTCAGACCCTGTTCGATAAGCGGGGCCAGCTCGATCAGATTCTGGTTGCGGCCAAGCCCGGCGTGTCCCCGAAGCAACTGGAAAGCCAGGTCGCGAAGGTCATCCCCCCAGGAACGCAGGTCCGCACCGGCAGCGAGCAGGCGGCCAAGAACGCCCAGGACACCACGGGCTTCATCTCGTTCCTGCAGACCTTCTTGCTTGCCTTCGGGGGTATCGCGCTGTTCGTCGGCTCGTTCGTGATCGCGAATTCGTTGTCGATCACGATCGCGCAGCGCACCCGCGAGTTCGCAACCCTCCGCACGCTCGGCGCATCCCGGCGTCAGGTGTTGCGAAGCGTCATCCTCGAGTCCGTGATCATGGGTGTGCTCGCGTCGGTCAGCGGCCTGTTGCTGGGGCTGCTGCTGGCCATTGGACTGTTCAAGCTCTTCGATTCGTTCGGCGTAACGCTGCCGAACAACGGTCTGGTATTCCAAACCCGCACGATCGTCGTCGCTCTCGCCGTGGGCATAGTGATCACGGTGCTCGCGAGTCTTCGGCCGGCACTGCGGGCGACGCGGGTGCCCCCTATTGCCGCCGTTCAGGAAGGGGCCACGCTACCGCCGGGCCGTTTCCACCGGTACCGCGGCATCGGCGCAGCGCTGGTGATCGCGCTCGGTTTTGCTGGCATTATCGTAGGGCTGTTCGTGAAGGGTCTCGGCACGGCGCAGGTCCTGATCTTCATGCTCGGCGGCGCGCTGCTCGTTTTCATCGGCGTCGCGCTGTTCTCTTCGCGGCTGGTCCGGCCGCTGGCCGCCGTGGCCAATCCGGTTGCCCGCTGGTCGGTCATCGTCTTCTCGATATTGGTCTGGCCGTTCTTCACGTTGCCGTATTGGCTGCTGCGGTATGGCGCCTGGGGCCCGGGTGCGACCGGGCGCCGGGTCGGTGCGTTTGTCCTCGGTGCGGTGCTGAATCCGCTGATACTGCTGATCGTCCTCGTGATGGCCGCTAGACGCCGATTCACCTCGTGGCAGCCGGACTGGCCGGTCGAGTTCCCCGGAGTGATCACCGACCGGTCGACCACGAACCTGGGCGCCCAGAACAGCGAGCGCGACCCGCAACGAACGGCCGCGACGGCGGCTGCGTTGATGATCGGCTTGGCGTTGGTGACACTCATGGCCACGTTTGCCGCCGGCATCATCAAGCCGTTCGAAGATGCCGTCGACCAGATCTTCATCGCGGACTACGCCATCACCGCGCAGAACAACTTCGACCCGCTGCCCCCGAGCGTCGCCGCTGCGGCTGCGACGGCGCCCGGCGCAGAGGTTGTATCCGGCGTACGGGGCGACGCGGGTCGGGTCTTCGGCTCGACGGTGCAGGTGACCGGGGTAGATAAGCAGGCCGGGCAGGTTCTGGCGGTTGACTGGACGAAGGGCTCGCAAGCCGTGTTCGCCGAACTCGGCGCGACTGGAGCGTTCGTCGAGCAGAAGTACGCCAAGGACCATCACCTCGACATCGGATCACCCGTATCCGTTCAGGTGCCGAGCGGCAAAACGGCAAACCTGAAGATCATCGGAGTCTTCAAGAGTCCGCCGGGCGGCTCGCCCTTTGGTGCTGTGACCATGTCGACGCCGACGTTCGACCAGTACTACTCGCAGCCCCTGAACATCTTCACGTTCGCGAAGATGACCGGCGGCGTGACCAGCCAGAACACCCAGGCCCTCGAGAACACGTTGAAGGACTTCCCGAACGCCAAGGCGTCAACCCGCAGCCAGTTCAAGAAGGATCAGGTGAGCGGGCTGCAGAACATATTGAACATCCTGTACGTGTTGCTGGCGCTCTCGGTGGTGGTCAGCCTGTTCGGGATCGTCAATACGCTCGTGCTCACCGTGTTCGAGCGGACGCGCGAGGTCGGCATGCTGCGGGCGATTGGATTGACCCGGCGACAGACCCGCCAAATGATCAGGCAGGAAAGTGTCATCACCGCATTGATCGGAGCGGTGATCGGGATCGTCCTCGGATTGGTGCTGGCCGGTCTGCTTACCTCTCGGCTGGACTTCACCAGCTTCGTCGTGCCGGTACCGCAGCTCATCATCTTCCTGGTGATCGCGATCATTGTGGGCCTTTTCGCCGCGATCTTCCCGGCTCGGCGGGCGGCTCGACTCAATCCGCTCGACGCGTTGGCTTACGAGTAGTAGCCCCGGGCGGGCCGCTTCGGCTCGCCCGGCGGGCTATTCCAAGAGTCCCTGCCGCATGGCTTCCGCGACGGCAGCGGCCCGGTCGGACACGCCGAGCTTCTCGTAGAGCCGCTGCGTATGCGTCTTGACAGTGCTCGCGCCGATGAACAACTCCTGCGCGACTTGCGGGATGGACAAGCCACGGGCAAAGCCCCGGAGAACCTGTTGCTCCCGCTCGCTCAGCACGGGCGTGTTCGAGGACGCCCGCATCCGGATCTGGCTGGCTAGTGCCCCGGCCAGCTCGGCCGGAACCACCGTGTGCCCGGCGGCGACTCGCATCACCGCATCGACGATCTCGCCGCGCCGGGCATCTTTCGACAGGTAGCCAGCGGCTCCCTCCTCGAGGGCCCGGAAGACCACGGCGCTATCGGTGACCGCGGACAGCAGCAGCACCCGCGTCGGCAGATGATCGCGCACCACGGCGTGCACGACGGCCACTCCATCCATTTCCGGCATCTGGTAGTCGACGACAGCAACGGCCGGTTCTTCGCGGCGAATGAGGTCGAGTGCGTCGCGGCCGTTCTCGGCCTCGCCGACAACGTCCACTCGGCCGCTGTTGGTCAACCCGCGGATCACGCCGTCGCGAAAGAACGGGTGGTCGTCGACGACGACGACCGTCACCCGCGGGTCAGACATCCGCACGCGCACATGTTAGTGCGCCGTCTGCGAGGCGTCGCACCTCGCCGACGGACCAGTTAACCGTGTGTCACGCTGAGGGACCGGCCGCGCAGGGGAGGACGCCATGAGACCTTTCGCTTCGGGGTTCTTCCGGTCGTTGAGCCCTGAGGTGCGCCCGATCGTGGTAGAGCACGCAATGCGGGGTATTTGGCTCCAGGTCTGGCTCCGTGGCGCCCTGGTCGTCTTCGTGCTGTTCACGCTTGGGCTCGTCCCGCCGTCGACCGGTGGGGCCACGTGCTGGGTGATTGCCATCCTGTACGCGCTGATCGCTGCCGGTGTCGCCGGGTGGATTCGCCAAGGCGGCGACGGCCCGGTCCGCTACGCGTGGCTCGCTCTGTATATCGACGTCGCCGCGCTCAGCACGCTGTCCATATTTACCGGGGTAGTGGCGCCGGACGACTGGACAACGGACACGTTGCAGCGTGGGTTCTTCCTCATCCCGCTACTGGCGGCCGTCCAGTTGCGGCCCTGGGTCTGTCTGAGCGTCGTCGCCCCGACGACCGCGTGCTACGTGGTCGTATGCATCGTGACGCAGGGCGCGAACGACGAGCCCTCCCAGTCGCTGATCATGCGGTCGTTCGTCATTGCCTGCTTATCGGCCGCCGCGGTGTGGCTCTCGGCGATCCAGCGCTCCCGCGTGCTGACCATTGGGCGGCTCGCGGCGGACCGGTCGAGCCTGCTGGCCGAGCTGATGAGCATCGAGGAACGCGAGCGGCGCAACCTGGCCGAGCATTTGCATGATGGCGCGTTGCAGTACGTGCTCGGGGCCAGGCTTGATCTCGAAGATCTGCGCGACGGAGACAGCCGCGCGGCGCTGGACCGGCTCGACCGGGCGCTCGCCGAGTCGTCGAAACTGTTGCGGAGCACCGTCACCGAGTTGCATCCCGCGGTGCTGGAGCAGTCCGGCTTGCCGCGCGCCTTGGAGAGCCTCCTTGCTGCGGCGGCGCCGAGGGCCGGCCTGGCGGCTTCTCTCGACGTCGACGACTGGCCCGCCGATACTCGTACCCCGATCGACATGCTGCTGTTCACGACCGCCCGAGAGCTCGTGACGAACGTCGTGAAGCATGCCAACGCCCGCCGGCTCGACCTGCGCCTCTCCTTGCGGGGCGACCGGGCTGTACTGGTGGTCGCCGACGACGGTGCCGGTCTTGCCGATGGTGTCTTGGCCACCCGGCTGGCCGAAGGGCATATCGGGCTGGAGTCATATCGGGTCCGCCTCGAGGCGGCGGACGGGCACTTGCGCCTGATGCCCGGGCCGACGGGTGGGACGGTCGCGACCGTCGACGTGCCGGTTGAGAGTCCGGTAGCGGCTGCCCTCGCCTGACGGGGCCGTTAGATCCGCGATGCTTCCAGTGGTTCGGCGGACAATCCCGTCCCCGCATCGGCCACAGCGGGAACCGCCCGGCCCTCGTCCGCTCGTACCAGCGCCACTCCGGCCACGATCGCGACACCGCCCAGCAGCTGCACGCTCGTCGGCAACTCCCCCAGCAGCACCCAGGCCACCAGCACGGCGAAGACCACCTCGGTCAGCCCGACGAAAGACGACAGCCGGGCGCCCAGCCGACGGGCCGCGCTGATGCCGGCGACGTAGGAAAAGGCGGCGGCCACGAGGGACAGACCCAGCACCGGAACGAGCCAGCTCGTGCGATGGCCGGCGAACTCGACGGTGCCGAACCTCGCGTGCATCGGCAATGCTCCGACCGCGCCGAGGGCTAGCAGCGCGACAGCGCCTACCGCCATCCCGCCACCCGCCACAGTTATCGGAGGCAGCTCGCCGTCGTTGCGCGCGGACACGACGAAGTAGACGGCCAGTCCGATGGCGGCACCCAGACCCCAGAGCACGCCGACCGGATCGAGGTGGTTGTCGCCGAATACGTCCAGGATGAGCGTCAGCCCGGCGAGTGCTATCGCGGATCCGATTGCCGTGAGCCGATGTGGACGCTGCCCGTGCCGTAACCACATCCAGCCGACCACGAGCACGGTGCCCAGGTATTCGAGCAGGAGCGCCACGCCTACCGACAGGTGCTCGACCGCGTTGAAGAAGCACAGCTGCGCGCCCGCGACAGCGACCAGCCCGTATCCCACCAGGCCGATGCCGTTACGTCGCAGCGTCGCCCATCGGCCGCGCATCGCGACGAGGGCCGGAATCGCGATAACGACCGCAGCCACGCTGATGCGGGCCGCGACGGCCGCGCCCGGCGTCCAGCCCGCGTCGATGAGCGAATGCGCGAACGAACCCGAGGTGCTGAACGTCGCGGCGGACGCTATGGCTAAGACGAGACCGGTGTGGTGCGTACGCATCGAAGGCCCCTGTCATTAGTCAAAGACATGTATGCTGATGACAGCTTGAGGCTAGTGAAGCCCGTGACAGGAGTCAACTTGATTTTTGCTCATGACACAGAGGTTGCACTCGCGGCCGCCGCGGCCCTGGTCAACACCGACGACGGGGACGACGAGCACCTGCCCGACATCGCGGCGCTCGATGAATTCGTCCGGGCGTGGGGGTGGACGGGTGATCGCCGGCGAGACGAAGCGGAGCTGCGCGCGGTCCGCGAGCTGCGCCCTCGACTGCGGCGGCTGTGGGAGGTCGACGAGGAGACCGTCGTCGAGATCATCAATGGCCTGCTGCGCGAGGCCAACGCGCTGCCGCAGCTGGTCCGCCACGACAGCTGGGACTACCACCTCCACGCGACGCCGCCGGACGCGCCACTTGCCACCAGGATGGCAGTCGAGGCCGCGATGGCGTTCGTCGACGTGGTACGCGGCAAGGAGTTGTCCCGGCTGCGGATCTGCGCCTTCCCGACGTGCTCGAATGTGGTCATCGATCTGTCCAAGAATCGGTCAAAGCGCTTCTGCGAGGCGGGCTGTGGCAACCGAGCGGCCGTCGCCGCCTATCGGGCCCGCAAGGCTGCCGCTGGCATCTGAGGGCCGCCGAGCGCAATTAGTATGCATATTCCGGTGTCCCGCCCGCGGAATATGCATATCAATCGGTACCGAGCGGGGTCTCGATGAACAGTGCCCGACGGGGACACGCCGCGACCGCCGCCCGAGCCGCGCGATGATCAGCCCGGCCGGAAAGATCAGGCGCGGTGATAGGAAATCCCCAACGATCAGCGCGAATTAGCGTCGGAGCCACGTGCAGGCAAATCCCCACCGCCTCGCACTGCACCGGATCGACGCGCAGCCGGCCATGGTCTTCGCGGTGACGTCGGTGGGCACCCACGTGCTCAGTCCCCGACCGGGGTGGGAAAGAACTGATCGTCGCCCCCGTGCCGGCAGCCGCTGCCGGCGACGTGCGAGTGAACGTCCGACGCAAAGGTGGCCATGGCGCTGCGAATCATCCGGACTGCGCCGTCCGGATGGTGGCAGGCGCCCCGTCCGGACACTTCCCCGAGCATGCCGGCCAGCCGCCCTACCTCCGCGGAGCGGGCCCGAAGGTCGACGATTGACGTCAACGCTTCGGCTGAGGCGCGTAGCCCGAACCGGCAGGGTCCGCACTGCCGGGCGCTTTCGGTGGCCAAGTACTCGGCGATGGCCGCCGCTTCGGCCAGCCCGCAGCCCTGCGGGCCCAATGGAAGCAAGACCCCCGCTCCGAGCGACAGCCCCTGGGCCCGAGCCGCTCGCTCGTTGGCCGGCAGCGAGGACAGCACCTGCCAACTAACCCAGGTCCCGCCGTACCCCCCGACCAGCGCGGCCTGATGGGGCCGCGGTCCGAGGACGCTGTCGATCGCCTGGGTGAGCCTCGTCGTGCCCGCCACCTCGATGACTGTGCGCTCGCCGGCGGTGGCGATCGTGAACAGCCGCGCTGCCGCCGGTCGGCCTGAAGCACTTCGTGCGATCATCGCCGTCCGGGCCAGGGTCTCGACGTTCTGGATCAATGTCGGCCGACCGTGGACGCCGCGCACCGCAGTCGGCACCCGGCGGAACTCCGGCCGCGCGGGGCCGCCGGACAGCGCGCGGACGATCGCGCTCGACTCGCCGGCCACGTACCGGCGAGGTGCGGTCGCGAGGTAGACGATGGGCTCCGCCAGCCCGGCGGCGCGACGCTCGGCGAGGGCGCGCGTCACGGATGCGAACGGCGATGACGCGCCCTCATGCAGCCACACGACGAGCGATCGCGCACCGAGGGCCTCCGCGGCACAGACCAACCCGTCGAGCACGAGGTGCGGGCGAAGCTGCAGTAGCGCGGCGTCCTTGGCGCTGGCGGGTTCGCTCTCGGCTCCGTTCGCGACGACGACACCACCGCCGCCGGCGTCGCGATGCGCCCGCCACTTGGCCGCGACCGGGAAATGACCGCCGCCGCACCCGTCCAGCTCGGTTGCCGCGAGAGCGGAGATCAGCCGGGCACCCGATCGGTGGGTGAACCGCGGTCGGTCTCCGTACCGTGCCAGGTGGGCGTCGAGGTCGTCCGGCATCAGGGACGTGAGCGGCTGCGTCCAGCCGACCGGGTAGCTGACCAGCCCGGGGAGCAGGCGTCCATCGGTGAGCGGCGCCAGCGCGGGCAGGGCCGTCATCGATCGGCCTCTCGATGTGCGATCTGCTCGGCGGGGGTTCGCGCGGCATACCGGGACAGCGCGACGACCGCGATCAGCGCGCCGGTCGAGAGATACAGCCAGCGCAGCATCGCCGTGTCACCACCCGCGAGCACGCCGTGCAACCAGACCAGTAGCAGCGCGACGATCGCGACCTTGTGCACGCGCCACCACAGTCGCTGGGGTAGGTGCCCGGCCAGTAGCGCCGTGCTGCCCACCACCAGGCCGGCCCACGCCCCGAGGACGCCCAGCGTGACTGCCACCGGACGGTACGCGGACTGCATGGGCAGGCTGGCGCCTCGCCATCCGACGCCCGCGAACCTGTCGGTGGCGAGCACAACGATGTGCGCGATCGTCAACGCGAGGGTCAGCGCCGCCAACACGATGTGCAGCCGGATGCGGGTGGCCGGGCTGGGCCGGGCGACCCGGGTGCGCAACGGATGCGACAGCAGCAACCCGAGTACCACCAGCAACACCAGCAACAGGTAGGCGCTGATGCCGGTGGCCCGAGCGATCATCCACGGCGCCATTCGGTGCCCCTCGACGACGCCGATAGCCGAGCCCATCAGCACACCGGTGACGGCGGCGCTCAGGGTCGCGGCAAGTCCGACGATCGTCCGGCGGAGGATCGGTTGGCCGCGCATGGTGGTCATGCGGCCCGCCAGATCACCGACGGGTCCAAGTAAGAACTCGTCCGTAGGTCGCCGTTGTCAGCCACCCACGCGGCAGCTAGCTCCTGCCTCGCGGCCGTCGCCGCGATGTGCTCCCGCCCGCCCAGGAACAGCACCTTGCTCCACACCTCGGCGATCGCCGGGTCCGGCGCGACGACCGTGACCGACAACAGGCCGGACTCGGCCGGTTCGCCGGTGGCCGGATCGATCAAGTGATGCACCTCGCGGCCGCCGGACGTCCAGTGCCGGACCTCAGTCGAGGAGGTGGCGCAGGCTTGATCGCGCAACGTGAGCACCGCAACCGGAGTCGAACTGCCGCGCGGGTCCTCGACAGCTACCTGCCACCCGTCACCGGTCGGACCGTCACCCGCCAGGTAACAATCGCCGCCGGCCTGGAGCAAGAAGTCTGGGCACTCCGAGATCACCTCGGCGGCGGCCCAGCGCAA
>Ga0068855_100011770_pt1 | contig 10578 bp, 6 predicted proteins | sample KBSCornC52_FD_66592 | JGI IMG/M metagenome (GOLD analysis project Ga0068855, IMG submission 66592) | Corn rhizosphere microbial communities from Kellogg Biological Station, Michigan, USA - KBS Corn C5-2 | ecosystem: Host-associated > Plants > Roots > Rhizosphere > Soil ... | reverse complement strand
CTTCTCATCGTAATCCGTACCGACTGCCAGGACGGCGGCATTCGGGGAAAAGGCCATCGTGCCGACACTATCCATCCGCTCTCGCCAGTGGCGTTTGCATCGTCCGGTCTGCACATTCCAGAGAGTGATTTCGCTGCCGTGATAACCCACTGCCAGCAGGCGGCTGTCCGGGGAAAAGGCGAACGCTTCGGTCTCCATGAAGTAGCGGTCTGGATGCGGAAGACTGTTCCGGATCTCTCCTGTGGAGGTATCGAACAGGTAGATCGTGCCTTCACTATCAGGACCCATTGCCAAAAAACGCTTGTCTTCGGCTCCTATCGCCAGAAAACGGTTGTCCGGAGAGAATCGAGGCGCTCCCCAACTGTAGGGAACGGCCGGCAGGAGAGGCTGGAGACGGCGGAGTTTGCGGTCCCATAGCGAGAGGCAGCCGTCTTCTTGCCCCAGGGCGATCAGAGAGCCGTCCGGAGAGAGGGCGACGATTTGAAAACCCTCCGGAATGTCGGTGTCCGGAGAGAGCGCTCCCAGGGGAATGCGCCACAGGTTCCGGGCCGTGTCCGATTTGAAGAGGGCGTTGCGGGCAAAAACGTCCGGGCGAACGCTCTCCCGGCGTTCACAAGCGGGCGGAGCGATGCGCCAGAGATGTGCGGTGTGATCCGCGCTGATCGCGGTGATCCTCTGCCCGTCCGGGTGAAAGGCGACCGCTTCGACGGCGGCCCCTCGTCCGCCAAGGGTAGGACCGGGTGTCCCGCTCCACGCGTCCCAGAGACGGATAGTGCCATCGTAACCTGCGGTGGCCAGGGCGCTTCCGTCCGGCGTAATGGCGATCTCCGTAACCCAGCCGCGATTCGCCTGCGCCTCCCAGAGGAGTTCTGAGGCGGCGATGTTCCAGACACGCACGCGCCCTCCCCTCGTGCCGATGGCCAATAGACGGCCATTCGGTGAGAGACAGATACACCACTCATCCCTGGATCGGAGATGCGGATCGGGCGCGATCACGGCAGGCAGCGCCTCTCCTGTCTCCGCATTCCAGAACTGCGTGCCATCCACCGAGGCGGCGACAAGACGGATGCCGCGCCCCAGACTCACCCCGAACAGGTAGACCGGTATTGGGTAGATCGCTGTGCGTGTCTCTCCGGTTTGCAGGTCTATGGTCGCGAGGCGGTGGAGGCAGTTGCCGGTGTCCTGGCCGTCCTCGTCTTCGTATCTCACGGCGCCGAGAAGAGCACCATCGGAGGAGAAGGCGAGCGAAGTAGGCGCATATTCGCTCCAGGGAAAGCGATGGCGGGTACGGCCCGTGCGCAGATCGAGGACAAGGAGAGAGAAACTCTCTGCGTTCGGCGGCAGGGTAGGGCAGGCGATTGTCCGTCCATCCGGAGAGCAGGCGAGGGGAGCCAGATAGCGACTCGACTTGCGAAGCAGGCATCCGGTGGGCACGTCCCAGACATTTCCAACGTCGGTGACGACCGTGGCGCCATCCGGAGAGAGGACCACCCCGCTGACAAAGTCCGGCATCTGCCAGAGCCGCCGCATCCTGCCGGTCTCGACGTCCCAGAGGATCGCGGTCTGGTCGTGGCTGCCGCTGACCAGCGTCTTGCCGTCCGCAGAGAAAGCCAGGGCCGACACCACACTGCCGTGTCCGACGACGATAAGTTCTGAAGTTGTAGTAGTCATGGAGAAGAGCGGCGCATGGTAGTCTCGACAGGGATCGTATATCGCCGAATTGAGGCCACTCTCCTCGACAGTTCGACAGCCTTGAGGCGAGTTCCTCCCCTCCCTGCGCGTTTGCAGGAAAGACGGTCCCGCCTCTTCGGGATGGGTAGGGGAAACGCGCGGTGGCGTCGAACTAGATTCTGGTTGTCGAGAAGACAGTCGGGAGAAGGGGAGGGGCGACCGTTTGAAATCTGAACATCCATTGCGCCAGGTCGCCGGTGGGCTGATCCTCGCCGCGCTACTCTACGCTCCGCTGGCGCTCGGCAGCATCCCGCCACGCCTGTTGCTGGGGTTGGACGGTCTGTTGGCTCTGGCGACGCTCTGCTGGGCCGCGGACGCCCTGCTCCACAAGACCCTCCCCCGCATTCCTCCGCTCTTAGGCATCTGCTGTGGCTGGCTGCTGCTCCAGGGATGGGGGATGGCCTGGAACGCACACAGCAGGTACACGCAGATGCGAACCCTCCTGCCGATCGTATCGCCGCTGCCCAATGCGCCCGGCGCGATCGAGCGCGTGATTGCCGTACATGCGATGCTGAGTCTGACCGCCGTCCTGGCCGCTCTGATCGTCGTCACCGACCTGGCCCAGGAACCGGTGTGGAGGACGCGACTGCTCTGGGCGATGGCGTGGACCGGAGCCTGCTTTTCCGTGTTCGGCCTGGCGCAGAAAGCCGGGCTGGTCCACTTCGTGTCGGCGCAGATGAACCGTTACGAAGGCGACTACTTCTCCACCTACAACTATCATGCCAACGCAGGTGCTTTTCTGAATCTGGTGATCCCTGCCATCTGCGCGCTGCTTTTTGGCGCTCTGGCGGAAAAGCATGTCCTCAACCGACGTCTGCTTCTGGGAGGATTTTTCGCCTGCTGTCTCGTCGCCGCGCTGGTCAATACCTCGCGTGGTGCGCAGGCGATCACGGTGGTCATGCTGATCGGTCTGGGGATCTGGGCCGGATCGCGGTCGGCACGCGGAGAGGGGCGCACGGCCCGCAGAGCCAGAATGGCGCTGGCCGGAGGCTGTTTCGCCTGCCTTGTGGCGGGCGGCCTGCTCCTACCGCATCTGGGTCGCGTGGTGCAGAAGTGGGAGCAGTTGCCGCAAGTGCTGACCGGGGATTCGGGGCGTATGCAGGTCTGGCCGATCGCCGCCTCGATGGCCCGTCAGAGCGGCCCGTTCGGGCAGGGGCCGGGAGCCTTCAAACTCCTCCTGCCGCGCTCTCCCCTGCTTACCAACGCCTTCTACAGTCGCTGGATCATCCAGATGCCGAAGCCCGGTGGCCCGACCAGTATGTGGAGTCAGGCGCATGAGGACTATCTTCAGACCCTCATCGAGTTCGGCTGGCTCGGCAGCCTCGCGGCGGGAACGATCCTGTTCGGCGGCATCGCCTGCGTTTGGCGCGCCGTCCTGCGTGATCGGGTCCATTCCTCGATGCTGGTCTATGTGGGAGTTCTGGCCGCACTCCTCGCCGTCGCCCTCCACGCGACCTTCGACTTCCCCCTCCAACTGGTCTCCCTCCAACTCTATGTCGCCGCCTACCTGGGCATCGCCTGGTCCAGCGTCTCCCCGATCCATGCGGCAGACCCCACCTCTCCAGAACTGCCGACCATAGACTCCATGTGAAAATCACTTGCAGAGATTGCAGATCTCCCGGACAACAACCTGTGACATTGTCTGTTATTCCCTGTCTGACCCGTCATCAGGGTTTTCAGGGAGGATACGATGTTCCAGCACATATTGCAGCGTTTGTCCGTTTTGATCCTTTTGTCCACCGTGCCGGCCGGCTCGCAGGCCCGCGGAACAGCGCAGGGGCAGGTAGGCGCCGATTCGGCTCCACCCGCCTCTTCCGGAGCGATCACGTCGCAGAGTCTCCGCCGGCCACAGACAAATGCCGAGGCGTCGCCACTGGACAAAATCTGGGCGAGCATTTTCTTTGGGAGCGTTCAGAACCTCATGCTGACCGATCCGCAGGCCGCGCTTGTGCAGATTAAGGAGGCCATGCGCCTCCATCCGCAGGACGTCGATACATACCAGGGATTGTACGCGCAGTGCCTTGCCAGGATCAGGGCACAGGAGGAAGATCTCAATGACCTCCGTGCCGCGGTGAAGCGCGATCCGACTGACTACTCCCTCCTCACTCTTTACAATGCCCTGCACGCTATGGGCCGCACGCAGGAGGGAGTAGACGCGCTCAAAGCATCGAAGAAGAGTCGCGAAATCCCGAGCGTCTATATCTTGGCCCTGCAGTTCCTCCGGGAACAAGACCGGCTCAAAGAGGGCATGGCGCTGACCGATATGGCGCTGGAAAGCATCGCGAAGAGGGGAAATAACTTATCATCCGATATCACCGCGGCGTATACGTTCAAGGCCGATATTCTGATGCTGCAAGGGAAGCCAAAAGAGGCGCAGGAGCTATGGCAGAAGGTGATCGACCTGCCCATGAAGCCCGACTACTGGATGAGGCAGGCGCGCGTGCATCTGGCAGCATCGATGTCGCCTCAGAGTGACGGGAAGCCGGGCATGCAGGCAAACTCCGCAGTCGCGATGGCGGCCCTGCTGCAGGGAGGCCCCGCTGCCGCGCACCGACACTGGCTAAAATCCCGAGACTATGGCAAAGCCAACAATCTTTCGGCGCAGATCTTCGAACTGAAGGAAGCGAGCCGACTGAATCCTGAAGACGCCTACTACCACTATGAACTCAGCCAGATCCTCGGCCAGTTAGACCTAAAGGTTGAGGAGTTGGCTGAGATGTTGGCTGCCGCACTTGTCGCTCATGAGGACACCTACGCTTTCTATGCCTTTGAGGCGCTTAAGACGGTGGATCGCCCCGAGGCGGCGATCGAGGCGGCGACAACGGAAGCCCTGAAGCCGCAATATCGTACTGCCCAACTCTATTTTCTTCTGGGAAACTACTACCTCGATAAGGGAGACTACGCCAGGGCGCTTAAGATGGTGGACTACGGATTTGCCGTCAAGAAGGCGCCAGGGACTCCGGACTATTTCGAACCCGACTTCTATCTTTTGAAGGGAGATGCTCTGCACAAGCAGAACAGAGTTCAGGAAGCGCGCGCGGCATGGCGGAAGGCGGCAGACTTTCCCAACAAGGCCTTTGTCTCCGTACAGGAAGCGCAGAGGCGACTGAGGGCCAGCCCGTAACCTCATTTCTGCGCACCGAGGCGACCGTTCTCTCAAAGAGACACTGCGCTCCACCGGCTTCTCTCCCTGGTCAAGCGCCAGGGAGCGGCTGTTGTACGGAGGGCATCCCTCGTCCAACCCGGTTAGGGGGAAGAGGCGCTCAGTTTCAATGCGTCGATCTCTGCCCAGACCTCTTCCGGCAGAGGGGTTTGAAGAGCCGCAAGGTTTGCGATCAGCTCCTGCACCGTTTTTGCGCCGGTCAGGGTGGTGGCGATCAGGGGCTGTCGCAGGCAGAACTGGAGCGCGACGGCCAGCATGGAGACGGCATTCGCCTGGCACCAGAGGTAGAGACGCTGCGCCTTCGCGACATCCTGCGCGGGCTGATTCATGACGAGACGCGCGTTGAGGGCTTCCGGCTCTTCGCCGTTCAGCAGGCCATGGGCGAGTGGGGAGCCGTTGAGAACGCCGACATCGTGCTGCTGGGCCAGCGCCAGCAGACCGTCGGTCAGGGCGGTGGTGCGGAGCGGGTGATAGTCGTTGTAGGTGAGGATCGCATCGATGCGGCCGGAGAGGATCGCGCGGCGGTGCCAGGCATGATCTCTCTGCCCGAGGCCGATCGCCCCGACGACGCCCTGCGCTTTCAGATGCTCCAGCGCCTCCACTGCTCCGCGTGGCCCGAAGATGGTCTCCATATCCGCCTCATCGCGTGGGTCGTGGACCAGGAGCAGATCGATCGTGTCGGTTTTGAGAAGCCGCAGGCTGTTCTCGACGCTCCAGAGCGTGCCGTCCCGCGAGTAGTCGCCGCGCCGGTCGGGGTGGGTGCCCGTCTTGGTCGAGAGCCTGTAGTCGGTGCGGGGAACGCCTGCGAGCGCCAGCCCGATGCGCCGTTCGCTGTCACCATAGAGAGGCGAGGTGTCGATGAACCGGACGCCATGCGCCAACGCATAGTGGACCGTGGCAATGCTCTCGTGCTCCGGAACGTCTCCGTAGCCGCCTCCGATCCCCGCTCCGCCCAGCGAGAGCGCAGGGACCTCGATCTCCGTGCGGCCCAGACGACGCAGAGGGCTGTCGCCCATGAGGTGGGTCATCGATGCTGCTCCTTCTTCATTGAAAGTGACTGCTTCACAAATCTATACGTGAACCTTAGACGACGAAACCGGAGCAGGAAAACGATCTCCTGCTCCGGTTGGTTTGTTCGCAGTGGGGGCTGCGAAGACGGTAAAGCGACGGGATATAGTTTAAAGTCAGTAGGTCGTCGGACGGCGCTCCAGGAGACGCATCAGCCCGATCACCGCGACCGATCCGACAAAGGCGACGAAGAGACTGCCGATATCGAACCCATTCGCGCCGGGGCGGTTCAGCAGCAGATTCCAGATCCATCCGCCGACCACTGCTCCGACAATGCCGAGCAGCATCGTGCCCAGGAAACCGGAGGGTTCGTCTTTCGTGCCCGGCATCGCCAGTTTCGTCAGGAAACCGGCGGTTACTCCCACGATAATCCAGATGAGTAAGCCCATTTTTGGCAGTGCTCCTTATGTCCCAATCAGCGCGGCATCAGGGCCGCCTGTACGACAGACGAGTGATAAGGGTCAGGTATATTGACGATCGACATACACAGATAGTTCAAAATCGGAGGCGGACTATGAAATTGTTCATAGCCCGCCCGACGGTATTGTTTGACCATTCAGGGTCTAAGCGCACCATAGTTGCGACCGTATTTCGGATGCAGAGAAGCCCTAATCCGTCTCTATTCAGTTGTCTTATGCAGTTGTGCCAATATGTCGTTTCCAGGATCCGGGATCGGATAGGGTCGCTATGAAATTGTTCGGTATGCGGTTGTTGGGCTGCTGCGCAGATCTGTCGCTGCCCGATTGCGGGAAGCCTCTATTACGTTGTGCCACACCCCAATATAGAAAAAAACGCCTGCAATGCTGCCCGTGATGTGCAGATTGTAGACGCTCTTGGTCTGAAACCGAATGGACGATCATTGCCCGGTTCGGTGAACGATATTCTTTTGTGCTTTTTCAGTTGTATCCCGCTGAATGCGCGGGGATTGTTATTAAGACGCGGCACCCCGAAGGTTTGTTCCGTACTTTTGCGCTGTTATGAAAAGATTTTTCAAACTCTTCGCCAGCCGCGAAAAAGGGGCCAAAACTCGCCCCTCGGTAAGCTTATCTTGTCCCTTAGGCCGCCGCCCCTAAAGGAGCGGCCTGCGGGGGCAGGTTAAGCCCCATAAATGGGGCTGGGATGGCTGGAAGAAAGGTTAATCTCTTCATTAGAACGCGGCCAACAGTGTTTTTCCTTCCGCATTGGCTCCTGGTCACGTCTTACCCAGCCCCATTCATGGGGCTTACCGCATCAGACCGCTCCTTTAGGGGCAGGACGAGCAAGGCGGCGGTGATGATCTCCAAAGTCCTTCCCGACGGGACAGGATAAGTCCTTTAGAAGGAGGGACCGGGGAAGGTAGAGGTTCAGCCGCCGAGAGCCTCCACGTAGGACACCGCTTTTTCCCAGTTCTCCATTGCCTCGTTGAGGGCGTTCTGGACGCCGCCGTGCTCCTGGGAGAGGGCTACCAGGTTGTCGGTCGGCAACGGGTTGGAGAGCACGTCTTCGATCTTGCGCAGACGCTGCTCCAGCGTCTCAATCTTCTGTTCGGCAACAGTCACCTGATTACGCGCGCGCTGCCGCTCTTTCGACATCTGATGCGCGTTCATGCCCGCAGGCACCGCGACCGCTGCAGGCCGCTGCGCCAGGAGGGTCTCCAGAGCCGTATTGCCGTTCTTCCGCGGCACCGCTTCCGGTTGGCGGCTTGAGAGCACCTGCGTGGTTGGGGTGCGCGCCTGGGAGGCTTTCTTGGCGCGGTAGGCCTTGTACGCGCCGTCGAAGATGGTGATGTTGCCGTCCGCGACCTCCAGCGTGTGGGTGGTCACCTGATCGAGCAGATAGCGGTCGTGGGAGACCAGGAGCAGGGTGCCGTCGTACTCGCGCAGCATCTGGCCGAGCGCCTCCCGTGACTCGATGTCGAGGTGGTTGGTCGGTTCGTCCAGGATGAGCAGGTTGGGTTTCAGCCAGGTCAACTGCGCCAGCACCAGTTTGTTCTTCTCTCCACCGGAGAGCAGGCGCACGGGCCGGAATACGTCGTCCCCGATGAGCAGGAAGCGGCCGAGATGGGTGCGGGCCTGCACAGGCTCCATCTCCCCCACATCCATCATGTTTTCAAGCACGGTGGCGTCCATATCGAGGTCGCTGGTATCCTGCGCGAAGTAGCCGACCGTGACACTGGCGCCGAGACGCGCCATGCCGGAGGTCGGCGGTTCGCGGTCGAGCAGGATCTTGATCAGCGTCGATTTGCCCGCGCCGTTCGGCCCCACAACTCCGATCCGCTCCCCGCGCCGCAGCATCGCCGTGACGCCCTCGAACAGAATCCGGTTGCCGAAGCGCTTGCCCAGATTGTCCAGGATCACGACCTCGTTGCCGCTCAACTGCGAGGCTTTGACGCCCAACTTGGCGGTCTTGCCTTTGGCCGCCACCCGCTCGGTCGCGACGCCGTCGATCTTGCCGCTCAGGCCATGCTGTTTGATCCGCTCCGCCCACCGCATCCGCATCACGGCCTGGTTCTTCTTGGAAGGCGTGTTCTTCCACTTCTCGAAGAACTCCGTCAGCCGCGCGATCTCCTTCTGCTCCCGGTCGTACATCTCGGCCTGCCGCTTCAGGTTGGCCTCTTTCTGCTGCCAGAACGCGGAGAAGTTGCCGGGATAGAGCGTCACCTTCTGGTTTTCGACCTCGGCGATGGAGTTCACGACCCGGTCCAGAAAATAGCGGTCGTGCGAGACCAGCACCACCGCGCCTCCGAAGTCTTTGAGGAAGTCCTCCAGCCACTCGGTCGCTTCGATGTCGAGGTGGTTGGTCGGCTCGTCGAGAAACAGGATGTCCGGCCCGGAGAGCAGGAGCCGGGCAATGGCGAGGCGGGTCTTCTCCCCTCCCGACAGTCGGCCGCACGGCTTGTGCAGATCGTTCGGTCCAAATCCCAACCGCTTGAGCACGCCGGGAATGTCGCGCAAATTATCATAGCCGCCCATCGCGTCGAAGCGGTCGTGCAGTAGTCCGTACTCCTGCATGGTGCGCTGAAGCTCGCTCTCATCCGCCGCAGCCGCCATGGCGACTTCGACCTCACGCATCCGCTGCTCCATCTCGGTGATGTGCGCGAACGCCGCCTCCGCCTCTTGCAAGACGGTGCGCGTGGGATCGACGGCATCCTCCTGCTTCAGGTAGCCCGCCTGCACGCCCTTCTCGAAAAAGACGGAGCCCTTCTCCGCCTCCTGCTGACCCGTCAGGATACGCAACAGCGTGGTCTTCCCCGCGCCGTTGCGCCCGACAAGCCCCAGCTTCTGCCGCCACTCCAGCTTGAAACTGACGCCGGAAAACAGCAGATCAGGACCGAACGATTTCTCTAAATTGTTGACTGAAAGCAGGGGCATGACGATTCTTTCCTACGCAAACGCGCAAAAGCCCACCGCGCCCCGATCAGGCGGGCAGGCGATGGGCCACACGATGAAACGGCGGCGCGACGCACAACAGAGAGGATACGACAGAGACACGATGCGCAGCAGTCCTGTCGATGTATAGATCTATTATACCCGACCTGATAAGTCCGACTTGTATCCGCCGGCTGTTGTGTTGCTTGTAGCCGATAAAAGGCGAGGGGCGCTTTCCATTGCTGTTGTTTCTTCTCATCCAGGAGCGTCAAAAGCAAAGTGTCGCCATCTCGGCATCCTCAGCAGGAAGAATATCATCGGAAGCGCGCATCTCCCAGGTGATCTGCAGTTTGGGACGAGAGGAGATCGCTTTTTGGACGTCTTCTTCCGTAAACGGCAGCCCTGTAAACCACTCCGAGGTCAACTGTCCTGCGATGATAAAACTGTAGGGGCTTCTCTCTTGCAGTAAGAGAACGTCGGTGGTTGGCCATCCCTCTCGATAGGTTTGGCAGCGAAAGCCGGCCTCCGAAGTAATGCCCACAAAGAAGCGTTCCGCTAAGAACACGGGACTAAAGCCGATCTCAAAGGCACGCATTGTCATTGCGTTGTCCAATATGTCGATCAGCATTCTATCCGTGTTCCAGTCCGCCGAGTGCTCGATCCTTTTCAAAAGCGGGCCAGCGGCAAACCGGAGGACATATTGTCTAGGCGAACAAACAATATACAGAGAGCAAGAGTGCTCGAAAGCCCGGACGTCGTTCAGATATCTGATAGGGGCTTCCAGCGCTTGGAAGTGTTCTTCAGACGTAGGGCCAATGTAAAAACGTGGACGCTCGCGAGCGCGTGCTAGTGCTTCGCCCCAGTTGCTAGTGTTCTCCAGAAATGTGATAGTAATTTGGTCGTTCGGTTTCAATCTCAATCTACTCCTGTCTGTTTCTCACTCAACTTTGGTTTGCACTGGTACAGAATGCCAATCACTTTAACCTATGCCCGCGAGGCGCACTTCTCTTCAGCTTCTCTCCGCCAGTTAGGGTTTAAATATCTCCCATGGTATAAGTGGTAAAAAGCATTTACATGTAGCCTATCCGCTTCATGGAGCTTCCAAAAATTCTCGAGTGTCAATGGTTTTTTGTAGAACCGTATTTCGGGACCATAGGGATAGTCGCTGGTAAACAATATCTGTCCCACAGGAGACTCCTCCAGAAGCGTCTCCAGGAGTGCATACACTGCTGGGGCATACTCAGGCAGAAAACGCAAAAGCCCGATGAG